>ERZ1740067.545-NODE-545-length-29771-cov-9.417519_pt1 | contig 29771 bp, 26 predicted proteins | sample MGYA00581736_ERZ1740067 | MGnify/ENA primary metagenome ERZ1740067 (study PRJEB43018, sample SAMN04849236) | marine metagenome | isolation source: floating plastic debris | place: Pacific Ocean | collected 2008-08-27 | study: EMG produced TPA metagenomics assembly... | reverse complement strand
TTCATGTTCTCGTAGACAAGCGTCAATCGATCCAGATCATCTTTTGAGGCGGTTTCTGCCAAGGCGATCGTTTCCCGCAATTGCTGTTCCGCCGCTTCCAATTTGGCAAGTTTTTCGGTCACTTGCTGATCTGCAACTCGAAGTGCGGCCATGCGATCTTCCAGTGCTGCCTCACGCGCCGTCAGCCGGGCTTCGCGCGCCTGGAATGCGGCAACCATGTCGGAAATCTCAGTATCTGACATCACTGGTGGGAAATCCTCCGCCATAGCGGCCATCGCCGGCGTTCCGGGAACTTCATCCAAAACCTCCTGGGAAGTGTCAGGCGGCACGCCGTCGGAGACGAGCGCCACGGCTTGACCCGCGCCAATGCTCAAACGTACCAAAGCGGACGCAATCAGAAGTCCGGCAATAATGCCAAGCACGCTGCGGCCTTTTCCAGACGCTTTTCGTAGACGAAAAGATTTCATTGCGTTTCTCCTGCTGCGCGTCTGCGAAACATTGGCCCTAGCGGCGTATCGGTTGCTTCTTGAGGTTTGGGGGGCTCCGCCTCTGGCAGGTCATGCATGGAGGCCACCAACAGTTCCAGGCGTTTTGCAACGGCTTCGGCTCTTTCTGTCAAACTATCCAGAGAAACGGTGGACATATTCGCTGTTGTCTGAGCGTGCTGAAGCGTTTTTGTGAGGTCATCCACTTGCGCTGACAACACCGCTACAGCGCCGCCAACCCCTTTTTCAAGATCGGTGAAACGACTGAGCCGACGCGACAGAATAAAGCAATAAAAACCGGCACCAAAAGCGCCTGCGACCAGAAGGATATCAGCGATAAGATCCATGTTGCGTCCTTAGTTGAGCACAAATTCCAAAATCAGCAGGTCTTTGACCTGACCACCGCCCGCCACCACCTGTACACGGCGTAGCATCTGCGCCCGCAGCCTTGTCAGGGCAGAACGGTCTTGCAAATCGGCCACTTCGACGGCTCTGAGATAGCTGTTGAGCACATCCACTACCCGCGGCATCAGGCGGGTCACGTCCGATTCGGCGGATTCTGCGACCTCAAGGCTCGCCCGAAACCGCAGATGTGTTCCAGCTTCTTGATCAAGGGTCACCACCAGCGGTTCAATTTCAACAAAGGCGATTTCGTTGTCGGTTTCCGCCATCGGCAAATCAGAAGGTTTTTCGGCCCCCGCCTCCATCTTGGGTTTTTCGCCGGCATCGAGCATCCCCGAATACATGACAAAAAAGCCCGCTCCGCCTCCGACAAGCGCAAGGACAAGTCCAAGTATGATTGGTAACTTGGATGATTTCTTTTCAACCGGTGCTTCAATATCGGCGCTGTCCGTCATCTGAGACCCATAAAAGCGAATTTAGTGAACAATACCTCTCAGGAACTAACCGATTGTTAAGCCTGATGAGCGAAACACGAATTCAACGTGCGGTAGGAGCCCACGGAAGAAGCCCAGTGCGGTGGAGGCAAAGAATTGCAGCAGCTTTTAAACCTGTGGAATGCGCTCGATGCGCGGCGTCGGATCATTGTTATCCTAGCGAGCGTCGCGATGTTTGCCGCCGTCTTGAGTATCGCGAGGATGGCATCAACGCCCAGTATGTCCTTGCTCTACTCCGGTTTGGAAAGTGGCGCGGCAGGCGAGGTTGTGGCGGCCTTAGAACAGCGCGGTGTCGCCTATGATGTGCGCGGAGGCGCGATTATGGTGGACGCGGCGCGCCGCGACGAACTGCGCATGACTCTCGCGGGAGAAGGGCTGCCTGCGAACTCGGCGCGTGGCTACGAACTTTTGGACAACCTTTCCGGATTCGGAACAACATCTCAGATGTTTAATGCCGCTTACTGGCGTGCCAAAGAAGGCGAACTTGCGCGGACGATTGTGTCACATCCTGCCATCACAACGGCCCGCGTGCACATCGCAAATTCGGGGAACAATCCGTTTCGGCGCGATGTCACGGGTTCCGCTTCGGTATCTTTGACAACCGGGCCCGGCGGCATCACATCGGCGCAGGCGCGCGCCCTGCAGTTTCTGATCGCCTCGGCTGTCACGGGTCTGTCCCCCGATGACGTGTCCATCATCAACGGCGATGGTGAATTGATCAGCGCACCGGATGAAGTTCCAAGCAATACCGTCGACGATCGCGCCGAAAGTATCCGTCAAAAAGTGACGCGTTTGTTAGAAGCGCGCGTTGGCCCGGGCAATGCCATGGTCGAGGTTAGCGTGGAAACTGTAACCCGATCAGAAATGCTGCGCGAGCGCGTGATCGATCCGGATAGCCGCACAGTGATCAGCACGGATACGGAAGAACGTTCAGGCACCTCTTCTGACACCGGAGGAGACGTGACGGTAGCTTCCAACATCCCTGACGGTGAGGCTGGCGGGGACAGTTCCTCTAGTCAGAACAGCGAAACACGTGAACGGGTGAACTATGAGATTTCGGAGACTGAGCGAGAGATTACTCTGACCCCTGGCGCGATCAAGAAACTGAGCGTGGCCGTCCTCGTCAATGGCACGTCCGGCATTGATGCCAGTGGCGCGTCGGTCTTTGAGCCCAGAACCGAAGAGGAGTTGATCGTTTTGCGCGATCTTGTGGCCTCGGCTGTGGGATATGATGAGGCGCGAGGCGACATGCTCACTCTCAAAACGCTTGAGTTTGAAATGGCAAGCCCGGCGGGTACGGAGGCTCAGAACTCGTTTTTCTCGTCTCTAGGCCTTGATATTATGTCGATTATACAAACGGCGATTTTGGGTCTCGTTGCCCTTGTGCTCGGTCTTTTCGTATTACGGCCCGTTTTGGCGAGAGGCGCTCAAGAGGTGCCGCAACTGGCCGCACCGACGCAAGCCAATGAGACTGCAAGACCTGGCGCTGCGCCTGCTCAGACATCTTCAGGCAGCGCGCTGACGGGGGAGATTGATCCGGTCGATAGTCGCGCGGACGGCAACGGTATGACCTTGGTGTCGGGATCTGACATGCCGTCGGATCTGCCGGATATTTCATTGGAGGATTCGCTGAGCGGCGATTTATCCACTCTCGGTGCGGTCGGCGGATCAGATCCGGTGGATCGCCTTCGTGGGCTGATTGACGAGCGCAAAGACGAGACGATCGAAATCCTGCGCACATGGCTGGAAGGAGAAGAGGAGAAAACCTCGTGACGCTGTCGCGTATACTACCAGAATTTGGTTCAAAACATGCGAAAAACTCTGTTTCGATCAGCGATGTCTCGCTTGAGGAGCAAAAGCTGAATTCCTTTGAGGCCGGCTACCAGGCTGGCTGGGATGACAGCACCGCCGCAAATCGGGACGCGGGCCATCAAGTCTCGGCTGATTTCGCCCAGAACATGGCTGATCTTTCTTTGACCCATCAAAAGGCATATGACGCCTTGTTTGCGGATGTTCGCCCGCTCCTAACCCAAATTGTGGATACGGTTTTGCCGGCTGTTGCGCGCGAGACTTTGACCCCGCGCATCGTGGAACTCATCGAGGCTGAAGTATCTCGTGCACCGATGAGACGCGTTGTGATCTCGGCTGCACCGAACGCATGCGCGCTTCTATCCCCCATGATTGAAAATTCTAACACAGGTCTTGATGTGGAAACGTTGGAAGATGCGACTTTATCAAGCGGCCAGGTACGACTCACTTTCGATGATCAAAGAGAGCAGGAGCTGGATACGGCGGCACTGGTCGAAGGTATCCAAACGGCTGTGCACAGCTTCTTTCAGGCGAAAACAAAGACCTCGCCCGACGTTAATGACCTGAAGGAGACCGCCTAGTGACTTTGGACAAAGACGCCCTATCGCCAGACGTAAAAAGCCCGTTTTCGGCGGTGCCGATTGAGATCACAATTTCTGTCGGGCGGGCACGGCCCCTCATTCGTGATCTCTTATCGCTCAAAAAGCATTCGGTTTTGCCTCTCGACAGGCGGGTGGATGATGCGGTGGAGCTTTACGTGGGCGAACGCCTGATTGCGCGGGGTCAGCTGGAAGAACTTGAGGGCGATGCGCAAGGCCAACTTGCGGTTCGCCTCACAGAGGTGGCTCAGATGCAAGACGGATTGGAATGAAGCGCAACCTGTTACTTGTAAATCGAGGTATCTGTGTTTGGCTGACGATTGTCGTTTTTGCGGCCTTTGCAACGCAGGCGGGCGCACAGGAATTTTCGATCGATCTGGGTGAAGACGGATCCTTGACCGCGCGTAGTATTCAGCTTTTGCTTCTGATCACGGTGCTGTCTATCGCGCCGGGTATCGCGATTGTTGCGACGAGCTTTCCTTTCCTGGTGACCGTTCTGGCTATTTTGCGGCAAGGTATCGGGCTTCAACAATCGCCGCCAAACATGCTGCTGGTCAGCCTGGCGCTCTTTCTGACGTACTTCGTAATGGAACCCACGTTCACGGCGGCCTGGCAATCCGGCATTGCGCCTTTTTTGGCCGAGAGCATCGATCTTGAAACCGCTATTCCCCGCGCCTTACAGCCGTTTCGCGAGTTCATGGCAGCGCGTCTGGATGCAGACACATTTTTTGCGCTTTCCGCACTACGTCCGGATGGTGACACGTTCAATCTCAACCCCGATGCGCCACTCTCGGTGCTTGTCCCAAGTTTTTTGCTGTCCGAGATTGCTAGGGCATTTGAAATCGGCTTTCTGATCTTCTTGCCATTTTTGATCATTGATCTTGTCGTTGCAGCAGTGCTGATGTCGATGGGGATGATGATGGTGCCCCCGGTGATTGTTTCACTGCCTTTCAAACTGGCCTTTTTTGTCGTGGCGGATGGTTGGACCTTGATCGCAACCAGCCTGGTGCGCGGGTATTTCTGAAGATCAAAGGTCACTGAACCAAAAACTCTGCATGCAGAGCTCCGGCGGCCTTGATGCTCTTAAGTATATCAATCATATCACGCGGCGCCACGCCGAGCGCATTGAGACCTGCGATCACCTCAGATAGGGATGTCCCGCCTGGGACCTCTGCCAGTCCTGTGCCCTCTTCTTCGAGAAGCTGAGCTTGCGTGCGAGGGACGACGACCGTTTCGCCATTGGCGAAGGGGTTGGGTTGCGCCACCAATGGAAACTCATCCACGCGTAGTGTCAGGTTACCCTGGCTGACCGCAACACGAGAGATGCGCACCTCTTCGCCCATAACAATGGTACCGGAGCGTTGGTCGACCACGACGCGCGCCTTCCGTTCAGGCTTGACAAGCAAATTTTCAATGCTGCGGATCGCATGTGCCGTGGACCGAGCTTTGGTTGCATGAACGTTCACCTGAACGGTGCCACTATCGAGCATCAGTGCGGTTTGACGGCCAAACACGGCGTTGATCGCTGTCTCAATTCGACCGGCAGTTGTAAAGTCAGGTTCGCGCAAAGCCAGACGCATGGTGCTGAGCGACGCGAGTTCAAACTCAATCTCCCGCTCAATACGGGCACCAGCCGGGATCATGCCTGATGTCGGAACGCCTTCTACAACGCGTGCTGCATCCCCTTCAGCCGCGGCGCCACCAGCGATGATTGTGCCCTGAGCGACAGCGTAGATGTTCCCGTCAGCGGCATTGAGCGGTGTCATGATGAGTGTGCCTCCCAAGAGGGAGTCCGCGTCCCCAATGGCCGAAACAGTCACATCAATCTGAGAGCCCGCCCGTGCAAACGGTCGCATGCTGGCAGTGACAAAAACCGCAGCAACATTTTTCGGGCGGAACTGCTCTCCCGTGACATTGACACCCAGACGTTCAAGAATGTTGGTAAGGATCTCTTCAGTAAAGGGGGCATTTCGCAATCCGTCCCCGGTGCCATTGAGCCCGACGACCAGACCATACCCGACCAGATCGTTGCCGCGGACACCATCAAACTCAACAAGATCCTTGATGCGGATCGTACCTGGAGGCGATGACACATCCGCGACCGTTTGGTTGGGAAACCAGGATGCAAAAATCCCAACCAGGGTCAGGGCACAAAAAATACGTGTGATCATAGGAAATTCACCAAGCTAAGGTTCTGCGTTCGCGCCGTGATGGAGTAGAGGGTTTCCAATTGCTGACGTACGGCCTCTAACGCCGTGGCTGTCTCATAGGGATCCACGTCGAGAAGGTCGCTTTTTGCAAGCTCAAGACCTGCAAGTTCCGTCTCAAGTCGGGTGGTGGCGCGATCGATGCGCTCCTCTGAAAAACCCAGGACCGCCCGCAGTTCAAGCACCTCACTCCGAGCGTTGAGCACCTCGTCCGTCTGACCTTGAATAAGCGTCCTTTGCAGGCCATCGGGGATCCCGAAAGCCGGGTTGTCCACCACCGCGACCATTGCGACGGATTGGATCATATCACGCAAGGCCGCGTCATCGGCCCTGGTGCCGAGGGTGGCCGTTTCACCATTTCCGAGATTGACCGCATTCAGGCTTTGCGCAGCGCCTTGATAAATGCCAGTGGCAAAGCCACCGGTCGGAAGGTTGAAGAAGTCATCCGCCAAAGCGCGCACATCTGCTTCCGTAGTTGCGCCTGAAAGAGCTGTCGCCAGATCTGTCAGAAGGGCCTCGGAATTTACCAAAGGCGGCGTATCCACATCCGTTCCCGAAAAGGCATAGCGCCCGCCTTGGTTGGCGTTGAGCGAGGCAACCATGGTATCAAGTAACCCACGCGCGCGTTCCGCGATTGTGTCAATGGTCAATGCGCTGGCATCATTTTGAAACAAGGCCAAGGTTTCAAACATTGAGCCTGACGCCTCCAAAACGCGTTCAAGCGATGATTGCTGAGCCGCGGCCGTTATGGCCACTTCTGAAAGAGCATCCGCCCTAGCCTGAGTTTTCACGAGGTCTGTCTCAATCTGCGTCAGAAAGGAAAACTGCGCATTGAGCCGAAGCGTCGTGTCTGACGATCGGCCCGAGACAATCTCTTCACTCAAGCGCACCATCGAGCGATTAAGGTCAATGTTTTGTGCGCGAAGAGCGTAATTGCGTGACAAATCAGAAATTCCGAAGCCATCCATGGTTTAAATCCTCAATAACTCATCCAGCATTTCGCCTGCGGTTTGGATCAAGCGCGCGTTGGCGGCATAGGCTTGCTCAACCAAGAGGAGGCGTTGCAGTTCCTCGTCCGTGTTCACACCAAAACTGAGTTCGTTTTCAACAAGTCCGGCCTGATTGCTACGTGAAAACGCGACGGACTGATCAAGGCTCAGGCGTTGCTCTCCAAAGTAACCCATCATTGACGCGACGTGCCCGGCGGCGCCTCGACTGGTGCCCCCCAGATTTCCAGAAGCCAGCGAGTCCACTTCACTCAGCGCCTGTGTCAAGTTTTGCAAGAGGGTTGCATCCCCGGGGGATCCGGGGCCGGCAGCATAGAGACCATCGCGCAAGCGGCGGTAATCTCCTCCGGCTTCCGGCCGGACCTCGTCTGACAAGGAGATACGGCCGGCAATGCCAACCTCATCGACCGCATCAAACGCAGCACCTCCATCTGAGAAGAGGCCCGGATCACCCGGAGTGATTGTTGGATCAACCGCCGTGTCCTGGAAGCGTTCGATCAAGTTTCGGGCGATCGCATCAAGCTGCGCCTGTGCGTCAACCGCCAGACCATCCCGCACACCAAAGTTCGCCGCCAGACGACCGCCAGCTATAGGACTGCGATCATCTGCCGTGGCAACCGGGTTACCGTTGATCTCGAGCTGCGCAAGAAGTCCGTTGGCTTGCGTCATATGGGGGGCAATCACATTGGCCGGAGAAAAACTCAGCTCAGCAGCTCGCCCATCAAGAAGACCCGCCCCGGTGGGCGTGTAGATTGAAATTGAGCCATTATCCCGCTGGAATACGCGCAAGGGCACGATCTCTGTCAATTGATCAAGAACGACACTGCGTTGATCCTGAAGTGCAGCAGCTGGAACGCCCCTGTTCTTCGCATCGACAATCTGTCCATTCAGCGTCTCTAACTGGCGCAGGTATTCATTGGCATTTGTGACATCCTGTTGGATGCGCGTTTCGGCATCTGACCGCAAAGCCTGGACACGATCCGACGCATTGTTGAGAGCTTGCACAATTTCGTCAGCGCGCAAGACCGCAGATTGCAAACGGGTTTCTTCCTCTGGTCGCGCGGACGCAGAGATCAGACTTGCTTCGAACTCCGCCAACCTCGCTGTCAGAGACTTGGGATCTTCGGGCGTGCCCAAAGTACGCTCAAGCTCTGCGAAAAAAGTCGCGGATGTTGTGCTTGAGGCCAATGCACTGTCTGCACGGCGACGGTCACTGATCAGTGCTTCATCCACGTTTCGGGTGATCGCCGCGATGCGCACGCCCCCGGAGAGCCCGCTGGACAGGGATTCAAGCTCTAGCTGGCGTACCCCGTAGCCCGGCGTCAGCGAATTGGCCAAATTGGTGGAAATCGCCTGAACCTGCCGAGAGCTTGCATTCAGCCCCGAAAGCGCGCTGCTGATGGCAGATGATATACTCATTCTCGTCCCCTGATTTCACGTAGTGTTACTGCTCAGTCCCGTTGGAAAGCTGGCCGGATGCTGCGCTTCGCCAGATCCTTAGTAGCTGGCGTCTGGCGAAACGCTAATTGACGTTAGACGCGACTGCTTAGACGAGGTTGGTGGTTTCCTGCAGGATCTCGTCTACGGTCTGGATAACCCGGGCGTTCGAAGAATAGGCCCTTTGCGTCTGGATCATGCTGGTCAATTCACCGGCCACATCGGTGGCAGATTCCTCGCGCGCGAAGGACACAACCTCACCCGTTGGGCCAGTTCCAGCATCCCACAAGAAGAATGTGCCACTATCTGTCGACGGCAGATAGGTTTGTTGCGCCAGTGACGTCATACCGTTTGGATTAGGCACATCGACCAGCGGAATCTGATAGATGACCCGCGTGATTCCGCTGTCAAAGGTGGCAAATACAAACCCATTAGGATCTACCTCGGCTGAGATTAAATTGCCTACCGGGGAGCCATCTTTGTTGATTTGCAGCGGCGCAAAACTGTCTGAGAGCTGTGTCAGACCCGTGTTGCCGCCAATGGCGCCGATTTCGATTTCCATCGGGCCGCCCGCCACGTTCACGATGAAGCTGCCCGTTACGGGATCGTAGGGCCCGCCAGAGACATCTGTCACACTCTGCAAACGACCGCCCGCGGTGCGACTGTCTTCGAATTGAAGCGTGTATTCACCGATCGTGACGCCAGGCTGCGCAGTGTCTGTCAATGTGACCGTCCACTCATTAGATGAGCCGGTTGCGGGAACGGTTGGCGTGAAGGTAAAGAGAATGTTCTCCGATTTTCCAAGGTTGTCGAAGTACTCAACCGACAATTCAAGCGTGTCACCCGATGCACCCGTTTCTGTTTCGGTCGCTGGAAGGTTAAGCCCAAGATCCACTTTCGTTGTGGGTTCTCCAGAAAGCTGGTTGGCACTGATCTGAACCGGTTGTAGCCCGTCTGCCGTATCGCGAGAAAACTGCGGTATGGTTTGATCTGCGTTTGCAGGCCAGCCCATAAGGACCAGGCCAGACGCTGTGACCAATCGCCCATTGCTATCGGGCCGGAACGATCCCGTCGTGGTCAATAGCATCTGAGGCGCGCCATCGCCGCCTTCCACGTCACTGATCAAAGAAACTGGAAGAAAGCCGCGGCCGCCAACGGCAAGATCCGTCGGATTGGAGGTGTTCACCAAAGAACTGTTCTGGTCAATCAAACGCTGCGAGTTGGTCGTGACACCGCCTGCTGTGTATCGACCGCCGAACTGGGCCAATACGAGGGATTCAAAATCGATCTCCGCACGTTTGTACCCGAATGTCCCGGAGTTTGCGATATTGTCCGAAATTGCCGACAAGCGGGTCGCGTTGGCAGATAAACCTGCAACGCTTGCGTTCAGAGAGGAAGAAATAGTCATAGACGCGCCTTTCTACTGCATCGATAGGATTGCGATGCAGACCTAAGGCCCCCCACTTAACAGCGCGCTAACAGATAAAATGCGTTCTATTTGGCTCAGACATCTGATCTGAGAAAGATCAGCTCGAGGCGATTGTTGCGGATCGAAACAGGGTTGCGCACTGCTGGGCGTCGGTCAGCATGCCCCGTGACGCGATCAACGCGCGTGCGGCCCAACCCACGCTCTTTCATCAACGCACGCATCGCATTGGCCCGGTCCGCCGTGATATCCCAGACAGGCGCATTGGCCACCACGATCGGGCGCGCATGGGTATGGCCTTCGATGGCCAAATCGTTCACCACAAGATCGGCCGCTCCGACGAGCACTGTCGCCAGATCACTCAAGAGCTGGGTTGGTTCCGCCGGCTCCCCTTCGAAGAGCCGCGCATCTTCGAGGTCGAATATCTCAACAATTAAACCTTCATCGGTAACCCGCGTCTGGATATGGCGCAGCAGCTCATCGGCTACCTCGCTTTCACCAGACCGGCCAAGCAAGATTTCTTCGACTTTCTGCAGCTCTTCCGAGAGATCGGCGACATCCCTGTTATCAGAGGATGCCTGGCTCGAGTCCATGCCGCCGCTGGGGCCCGCGGACGCGTGCGATTGTGTGGGATGTCGGTTCCGCGCGCCTGCTCCATTGCGTGCCAAAGTCTCTTCCGTGAAGATGCTGTCTCCGCCGAAGTCACCGTCGCCACCGCCCGAAACACGGTTTACCGCGATGGTTGGAGTGAAGTAATCCGCAATGCCTTTGCGCTGTTTTTCCGTTGTCGCATTCAATAGCCACATCAAAAGAAAGAATGCCATCATCGCGGTCACAAAGTCCGCATATGCAACCTTCCAGGCACCGCCATGGTGCCCATCCGCCTGGACAATCTTTTTCTTTTTGATGACCGGTGCGACGCGATCGTCCGCTTCAGCCATACTTTCCACCTAAATCTCCATACCCACGATGGTGATACATGCGCAGCGATTACCGGTGCCTTAACATTTACAATTGCTTATTGTTTTGGCGTCTCAGAATTTCCCTTAATTGTAGGAAGAAGATGCTTTGCAGGCGGTGCTTTGTTCCCTATCTTAACTGCGTGGCCAGGATGGCCGACCTTTTTCAGTGACACGCATGGTGGAATGGGAGCCTGCGGGGAAGACGGAGGAGGCCGGCTTTGCGGCTTCCTCCGTTTTTGTTTGAGCGAACTCGTTAACGCAGTGCTTGTGCAACGCGCGGCTTGATCGGTCTCCTTTAAGTTTTGCAGAGAAATCTGTCGCCCTCACGTCAGAGGGGACAGCCATGCTTCATTTCATTTACGCCAATGATCTTTCACGCAATCCAGTGCTTGCCGAAAGCATGTTTCGCGATCGCGCGGACCAATTCAAAACTCGCCTGGGATGGGATGTGACCGTCGATCACAAAGGCCACGAACGCGACGAATATGACAACCTCAATCCGCTTTATGTCATCTATTCCGATCCGAAGGGGCGGCATCTGGGATCCCTGCGATTTTTGCCGACGACAGGACAGACCATGCTGAACGATCACTTCACTCATCTGATGGGCGGTGGCACCTTGGAAAGCCCGTTCATCTGGGAATGCACACGCTTCTGCCTGGCTCAGGGCGCGCCCTCAAAGATCGCGGCGGCATTGATGTTGGGCGGCGGGGAAGTGATGCGTCAATGCGCAGTCGACGATTTCGTCGGTGTGTTCGACGCACGTATGATCCGGATTTACCGACGCGTAGGGTGGCCCCCAGAAATTCTGGGAAGTGCAGGGGACGGTAACGATCAGATCAGCGTCGGCCTGTGGTCTCGATCTAACGAAGATCGCGCCAAGATTGCTCGCCGCGCGCAGATGGATCCAGCTTTGGTCGCGGAGTGGTTTCACGCCGGGGCCAATGCCAAGCCGACAGAATTGTATACGCTCGCCTGACGCTTTCGCTGGCAGCAGCCGCAGGGCAAATGTAGGGTCGCGCTATGGCGCCGCCCTCTGTTACATATTCCGAAGATCAAGCGGACGCGCATGATCGCATCTCCCAGATGCTGGGTGCGATGGGCATTGATCTGGACAATGCCATTCTCACCCCTCTGCGAGAGGGAAAAAATGCAGTGATGGCCGTGGTTGGCAAGGCCGGCTCAGGGAAAACTCTGTTGTTGGCCGCGCTTTACAATGCGTTGGAAGAGGCAGGGGTAGAGATTGTTTCCGGCGATTGGGAAAGCCGCAAGAAACGCGACAAACGCACACTGACGATCCTGGCCCCAACCAACAAGGCCGCCAGCGTTTTGCGCATGCGTGGGGTGCCCGCAACCACCATCCATCGCATTCTCTATACGCCGGTTTATGACCCGGAGTACGAGCGCTTTGCTGAATGGCTGGCAGGTCAAGGAGAGAGGCCGGAGATCGAAGGCCTGACCGAGCAGGCTCTCGACCGCGCCCATGCCTTTTATCAAGACAACAAATCAATCCCCGGCGCATTCGCCGCGGCCGGGTTGCGAGGGTCTGATTTCATCAGCGGTTGGACACGGCGATCTGAGCCTTTGGACATCGGGTTTGTCGATGAGGCCTCCATGTTGGACGAAAAGCAGTTCGAGGATCTGCAGGAGATTTTCCCGACGCTTGTCATGTTCGGAGATCCCGCTCAGTTGCCGCCAGTGAAGGGCACGGTGCAGGGAACGGGCGACATGGTGTTTGACACCCTGCCAGACCCGGCGCGGCTGACGTTGCACCGGGTGCATCGACAAGATGCCGACAATCCGATCCTCGATCTGGCGCATGCCTTGGCCGATCCCGACATGGGGTTCGCGGATTTTGAACGCATGGTAGAGCACGCTGCCGCCCGCGATGATCGCGTGGTCTATGCCCAGAGGGTGGAGGTGGATCTCATGGCGCGCAGCCCAGTGCTGGTCTGGCGCAACGCGACGCGCATTCGCTTGATCAACGCGTTCCGAGCGGTCTATGGCGCACCAGAGACCGAGTTACTCGAAGGCGAACCTCTTATCTGCGACGGGATTGAGCTCCCTATGAAGCATCGCAAGAAGCGCCTCGATCTTGAGGCACGGGGCTTGATCAAAGGCGCGCAAGTCATCTATCTCGGCCCGGGCCGAAAGCCTGGGTTTTCGCGTCTTCACGTGGTCGGCGCGCCAGAGCCGCAGGTTAGTGCGGCCTCGATTGTCAAGATTGAAAAACCGGACGAGGAAGAGCCCTTCATTCCGTTCGCCGCCCGCATGGGGGCTGCGTTCCTGCATGGGGCGGCGGTGACGATCCACAAGGCGCAGGGCAGCCAATGGTCCGACGTGCAGGTCTTTGCGCCGGATATCTACGCCGCGGCCCGCATGGGTCGCATGGAAGCCGGCCAACCCTTGTGGAAACGTCTGACCTATGTCGCCATCACACGAGCCGAACACCGTTTGCACTGGGTGGTGCGCAATCGGCTTTCCAAACCCTCAGGCGCGCTCAGCATCGATGATCTTCGCGGCACCGACCCGGTCCCGCTCAGAATGGAGCAAGACACATGAAATCAATTCTGATCACAGGCGCCAGTTCCGGCATTGGGCGTGCGAGCGCGGAGAAATTTCTGGCCGCCGGTTGGCAAGTGGGCCTTGTTGCACGTCGCAAGGATATCCTTGAGGAGATGGCCAGCGCGCATGGGGGTGCCATCGCATTGCCCGCTGATGTGACGGACGCTGAAGCTATGGCGGGCGTGTTCGCCAAGTTTATGGCCGAGACGGGCCGCTTGGATGCTATTTTCAACAATGCCGGTATGTTCGGCCCCGCGGCGACAATCGACGAGGTGTCTTTGGATGATTTCGACCAGGTTGTCGCCGTCAATCTGCGCGGCATGTTCATCGCCGCGCGCCTAGCGTTCGCGCATATGCGGGGTCAGTCACCGCAAGGTGGGCGCATTATAAATAACGGTTCCATTTCCGCTTACACGCCGCGTGAAAACTCCGTCTGCTACACCACGACAAAACACGCGGTCACCGGGCTGACGAAGACGCTCTCTCTGGACGGGCGGCCCTTCGACATTGCCTGTGGTCAGATCGATATCGGCAATGCGGAAACTGAGCTGGTGGCAGGCATCAAGAAAAATTACCCAGGGCTGCCGACTATGGATGTCAAGGAAGCGGCCGGGGCGGTGCTGCACATGGCAGAGCTTCCGCTCGAGGCAAATGTGCAATTTATGACGATCATGGCAACCAAGATGCCTTACATTGGTCGGGGTTGATTGCGGCACTGGGGCGCGCCCTTGGTCAAGCCTGCCCTGACAGACAGACCGCGTTCAGATTTACCAAGCCCGAAATCTTCAAAAGATTTCGGACCGCATTTTTGAAAAAAATGCGCGCCAGACGTTGGCGGCAGATTTTTTAAAAAAATCTGCATCAGAAAATGGTCAAGATAAGGTCATTTGGGTTTCCGGCGGAACACCATTTTCTGATCAGCGAGCTTTTCTCGATGCCCTTCCCAAGCGTAGAACAGAAGGGCTGGGTTTGTATCCGCGACTGTGATCCGATGCAGTTGCTCGGGTGGATTGAAAATCAATGATCCCGGCGCGTAAACGCCTTGATCGTTTTCAGACACAGCGCCTGACAGGCAAAAATAGCTTTCAGAAATGCCTTCATGGGCATGCGCAGGATAGGTGCAGCCTGGCGCGAAGAGGACAAGCCCCAAGATAACCTCATCCGTCAGGACCGGCCCGTTCGGTCCTGCCATCTCGGCATAGGCATATTTTTTCTCAAGACCGCGGGGCACCTTTTCATACCCGTACTGCCAGACCAGGCGATCGCACACGGCCTCAATCGAATGAATGAAAGCGGCGTGTTTTTCGCCGCGCCCGTTATTCAGCGCGCGCTGCAAATGCGCCACAACCGGTTTTGTCTGCGGCTCCGGCATGGCCATTTGCGGATTGGATTTGATCACCCGGCTGATGCGTTCGCGCACCGCGCGTTGATGGCTGCGGATCTTGGCGCTGCCGCCTGCCGGCATCCGGCGATATACGTCATAGCAGTCGCGCAAAATGTACATCCAATCGGGGAAGTCAGAGAGGCGCGCGGGAACGGAGTGAACGGTCAACGGATGTGCCTTTTGCATCAGATAGCGCACAGATGAAGCGTTTTAACTCTGACGCAAGGCCAGCGAGCCGGTTGCTGGCCTGTTCACGCTTTGAGCCGCATCTTTGGTCAAAAATCTGGCAGTCGCACTGGCAGGGGATGATTTGCTATGCGGTTGGATCAGGCGTCTTCGTAATTTCCTTTGACGCGCTCTTTCGTCGGATCGAAATGCGGATACGGCACAACCCGTGCCTTTAGCCGCTTCTGCTGACCATCAAGCTGCCCGATCTCGATCTCTGTGCCAGGCTCTGAATGGGTCACCGAAACGCGCGCCAAAGCAATGGTCTTGCCAAGGATCGGGGATTTCATCGCGCTTGTGACCTCGCCCACTTGTGCCTTGCCGATGCGCAGGCAGTCCCCGGGGGATGGCACCAGACCGCTTTCGATATCCAGGCCGACCATCTTGCGGTGCGGATGCGCTTTGCGCTCCTCTAACGCGGCGCGGCCGACAAAATCATCATTCTTGGATTTCAGCGGCACAGTGAAACCAATGCCTGCTTCAAATGGATCGGTCTGATCATCAAATTCAGATCCAGCAAAGATCAAACCCGCCTCAATCCGGATCATATCGAGGGCTGCCAATCCCAAAGGTGCCATTCCGTGCGGCTCTCCCGCAGCCCAGATCGTTTCAAACACTTCGACGGCATCTTTGGGGTGACAAAAGATCTCATACCCCAACTCGCCGGAGTAGCCAGCGCGCCCGATCACAATCGCTGTACCATCGAAATCGCGCAGACGCGCAGGCGCGAACCGGAACATGCCCAGCTCTTCGACCGTCGGTTGGGTGGGCGCGGTCCAGATGATGTCCTTGAGAATGTCGCGGCTTTTGGGCCCCTGGACGGCCACGTTGTGCAGCTGATCCGTGGAGCTGCGCACCCACGCATTCAGCCCTAGCTTCTCGGCTTGCTCACGGATCCAAAGGCCAGACGTGTCGTTGCCGCCGATCCATCGGAAGTTGTTGTCTCCCAGTTTGAAGAGCGTGCCGTCGTCGATCATGCCGCCGTGCTCATAGCAGATCGCCGTGTAGGTCAGCTGCCCCACCGCGAGTTTTTTGACATTGCGCGTCACGCAATGCTGCATGAGCTGTTCAGCATCCGGGCCTGTCACCTCATATTTGCGCAGTGGCGACAGATCCATGATCGCCGCCTTTTCGCGACAGGCCCAATACTCTGCCGTCGGGCCATAGTTGGGGAAGGTGTTGGGCAGCCAATAGCCGTTATACTCCACAAAATCGCGGGTCAGTTTACCAAAGCAGGGATGAAACGCCGTTTCTTTCGTCGGTTCCAATTCGGCCTCCGCTGACTTCCTATAGCCGACGGAGCGGCTGAATGTCTCGGTCGCACCATAGGTGCGGACCTGAATATCGGTGGGCTGCCACCCGTTGGCCTGATCAATGTCGCAGGGACAAGCGGTCGACACGCAGATCAGATCACTGAGCGCGCGCAACAAGACGTAATCCCCGGGCCGTGACCACGGATCATCCATGCCAAGCGCATGGGTGTCATCGAGTGTCGTGTTGAAGAAGAAATTTATTGCAGGCCAGCCACCACGCGGGCGGATACCGTATTTTTCCAGATCGGCATTCATATTGTCTGAGCAATTCACATGCCCGGGATAGCCCATGTCTTCATAATATCGCGCCGTGCAGGCAAGGCCGAACGTATCGTGGCGGCCGCAGGTATCCTGGACGATCTCGACAAGTGGTTGTTGATCCACCGTCCAGTACTTTGAGAAGATACCCGGCGTGGGATAGAGGCTGCCCATCAAGGTCCGCGTCGTCGTCGGATCGATCTCGCGTTCGAGCCCTTTATCGAGGTCCCGCAGTGAGAAGGCCTGAAAATCCGAACACTCGCGCCCCTGTACATCGAGGATCTGAATGTACTGCCCTTTCTTAACCTCGTAGCTTTTCGCATCGCCGGGTTGGATATTGACGTCATGTATAGGGTCAGCGAGGGGATCTGTTGGCTGATGTCCACCCTTCGCCACGCCTGGATTGGCCCTGCGGACGTAAAGGATCAATTCCGTCGGCGGATTCTGCGCCTCGGGCGTCATTGGGCCACCGGGCGCGGCCAGAATGATCATCCCGTCGCATTCCACGTGGAATGTCGCCATGTCGCCGGGGCGGGACCCGTTTGGAAAGATCCGCGCCGCTTGGGCTTTGCCTAGGTCAAACCCCGCTTTATCCAGCGCGGCAGCGACCCGTTTGCCCGATACCGTGCCTTGCAGCAGAACCTGCATCAGGCCTTCGGGCTTGCCGTCGCTGGTCGCCCCGATCTTGCCCACGTCTGAGCTGCCATCGGGCGCAAAAAACACCAGCTCTCCCGGCTGCAAGCCTTGACGATCCAGCACGGAAATCTCATCACCCTGAAACACCGGCACAGCACGCGACCCGCCGCCCGGCACCGGGTGCCGCTCTGTCCCATGCGGCAGAATGGGCAGGCCCGGTGTAATGACGCCCGCGCGCTCATAGGGTGTTTCAAAAACAGGATTTACATTCATATGACACTTTCAACGTCATCGACGCGCAGGTCATCCATCTGTCCCCGATGCGTGACCACCAGTTTGCAGCCTGCATGCGTGACTGAGAAATGCTCAGACCCGCCCGAGAGCGAGACAAACTCGCCCGCCCGGTACATGTGTCCGTCGCAATCCTCAAGATCGCCTTCGATGATGTAGAACTCCTCCGGTCCATTGTGACGATGCGGGTTGCATCGCGTGCCAGGCGCCATAACCAAGAGATAACTCCCCTGGCCGGTCGCCTCCTCAAACGACACGTTCTTCCACCACACCTGCTCCCCGGGCAGGCCCGGCATTTCCAGGATCTCAAAACCGTCCTTGTCAAAGTTCGCAACGGTGCGGTGATCCGCGAGCTTTCCCATCAATCCAGTCCCATTACTCAAGTCCGAGCGCTTTCTTCCGCCGGTTGGCCCAGCTGATAATGGCCAGGTCAAACGTGAGCGCCATCAAGGCCACGTTCATCCCTAGGACAAAGTTCTTACCAAGGTCTGTGCCAGCCAGCGTGCGCTGCAATTCCTGGCCCAGATCCTGTGTGCCGATGAAGGCCGCGATGATCACCATGAAGAAGGCAAACATGATGGCCTGGTTGAAGCCGACGGCCATGGTCGGCAGCGCGAGGGGCAGTTGCACGGTCAGCAGCTTTTGGCGTTTTGTCGCTCCGGACATATCAGCGGCCTCTGTCATCTCCGGTGGCACATTGCGCAAACCTTCGATTGTGTAGCGGGTCAGGGGCACCGTGGTGAAGATCACGATGGAGAGGACGACGGTGACGTCCGATACGCCAAAGAGCATGATCGCCGGAAGCAAGTAGATAAAGCTGGGGAAGGTCTGTGCCGTGTCGCACACCAAGAGCATCCGACGAGACCACTTTTCAGAGCGGGACGCGAAGATGCCCAGCGGGATGCCGATGAACATCGAGATAATCACGGCGGAAATGACCGAGTAGAGCGTGATCACAGAGCGATCCCACCAACCGCTGAAGGCCACAATCGTGAAGAAGACCGCCGCGTAGATCGCAGGACGCTTGCCGCCCACGCCCCAAGCGAAGGCCACGACCAATAGGATAAATGCGGGCGTCGGGATCCATAGCAAGGCGTTGCGGAAGGGGATCAGGATCCAAACATTCATGACATATCGGATCTGTTCCGTCACCGCTTGAATGAGGTCGATGGCCAGGAAACCCTTGATCAGCTTGTCGAGCTCGCGGCCTTGGCTAAAGGACTGTCGACGTCCGATCTCATTGAACCAATCGACGAACTGTGCAAGCCCGAGGAAAAAGACAAAGGCCACGACGGCCAGCACTGCGAACTTGTGCTGAATGTACCAAGGAGTGCCCTTCTCATGGTGCTCTGGCAATTTGACGACCCAGGCTTTGGACAGCCGGTCGAGCATCACCGCCACCAGCACGATGGTCACACCAATCTCAAACGACCGACCCAGTTTGAAGCTGTTCATCATGGCCAGAAGTTTGCCACCCAAACCGGGCATTCCGATGAACGCGGTCAGAACCACCATCGCGAGGCAAAGCATGATCACCTGGTTCACGCCGACCAGAATTTCGGTGCGGGCGGACGGGATATAGACGCGGGTCAGCATCTGCCACCGCGTGCAGCCGGACATGTTGCCCGCTTCCACGATCTCGGGTGAGACCTTTTTCAGACCCAGGGTCGACATCAACACCATCGGAGGGATCGCGTAGATGGTCGTCGCGATCGCCCCGGCCGTCGGTCCGACCTTGAAGAAGATTACAGCGGGCAGCAGATAGGTGAAGAACGGGATCGTTTGAAGGATCGCCAATACCGGTTTTACGGCCGCATCAAACCACGCGTATTTCCACGCCAGAATGCCCAGCCCAAGTCCGATGATAAAGGCCAGAGGTGCGGCCACAGCAAGAACCGAAAGCGTCTGCATCGCCAGTTCCCACTGACCGATCAATGCGGTCCAGACAAATGTGCCGCCTGCAAGCAACGCCAGTTTCCAACCGCCCAAGTAGTAGCCCAATACGGCGGCCGCAGCAGCTACGCAGGACCACGGGATCGGCCCGATAAACGGCCAACGATGCTTACCCTCAAGCAGGTTTGCCGTAAGACCCAGCATGAATTCAAGCGGACCTTCCGCGAACCAACGGGTGATGTATATGAGGCCAAAGCGCCCCTCTTCCCGGTCACCTTTGATGAAGTCAAAAATTGCATCCAGGATGTCTGCCGTGGGCGGTATCCATGCCTCTGGCAGGCGGATCATGAAATCAGGGAGAACGGGTTTTACAGCGCAAAGCAAAAGTGCCGTGCCAATCAATGACCAAAGCACGGCGTCGCGTGCGGGCCGTTCGCGGCCTAGGGGTGTGCTGGCGGCAACGTCGGCCAAATCAATCGTCCCCCAACAAAACGTCGAGGGCCTGACGACGTTCCAACATGCCGATCAATGCGCCGTCCTTTCCTGCCACGGGCAGATGATCGCGGCTGTCGTTGACAAGCTGCCTTGCCAATTGCTGGATCGTTAAATCTCCCGCAATGGGATCGCCCTCAGGTACGACACCATTCACGGGCCGGGCCATCACACTGGCATGCACCACGCGCGCCTTCTCAATCTCCTCGGTGAACTTTTTCACATACGGCGTCATCGGATTGAGCACGATCTGATCTGGTGTGTCGCATTGCTCAACTTCACCGTCTTTCATAATCGCGATGCGGTCGGCCAGGCGCAGAGCTTCGTCGAAATCATGCGTGATAAAGACGATCGTCTTTCCCAGCATCCCTTGAAGTCGCAAAAACTCGTCCTGCATTTCCCTGCGGATGAGCGGATCAAGCGCCGAAAAAGGCTCATCCAGAAACCAGATGTCAGGTTCAATCGCCAAGCTGCGGGCGATGCCAACACGTTGCTGCTGACCGCCGGAAAGCTCACGAGGGAAATAGTCTTCCCGGCCGGAAAGCCCGACCAGTTCAATAACTTCCAACGCACGTGTCCGACGTGCGTGTTTGTCCTGGCCGCGCATTTCCAGCGGGAAGGCTACGTTTTCAAGGACCGTCCGGTGAGGCAGTAAACCAAAAGACTGAAACACCATGCCCATTTTAGAACGTCTGAGCTCAATAAGGTCTTTTTCAGCGAGCGCCATGATGTCTTGGCCCTCAACTTCAATCGTCCCGCCGGTGATGTCGTGCAGACGGGAAAAGCATCGCACAAGAGTGGATTTTCCGGACCCGGAAAGGCCCATGATGACCAACATTTCACCTCGACCAACGTCGACGGAGACGTCCTTTACACCCGCAATGTAGCCATCCGCGCGAATGTCATCGAAGGAATGTCCTGCAGGCATGCTTTTGAGGTATGCGCTTGGGTTGGGGCCAAAGATTTTCCAGGCGTTTCGACAGGATATGACGGGCGCGTCGCTGGTCATGTGCGTTCTTTCGGCTTTAGAGTCCCCATGCTCCCGAAATGGGTCTCGGGACAGCAAAGTCCAAGGCGTGGCGCGGCGCGGTGGACTGTTGACCTGCCCAACGCATGAAACGCCGGGCAGGACTTTCTCAACTCGTCAGATCAGGTGCTGCCTTCCGGCATCCAGTCCTTCCAGACGCTTTCGTTTTCTTCCAACCACACTTCAGCTGCCTCGTCGGGCTCCATTTCCTCGATGTCGACCAGACGTGCCATTTCGGCGATTTGGGCGTTGGTGAAGGAAATCTTGGTCAGCACTTCATAAGCGCTGGGCCACTTGTCCTTCATGCCGTCCCAGGCTGCTTTTTTGAGGTAACCATCGGCCGGGTTGCCACAGTCGTAAAGCGCTTCCTTATTGGGACCTTTTGCTGGATCAGTATCGCAGCCGTCTTCCCAAACTGGGAATTCAACGAACTCACCCGGCCATACGGCTTCCGCAAAGTTTGGCGTCCAGTTGAAAACCAGAACCGGCTTTTTGTCGGCTTCCGCGGCACCGATATGGGCCCAGAGTGCCGCGGCGGAACCCGCGTTCTTCACAACGTAGTTGATGCCAAGCGCTTCTGCGCGCTCTTTGCCGTGCTTCAGCCAGTCAACCGGACCGTCAAGGAATAGTCCCTTGTCCCCTGTTTCCGCAGTGGCAAAGAGATCGGCACAGTCGTTCAGAGCCTCCCAACTTGGCAGGCCTGGGCATGCATCCTTGGTCCACATCGGGTACCACCAGTCTTCGCGCGTCACAGCGTCATGATCACCTGCATCGTGCAAGCCACCTTTGGACAATGCTTCTCGGAAAGACGCACCGAACGCGCCTTCCCAGACCTCGAGCTCAAGCGTTACGTCACCCAGACGGACCGATTCATATACGGCCTGACTGTCGGTGGTCACAAATTCCACATTGTTGCCCATCATCTCGAACATCTGGCCAACCACGTTGCTCATCACAATTTGGCTGGACCAGTTATGGATCGGAATGACGATCGGGTCAGAACTGTCTTCCGCCGCGCTGATCGCGCCTGCGGATGCCATGACCAAGCTCAGCGCGGTCGCGGACATCATATATTTGATTTTCATAACTTCTCCCTATCGGTTGCGTCGGATGTCCGGTAGACCCGGCACTCCTTCGTCAGTGCCCATAACTTGGCACAGCTTTTTGGTGGGTCAGACAATAATTTGATTGTGCTTTGCCCATAAAAAAGTTTGGCAAACGCACCGGTCCGGCCTAGCTTTTCTACTGAGTGCTTGGTTTCTATGCGCCATGAAAACAGGACGGTCGCCCTATGCTTAAGAATCGTGCCGCGCTGCCGCGACTCGAGTATCTGCTGGCTTTCGAAGCTGCAGCGGAGCTGGAAAGCTTTGCGGCCGCAGCCAAAGAACTCAACATCAGCGAAACAGCCGTGAGCCGGAAAATCCGATTGTTGGAAACGCATTACGATTGCGCCCTGTTTCTCAGGGGGCACCGGTCTGTGCAGCTGACAGACCATGGCCGCAAGTTGCTCAGCGGTATTGGCCCCGCGCTTAAATCGCTTGAGCGCACGTCTGAGGCCATGCTGGAAGAGCATCACCGGTCAACTGTGCGCATGGCCGCAACAAACTCTGTGTCGTCGCTATGGCTGATGCCTCGTTTGCGGAAATTCCAGATGTCAAATCGCAACGTCACGATCAGTCTCTTTTCCTCGGACCACGACTCTGAGTGTCTGACAGAAGCGTTCGACCTGGCGATTCTGCGCGGTGAGGGCGAATGGCAAGGCTATGATGCCGAGTATCTTTTTGGAGAGACGGTCTTTCCAGTCTGCTCGCCCGGCTATGTGGTCAATCATCCCCATTTGGAAGAACCAGAAGATTTGCTCAATCAGTCCCTCATAGAGGTGACAAGCAACCATACGGAGTGGCTTAATTGGAAAACCTGGCTGTCAGAGTTGGATACCGACCCGTCCGTGCGCCACTCAACATTCGTGAATACTTATCCTTTGGCGATACAAGCGGCCGTTGATGGGCTGGGTATCGCGCTCGGCTGGGGTCATCTTGTGGATCGCCATTTGCAAGATGGCTCTCTCGTTCGGCCGTTGCGCGATGCGCATGTCCGGACCCATTCAGGCTACTACTTGTTGCGTAGGCAAGGCGCCCCAAAGCATCCTGAAAGTGACGTGGTCACCCGATGGTTGATGCAGGAGAGCGCCGCGCGAAAGCGCTATGTCCCTGGTCTAGGACAGCGCCGACAGGCTTAGAGCCACTATTTTGTTCTCTCTAATCAATTGCCGCGAAAATGTGGGTTTGCGACATGCCTCCTGATGTCGCTAACTGGCCTCAATGTTTGCTCTACGACGACGCAGTGCGTCCTATTGAGACAAAACCATTAGGGGCATTTGCACCTTTGCTTGTAGCGTGTGCGTGAGTCCTTTTGAGGTTTGAAGAAAAATGGGGGGTCATTGATGACAAAAATTTCGAATTCAAAATATGAAGCTGAACTCGCTAACCTGCAGATTGAGCTGGTGAAACTGCAGGAATGGGTCAAGAAAACAGGCCATAAAGTGGCGATCATCTTCGAAGGGCGGGACGCGGCCGGTAAAGGCGGCACCATCAAACGCATTACGGAGGCCATGAACCCAAGGATCTGCCAAGTTGTTGCACTTTCAGCGCCGACGGAACGGGAACAGTCACAATGGTATTTCCAAAGATATGTGTCGCATTTGCCGGCGGCGGGCGAAATCATTATCTTTGACCGCTCCTGGTACAACCGAGCCGGAGTTGAGCGGGTGATGGGTTTTTGCTCTGACGAAGAGTACAAAGAGTTCATGCGCAGCTGCCCCGAATTTGAACGTATGCTGGTGCGCTCCGGCATTCAGCTCATCAAATATTGGTTCTCGGTCAGCGACGACGAGCAAGAGCGCAGGTTCCAAAAGCGCCTGACCGATCCCACCAAACAGTGGAAGCTAAGCCCCATGGATCTCGAAAGCAGGAAGCGGTGGGTGGATTACTCAAAAGCCAAGGATGACATGTTCTCCCACACCGATATCAAGCAAGCGCCATGGTATGTGGTAAACTCAGACGTCAAGAAGCACGCGCGGCTGAATTGCATCAGCCACCTGCTATCCTTGATCCCCTACGAAGAGATTGAACGCGAGCCGGTCGTTTTGGATGAACGTCCTCCTCAGCGCGGATATGTGCGTCCGCCGCTGGGAGACCAAACCTTTGTGCCCGAAGTTCATGAGAGCTTGAAGTAGAGAGCAAAGATCCGGACATAAAAGATTAGGAGCTAGCAGCAGGGCGCGTCATTGCAGATCGGCCTTCTCGAATGGCTGTGTCATCCAATGCCTTATGCCCGTCAAAAGGCGTAAACACCTCGAGCGGGGCCGATATGCCGCGTATCGCATGGGTTCCGCATGAGGAATACAGTTCGGGAACAGAATGAGCCACCGCGGCCGTGGCCAAAACGCGGTTGCCAACGGTCTTGGTCAGCGCTTCGATCCGGCTCGCAACATTCACGGCGCCGCCGAGCACCGTAAAGTCCAGCCTGCCCGGGCTTCCAATGTTGCCATAGCTGACTTGGCCGAAACTGATCCCGATGCCGATGTCCAAAATCGGCTGGTCTTCCTCAGCTCGTGTGGCGTTGAGAGCGGCCAGACCTGCAAGTGCATCCTTTGCCGCTAGCGTGGCCTGTCGGCATTGATGGGCACGGTCCGCATTGTCTGAGATCGGGAAAATCGACAGGGTGCCGTCACCTATGAATTTCAGAACGTCACCGCCATGTCCTTCAACCGATTGGACGACCGCGTCAAAGTACCCGTTCAGCGCTTCAAAAACGCAGTCTTCGGTTGTGCTGTCCGACAACGCCGTGAATCCGCGCAAATCGGATATCATGACAACGGCCTCAATTGTCGTGCGTTCCCCGCGCATGATCGTGCCGTGCCAAACAGCATCAGATGGGCCGTCTCCAAGATAAGCGCGCAAAAGGCTTTTGGATGACTTACGCATCGTGATCGGTTCCAAGGCAGACGACAAAGCGGGCAAGGCGGCTTCTATCATCTCAAGATGGCGTAGTTGAAACCCCTTGGGATCCCGCGTCAGAAATGTGCAGCCGTGCAAAGACGCATCGCCATATTGAAGCAAGGTGGCGTAGTAGTCGGTGCCTCCTTGATCTGCAAACTCCACATATGAAAGATGCTCCGTTTCGCGGTTGAGATTGCGTAAGTTCTTATGCAGCGGCTTTTTGTGTTTGAAGATGTATTCGAAAGAGCTGCCCAAGTAGCTGTCTGTCTGCCTCACAGCATGGGTGATTTCGTTGACTTCAATTTCCTCAGGTTTCCAAACAATGCCCGTCGCCGCAAACAAGGGATTTGCAAAGCTTTGCGCAATGTTTACGCGCCAGATCGGCACCCCTGCGTCGGCGAGGGTAGAGCAGAAATACGAAACGACTTTCACGGGATCGTCCGAGCAACGACCCTCCGTAGTCATCCAGTCTTTGAGATTGGTCAAATGGTCCATAGCGTCAAGTTAGGTGCTGATTGTCCACTTGCACACAACCGAGCGCGAAAAACTGAAGGCTTTCTTCTTTCATGCAGCGGGTGTGCGCCAAGTTTGGGACGCACGCCACGTGTTACGATCGCAGAATGTCGGTTTTCCAGCGTCCTATAGGGGCATTGAGGAGGACGTTGCAGTGGGTGTCTAAGGATCCGCGGACAGCAAGAAGGTTGACTTACACAATGCGCAGGCACAGGTCCCAGTTCAAAGTGATCCTGAGATAGAAAGCGCTCATGTCCCTCCTTGTATTTGGCGAACGCGGCCAGGTCGGCATTGATATGCAACGACAGATGGGCCCTGACGCGCCTTTTTTGCTGCTGGGTCGAGATCGCGCCGATCTTGCAAATCCGGATGCCTGTGCGGATCTGATCGCAAAGGCCCGGCCCGCTGTCGTGATCAATGTCGCAGCCGTGCGCGATGAGACGCTTGCAGCAAAAGACGAAGACTATGCCATGCTTGTGAATGGCACGGCGCCAGGCCGGATGGCAGAGGCCTGCGCGCAGATTGGCGCGCCGTTGGTGCATATCTCAACGGCAGATGTGTTCGATGGCAGCGGAGATGTGCCTTGGACCCCGAAGGATACGCCCGGGCCACTTAACGCTTTGGGGCGTTCGAAACTTGTCGGCGAGGAAGCCATCCGCAGAGCTGGCGGAGCGCACGTAATTTTGCGCACGTCTTGGGTCGTTTCCGCCCATGGAGACAACTTTTTGACGTTGCTACTGAAACGGGCAGCGCAGGAAACCCGGATTGAGGTGCCCTCGGATCAAATCAGTGCGCCGACCTCAGCCTATGACCTTGCTCGGGCCGCCCAGATTTCTGCGATCCGTGTGTTGGAAGACAAATCTCTAAGCGGCACCTATCACTACCAAAGCAAACCCCATGTCAGCCTGTCAGACGCTGCGCGTGAGATCATTGCAGTGGCGGGTTTGTCTTGCGAGGTGATTGATGTGGAAACGCGAGGGGCGATCCCCAAACCGCTCAACACGCGCCTCGAATGCATATTGACAGAAACTCAGCTGGGGCTTCGCTCGCCAGACTGGCGCCGGGGGATCAGCTACATCCTCAATGATCTCGGCCAAACCGTTTAGTTGCGATCACATCTGCCAAAGACAGCAGGGCGCACAGGTGGATTTAGACACTCCACGGTGGCAGTTTGTTACGCCGCCAAAGTCACAAATCTCTTATCCTCACAAAGCGCCTGCCAATCGCGCTCATAAAGCGCAGTCAGATGCGCACGTTCTCCTGCGCTCCACGGATCAAAACGCTGATATTCATCTCCTTGCGGATACATGTCCTGCAGAGTTTTGGCATGTTCGGCCATCGCTCCGGCGCCCTGAAGCTCTGACATCAAGACCAGTTCATCCACGGCTCGGGCAGATGCGGATGGCCGCGCGTTGCGTTCCTTTGGAGGTTTCAGTTTTGAGACATCCAAACCGTCGCCACAGAATGTCTCCAATATCTTTGGCGTCAAGGCACGGAAGTCTTCAAAGCGCCAGATATGGATCTGAGCACCTGGAAACACCGCTTCAAAATCATCGAAAACGCGCTTCCAATTGGGCAAAGATCCCAAAACATTGCGCCGCATCACTTCTGGCGTGTCCATGTGTCCGGGGGTGGTCGTTGTCGCTGCGCGCAGATATTCCACGTAAGATGATGCAAAGAAGTCTGCATAGTTCCGGACCGCAAAGAAAGCATCTGAAATGGGCAAGGGCATGCGTTTGGCAAAGGCTTCGAAAAACGCGCGACGGTGTTCATAGAGCTTACCAGTGGTCACACAATGGGCTGGCAGGCCGGGCAGATTTTCATCTGACAAGATCATGCGCGCAGGCTTGCATGCGAGTGGCTCTTCGAAAAACGTGTCCTGAAATCCCTGCAGATCCTCTTCGCTGAACCGCGTCCGTCTTTTGATCTTCATCGTTTTGTAGGCATCGAGTTGCGACGGGAATGTGATGTGCTTGCGCAACTTCAGATGCGGCACGACGTAGACGCTCTGCGCGCCAAGCCATTCTTCATTGTCTTCCAACAAGCGTTGCAGATAGGTGGTGGCCGTCTTGTGAAACCCGCCATGCAGAACCGCTCTGGTGTCTCCATTGGGTGAGGGTTTAATCTTGAACCGGATGGGGCGCACCGGCGGTGGCATATAGGTGCCGCCCCCAACGCGGGGCGAGGTGCGCACTTTGGTCTGGCGATCTGAGCCTCCCGAACCGGAAAGGCGTTCACACAGCGCGCTGATCTCTGGGTCTTGCAGCATATCTTGTGCTCGCGTGTCGTGCCATTTCTGCCCGGCCTTTTGAAGGTCTGACAGAATTTTATCGGCCTGTAAGCTTGCAAGGATCGGATCCGACAGGCCAAGGGCATGGCCCATGCTATTATCTGTGACGTCATTGACGTCCATCTTGCGCCAATTAGCTTCAAATGCCTTGCGCTTTGACTTGTCTGTTGGAAGCCCTTCTCGGATCAAAAGCGCCTCTGGCGAAGGTACGGAATAGTAATGCAGGCGCGCATGAGTATGGGCAAATGCGTCATGCGCCGTCCATTTGCTCTCAAGATAAAGATCGGGCATCGGATTGCCACCTGCATCGACCCATGTCGGCCGTGTCTCTTTTGGAAAATAGGGGCGATGCGGCGCAACTCGCGTGACACGATCCGGCCGAAAGAGCGTCTTGATCCCCCGCGTGACCATATGACCATGGGCCTCTGGCGCAGCTGCGCTGCGATGAGTTTCGCGCTGCTGACCCTTCGGAATGCCCCTGATCCCGGAAGAGCCGAAGGCGCGTCGGCAAATTGAAATGGCATCCGGGTCGCCGCAAGCCCTGACCAGGTCAGCCAATGAGCCTTTGCCAGCCGAGATATTAAGATATTCATTTATATGGGCGACAAGGCACCATTCTGCGCCCAGATCTACCGCCAGTTTGGGTAAATACCCTAGCGCATCGCGCACCGCGTCTTTGCTCTTGGGGCCGTTCATCGGCACATGATGCACATGCCCCATCTCCGCCAGCCGCGCAGACATCGCATCGGTGCCGTCTTCACTGCCGCGGGTAAACAGGATTGCCCCCGCAAAGCCCAGCGCGCGGTAATGCGCTACCCATTCAAGAAGGTAGGGCGCCTCGTTGGACAGCGCCGTCGCAACATAGGCCCGTGCGTTCATCTAAAGGCTCCGGTCAATCGTGGTCTGCGCCATCTTTCGCTGTGCCCGGCGAAACGCGATTTTGGTGCGGTCCACCATGTCTTTGCGCCCGCGTTCTTCAAAGTAATGCGACAGAGATCCGCGATACCATCGCAAGCGCCGCCGGTCGCGATAGAGATTGTAAAATTGATGAGAGGTCAGATCACCGAGGATCGCCTCTGTCATCAAGGGCTTAAGCGCGCCGATTTTGCGCAGGAACACGGCTGATTTGTGGCTCGAATACCAGCACTTCATGAGGGTCAAACTCTCGGCTGCCCCTTTGCCCGCCATCAGGCGATCCACATGCTTTTGGTCGGGCTCAAAATAGGGATCGTAGAAGACAAAGGCGCGTTCGAGGCGCCCAACGACCTCAGCAGCATCGCCCAAAGGCAGGGTCCAATCCTGACGCCGACCTGTGAGATACCGCTCTTCCCACGGCACAAGCGCCTCATTCAGGGTCGATTGCGGATTGAAGGCCATGACGTGAGCGTTGGGTGCAAGCTGCCCAAAGACGAGCGCGGCGAATGCTCCCATTGAAGAGCCCGAGAAGATGCATCTCTCATAGCCTTCAAAGAAGCCGTCACGTGCCATGTCTTGCATTTTCTGAATCAAATGCGCGTCTCGGTACCAATTGCCCAGATGCGCGTAGACGCCTAAGTGGCTCAACTGATTGTCGCGCGCAAACTTATAGGCCCAGGGCAGGCGCGCAGGATCTCGATCATTGACGTTGGACAGGTTGTCGAAGGTCACCAGAAGTATGGGCCGCCGCCGCTTGACAAAAAGCATCGGATGATGCGGATCAGCGTGCAAAAACCCCGATGCAGCGCCACAAGGTCCGATCTCATCCATCCACATCGGCAGCGTCGTCTTTTCCGCTGCTGGTCCCGGGTCAGGCGTGTCCTTGGCGCTCATCTCGGCTTACCTATGCCTCATTCAGCGCCCTGATGTCCGGGCGCGCTCACTGTCTGCTCAGCGCCTTTATACAGCGCCACAGCGTTTCTGGGAATAACCCACTACCAATTGAAAATTCGTCAAAAAAACACGGGCGCGCCGATCAGGCACGCCCCTGCTTCTTTCGTATCTTAAGTGCCCCGGGGGTTTGAGGGCAGCGCCCCAAATCGATCAGTGCACGACCGCATTTGCAGGCGGCTCTCGGTT
>ERZ1740067.544-NODE-544-length-29820-cov-11.332437_pt1 | contig 29820 bp, 16 predicted proteins | sample MGYA00581736_ERZ1740067 | MGnify/ENA primary metagenome ERZ1740067 (study PRJEB43018, sample SAMN04849236) | marine metagenome | isolation source: floating plastic debris | place: Pacific Ocean | collected 2008-08-27 | study: EMG produced TPA metagenomics... | reverse complement strand
TCATCGCGACCACTCGAAAAATAAGAGTAATCGCTCGTATTGCCTGCAACAAATTCACGATCAGTTATAAATCCAAATTCTGTTGAATTTAGAGTCACTTGGCTAGCGCTACGCTGTCCTCGCTGAAAAGAATGCAAACGGGCCTGGTCACTGTAGGAGAATTGCAGACTGTTGATACCCGCATAGTCATTGCTAGAAACAGCATCTTTAAAGAGGGCATTCACATACCGGTTGTAGCTAACGCTTACCCTGCCAGGCTGAGCGCCTCCTAAAATATCGCCACCAATCGCAGATAAATCCTCATACTCCAGCCTCAGCTCTACAACCGTGTCATCCTTCAACACAGAAGACCATGCGTTGCCAGCCTCTACAGCTGCTGAGCGAAATTCACTAGAAACATTACGTCCAAAATCAAACCGAAAGCTAACAGCCTTCGCCGAAGACTGCAATCCACTAGCCACAGGCAAAGCGATCGCAATAGCAGTTCTTCTCCAAAAATGCTTCCGAGCCGCTCTCAAAGAACAAATTGTCAGTGGATGCATAGATTCAAAATAACGACGTGACTGACCAACAGGAATATGAAAAATATGAACCATTCGAGCGTAAAAAAGTACTTTGTAAGCAACATAGCCATCAGTGCAAAACTATCAGCACGAAGCCATAAGCATGAAGATGTCAGCACCAAAGCAACGCAAAGGCACTGTTAAAACAACACACAAAAAGCAACACACACAAAACGTGGCCAATAGAAAGCCATAAAAGCAGCTATGAAATAGAAACAACACCCGTAGACTAGATAATAAATCCCAGGCACACACTAATATCAAAGTTCAGTATTGTATGGTTCACACACAGAGAGAAAAATCAAATTCTCGCAGAGTTCTCTCCTACAGCCAAAGTCTCCTAAAGTCTCGAAAATTCATCATTTCCAGCTTAAGCCCAAGCGTATGTGTGAATATATAAAGAGAAATTAAAATAATTAGTTAACGTCCTTATTGATGTACTTAAAATAACAGTTAATCTACCGATTTTCACGTAGGTTATCTCGTTTTTCGCGTAGAATATAACAAAGTAACGCTAAGAGTAGGCGTATATCTACTGAGTGCACGTCTACTAATTTAGAATCCTGTCAGGAAAAACATTGAACACAGCAGATAGCAAAAAGGTCTGCATAAATATGCACTCAGTAAAACTACTCGCATACTCACCCATCCGGATACAGAGGCAGCCGCATTTGCCAGGCAAGTACCTAACTCAAACTATCTGCGGCGTGAGCGTATTGCTCGGTATCAATCTGGCAACAGAAACCAGCCCGGTTAGCGCGCAAATTACCAGCGACACTAGTTTCAGCACCCTGGTCAATCAGTCTGCAATTGATAGCTGTATCGCCGCCATCTGCGAAATTACAGGGGGGCAGCTCAACGACAGCGGGAGCCTCTTATTGCACAGCTTCGAGCAGTTTTCACTCCCGGCAACGCAAGGCCCCCAGTCCGCTCTTTTCATCGACCCAGGCGTAGCAGATATTGTCGTTCGAGTTACCGGCAACAGCGAATCTTAGATCAACGGCACCCTAGCCGCCAGCACAGGATCTACCGCCAATCTGTTTTTAATCAACAACCAGGGCATTAGCTTTGGCCCCGAGGCCAATCTAGAACTCGGCGGCAGCTTTACCTCCAGCACCGCTAACGAAATTCTGTTCGATGATGGCGTTAGCCTCGCCTCCAATACCCCCACGCCAGCGACAGCCTCCCTGCTAAAGGTAAGTCAACCCATCGGGCTTGGTTTTCTAGCCAATAACAGCGGCAGCTCAATGAGCGCACCTATTACCGTCAGCGCTACCGGCAACCTGTTGGTCTTTGGTTCGTCAGCTCAACCCAATGCTCAGTTTGTCAATCGCCAGTTCAGACAGGCCCCAGGCTCTCTCCCGCCTGGCTTTCCCACCTTTTCAGCGCTTTCTGTTCAGCCGAGCGAATCTGTTCGACTCATCGGCAACGGCGTCACCCTCACGGGAGGAAACCTCATCGCCGAAAGCGGCACCATCGAAATTGGCAGCGTTGCCGTTGGTGAAGTCCATATCAGCCCTTCTACGCTCAGCGCCAGCCAAACCCCCGGCAGCACACCCAACACCACATCAACAGGCACCCTCAGCTACGACAAGGTCAGCGCATTTAGCGACATCACCTTATCCAACAGCGCTTCACTAGACGTCAGCGCACCGAATCCAGGGCAAATCTTCCTAGCTAGCCGTAATCTATCGGTAGGAGAACGTTCGGCCGTACTCGCAGAAACCCTAGCAGGCGGCAGCCCCACTACTGACCCATTCACGGGCGGTGGCCTCATCGATATTCAGTCCACTGGTCTAATGCAGGTGAGTGACGTTCCCCCTGGCACCCCCGGATTTCCCTTTTTCAGCTACTTGTCTGTAGATACCGCACCAAATACCAGTAACCCTGGCGGCCTCATTAATCTACAGGCCCAAAACCTAACCATCACAGATGGCGCTCAAATTGGGGCCAATACCTTTGGCGCAGGCCAAGCGGGCACGCTACGGCTCACAGTTGACGACCAGCTCTCCCTCATCGGATTAGGAGAGTTTGGCCTTAGCGCTATCTTTTCCGCAGCCGCCTCGCCCGGCACTGGCGATGCCGGGCGTATCTTTATCAACACCACAGAGCTGTTGCTACAGGACGGCGGGCGCATTTCAACTACATCAGAAACAACAGGTGCCACAGGCAGCATAAAAATCGACGCTAAACACATTCAAGTAGAGGGCACAACGCCTGTGCTCGAAGACCGCCTCCCCGATGGTTCTATAGAATTTTTTCTAGAGGGTTCGGCGATCGAATCAGACAACCGAGGCAGTGCGCTAGAAGCCGGTCTAGGCATTGAAATCGTGGCAAGCCAGGTGCTAGTCACCGAAGGCGGACAAATTACAGCGGCAACAGCAGGCCCTGGCAATGCCGGAAATGTCACCGTTACTGCCGATGAAATTACCGTCTCTGGGCGCGCGGCACTCGCAGCCCCCGATAACAACGGTGGCCCCAGCAGCATCTCCACCGTCGTAGCCCCCACAGCAGAGGGCAACGGCAGCACGGTGACGCTCAATAGCCGTCAGATCTCAGTACTAGCAGGCGGACAAATCTCTACCGGCACAGTAGGCCTAGGCAACGCAGGAAACTTGATTGTCAATAGCGATGCTGTGCTGATATCTGGCAGCACAGCCGCAGGCAAAAGTGGGCTATTCGCCAGCGCTATCTTCGGCCCTGGCAACGGCGGAAACCTAACCGTAAACGCAGACCAGCTTCAGGTTTTAGACGGCGGCACCATCAGCGTTAGTAACTTTCCCAGTTCGCCGACTTCCCCCATACCACCGGGCCAGGGAGCCGCTGGCAACCTCACTATCGATGCCAGGCAAATTGTTTTACAAGGCGAGGCCCTTTTGAACGCGGACACCGCCATCGGCGATCGCGGCAACATCAACATCACCACCGAGGCCCTGGCACTTCGCACGGGTAGCCGCATCACCACCAACGCCACCGCCCAAGCAACAGGCGGCAATATCAACATCAACGCCACCGATGGCTTTATCCTTGCACTGCCCAACGAAAACAGTGACATCACCGCCAACGCTGAGTTTGGCAGGGGTGGACGGGTAAATATCGTTGCCCAAGACGTCTTAGGCATAGAAGCCAGACCCACCCTCACCGAACAAAGCGACATCACAACCAGTTCAGAGTTTGGCGCAGCTGGCGAGACGCGCCTAGAAACCCTAGAAACCGAAATTCGAGAAGACGCCCCTGCGCTCCCCGAATCCACCGACATCCCGGCGGTTGCCCAAGGCTGCAATACTGGCGGTGCCGGACGATTCGTCCAAACCGGGCGCGGCGGCACCGGCACAACGCCCTACGGTATTCTCAACAGCCGCAACAGCTTGCCAGATGTCTCCTTGCCCAGCGCCCTAGCAACAGATTCGCCATCTTCAGAAGTGGCTATCCCCTTAAGCACCACAAACCCTGGACTCACCGAGGCGCAAAACTGGACCACCAATACAAAAGGTGAAGTCGTTCTACTAGCAGTTGATATCAGCGAGCAAGAAAGCGCAAGATGCTTGAACTGGCGATCATGAAAGAACTCACACGTCGGCAACAGATTAACAAAATCAGCTTCAATAGAAGAGAAATGTTCAATATTCTGCAAGCAGTGAGATCCACCTGTAAAAAACCCTCAAAGAAAAAGGGCCTCCAAAAATGGATCGCTATCTTTCTCAGTAGCTGGCTAGTCGCGCTCACACTCGGCAGTCCATCAACAGCTGTTCTCATCGCGGCTAATGCCTCTGCACACTTTCAAAATTCAACAGCCGCTTCAGCGACCTCACTCCCTACCCTCGCCCGGCTCGCAGCTTCACCAGCAGATAGCGTGGCGGCCAACAGATCGGGCAACATAGCGGCAAGCGAACCGGCCAATTCAGCGCCAGCCAATATTACAACAGACGACATCTCAGCAGGCATCTTAGCGTTTGAGCAGGGGCAAATCAGGAATGCGATCGCCCAATGGCAATCCGCCCTTAGCCAACTTCCCAGCACCGCGCCCAACCATCACCTCACCCGCGCCTACCTTCTAAGCAACTTAGCCACCGCCTATCAACAGCTTGGTCAAATAGAACAGTCACAGCAGGCTCTAGGCACCAGCCTCAACATCATCAATCGCTGGCCAGACAACGAACGCACCCCCGCCTACTGGGAAATCTCTGCCCGCGTCCTCAATACCCAAGGCCAAAGCCAATGGCAACAGGGCCTCACCCAGGAAGCCCTCACCACCTGGCAACAGGCAGAACAACACTACCGTCAGGCCACGCAGCGCGAGGAAAGCTCTCCTATCAGCATCCAAGTCGGCCTCATACTCAGCCAAATCAACCAGGCTCTTGCCCTCCAGGAACTTGGCTTCAACGCTCAGGCCGTCCAACAGCTCAATGCCCTCATAGAACAGATTCCCGCTCTCAGTCTCAGCGTTCAGCTCAGCGCCACCAAAGAACTCGGCAAAGCCCTCCGCCGCATCGGCGAACTCTCCTCGGCTCAATCGATCCTCTCCGCAGCCCTCGCCGTCAAAAATAGCCGCACCGCAGACGCCAGCGACAGCACTCTAGCCGAACAGCGTCAAGCTCTCCAGCTAGAGCTTGGCCACACCGCCCGTGCGCTCAGCCACAGAGCCATTGCCATCGGTCAGATTCGCCCCGCCCAAGACTACACTGATCAAGCCTTGAGCTATTACACAACAGCGGGCCAACGCGCACCGTCAAACAACCCACTTCTCCAGGTCCAGGCCCAGCTCAACCAGCTTAGCTACCTCATCGAAACCGGCCAACTAGCAGCAGCTACAGCTTTCTGGCCTAGCATTCAGCTCACCGCATTGCCGCTCAGCAGAGCCAGCACAGAAGCCCACATCAGCTACGCCCATAGTCTCAACTGCCTGCGTGCACCTGCCACCACCGCCTGTACCAAAACAGAATGGCAAGAAGCCCAACAAGAAATATCCAGCAGCGCTCCCACCGCCTCAGCCCTACCGTTCACCCCCCAGCAACAAGAGAAAATGCTCGGCGCACTCACCACCGCGATCGCGCAGGCAAAAGCGCTAAACGATTCATTGCTAGAAATATACGCCATCGGCGAGCTAGGCCATACCTATGAACTCACAAACCAAAGCAACGAAGCTATTCGCCTTACTCGCCAGGCACTCGCCCTGCTAGAAGGCAAACAGATGCCCGAAATTGCGTACCGTTGGCAGTGGCAGCTCGCTCGCTTATACAGAGACTCAACAGACACTACCAACCAAGCCCGCATTGCCTACGAGCAGGCACTTAGCTCACTTGCAGCCGTCCGCCAAAATCTGTTGCTTGTCGACCCACAAGTACAGTTTTCATTTAGAGATAATGTCGAACCCGTTTATAGAGAGTTTGTTGAGCTATTGGTCGGCAATACGATCAGTAGCGACACAACAATTAACGCACAATCAGTCAAACTTAAAACAGTCAACCTAAAAACAGACACATCCACAACAGAACCCAGTCAGCAGGATCTAGAACTCGCCGTACAAACTCTCGATGCCCTTCAGCTTACCGAGCTGGAGAACTTCCTTGGCTGTAATCTCTCACAGCTCGTAACCTTGAGCGCACCCCAAAGCGATCCTAAAGCCATCAAGCTGTACCCCATTATTCTCTCCAATCAGCTCACCACGATTGTTGATGTACCTGGTCAGCCACTCACCCTACGCACTGTCGCTATAGACAAAGCCACAGTCGAAAGCACACTCAAATCGCTTAGAGACAATCTCGTGCTACCGGGCAAAACGCCCAATGTCTTGAACGCCGCGCAACAGCTCTACAGCTGGCTCATCGAACCGGTTACGCCCATCTTGGCGGCAAACCCACAGATAGAAACCCTTGTATTTGTTCCCGATGGTCCCCTGCGTAACATTCCCATGGGCGTACTGTACGACGGTGAGCAGTACCTGATTGAAAAAGACTATGCGATCGCCATCGCTCCCCAGCTAGATCTCTTCGCTCCCCGCAGCGCCCCCCAACAGCTTAAGGTACTGCGCGGCGGTATCGGTCTGCCCCAAACCGTACGCGGCCAAAGCTTCCCCCCCATCGAACTCATCCAAGCCGAACTCAACCAAATCCCGGACGAACTCACCGTCGCCCAGCCCCTGATCAACGAAAACTTCACCCAGCCCAATATCGAAGCCCAGCTCGCCAAAGAAACCTACTCCGCCATTCACTGGAAAACCCACGGCGTCTTTAGCTCCAGCCCCGGCGAAACCTTCCTTGTCGCCTACCAAGACGGTATTACCGCCAACGAACTCAGCACCCTAGTTCGCTCCGCCAGTCAGCAGCAAGCCGAACCGCTAGAGCTACTGGTACTCAGCGCCTGCGCTACTGCTCAAGGCGATCGCAGAGCCGTCCTCGGCCTCGCGGGCATTGCCGTCCGCGCGGGTACCCGCAGCACCCTATCCACCCTGTGGCGCGCCGACGACGGTGCCAACACCGAACTCATGGCCAGCTTCTACGAAGGGCTGGGCAACGGTCTCACCAAAGCGCAATCCTTACAAAAAGCTCAAAAAATGCTCCTCAGCGAAGTCGGCTATCCTGCGCCTTACTACTGGGCCTCCTATGTTCTAGTGGGAAATTGGCTATAGCCACTACAAAGCAGTAATTTCGTCAATCGTCAGCCCCGTCGTCTGGCTAATGGTCTCGACGGGTAGTTTGCCTAGCAGCGATCGCGCAATTTCTACCTTCTCCACCTTACGCCCTTGCTCAATACCCTGCTCAATACCCTGCTCAATACCCTGCTCAATACCCCGCTCAATGCCTTCTCTTATCCCATCTTGCCGAGAAGTATCGATAACGTTATTCATGTCGCGATAGTACTTCAAACTGTTCTGATAATTGTCCTGCTCAGCAGGCGTAAAATTAGCAATTTCCGCTACCTCGAAGAGCTGTAGAAAAACGGCATCTTGAAAAGGCGGCGGCTGATTGTCTAAATCTGGTAAATACCTGAGTAAGTACAGCCACTTGTCTTGATGCGAATCCAGCTGGTCAAGTGCCTTTGTAAACTTAGGCAGCTCCACATAGATGAACTTCAGCTTGTCGTAAAAAACGTTGCAACGCTGATCCTTTAGCTCAACCGTATGAATAAGCGCATCTTCATGCTGATGGTCATCGAAAATAAAATCGAGAATACCAATAGAGTAAACCGGCGCTAGCTGAAAATTCCAGTCGCCTTTCATTGCCTGGTCTTGAATCGGAAAGCTGGCGTAGAAAACGCTTCTATCCTTGAAAAAGTTCTGCTTAGCCTTCTGAATTTCGACAATAAACCGCTCACCATTCTCACCCTGACAGTAGATATCGAAAATGGCCTTACGGTCGATGGGGGTGTTACCCAAATGCTCGCTGCTTTTGTACGAAAGAGATTTAATTCTGTGGTGTGCCGGTAGCAACGTGTTGAGGAAGTCAATCAGCAGCTGCTTATTTGGCTCCGAGCCAAAAACGCGCTTGAAGCCAAAATCAGTTAGCAGATTAACGTATCGCTCTTGTAAAGGAAAAACCATCGGCTGAATAATCGGGAGCAGAAAACCACAAAATGATTGATTAACTATCTCAATTGTAATCGGTTAAAAGAAAGGTCAGAAAGACTTCACTATCCTAATAAGCGGCTACTCTCCCTCTTGGACAACAGCCACCTCGCTTCGAGAAATAGAACCAAGCACGGAAATGTCAATCAGCTCATCTAGCTCGGCGGCCATGAGTAGACTACTCCACTGTGCCAAAACACTATCACCAGCAGACGGCAACTGTCTCAGCGATGCCGCCGTCTGGGCCACTTCGTCGTACCAAACGCTAGGTAATTCAGACCCTACCGACAGCTCAGCAACGTCTTCCGAAGCCACTCGCTGTACCCAACCATTCACAGAAGGAATCCCTACCGCCGTTTGGCAGTGCAAATTCAAATACCAGTGATAAGCCTCCCCCGGCTCCAGTACCTTCTCAGACTCAGCAGGCAGCGAAATACTCACAATTCCTGACGCCGTCGGCGAAAACTGAACGCTGTGAATCTCTTCTTTTTCGTCGGCGCTGAGCAAAATAAACTCTGCATGGTCCACTGCTTCCGGCGCATCTGGCAAATGAAACAGAAACGTCGGGCGATCGCGCGCTGTAAAAACAGGATTCTCAACCGGCACCAGCGCCGTTAGCGGTGCACCGCCTGGGGTACAGGAATAGGCCGCAATGTCGAGTCCACCACCTGGCTGTACCCGGTTCGGCGGTAGCTGCCTGCGCGGTGGGGCAGGCCGAGCAATACGCCGCCGAGTTGTTTGCTTCTCAGCCGTCTCATCAGTCGCTGCCTGTTCAGCAACCACCGATAAATCAGAGGCGACAACCGGCAGGGTTACCAAAGCAGGCAACATCATAGCTAGCGTCATACCTCGCAGCAGCAGCGACTTTGTCGAACCCTTCAAAATCTGCTCATGCATCTGCTGACTATCCCGCCGAACGTTAGGTTTATCAATCAAATCAAACATACTTCTAAAAAATAAGACGGAGGTCACCGATTCTAAGCCTACGGAACGTCAGACGATTGAACCGAAGATAACTGAACCGAAAACGGCTCAGCTAAAGACGATCGAGCTTTACCGCTAAACCTTACCCAGCTGACAGACACTACCATCGCCAAAGCCGTCGGTATCAGCGGTAGCCAAAACCCAAAAATCAAACCCACCCAGCACGAGCCGTATAGCAATACCCCAGCCATCAACAAACTCAATAGCCAGAAAGACCGACGATGCAGCCACCAGCTTGCGTAGGCCCCTGATGCACTCCAGCACACCACCCACAAAAAATCACCCCATTGCCAAATGCCCAGCTGCGGCAGGGCCCGAATCAATGGCCGACCCTCTAGCACCGAACTCATGAGCTGACTCACCATATGGGCATGTACCCACAATCCCGCCATAGGTCCATAGGGCGTTTCAAAATAATCTTTTGACACCGGGGCCGTATAGCCAATCATGACAACGCGATCGCGCAAAAGCGCCGGTTCAAAATTATCTGCTAGCACTTGATCCAACGTGATTCTTCTAGCTGGCTGGTTCGCCCGGTAGTTCAGCATCAGTTGACTGCTCGGCCCCTCTAACTTCTGGTAGCCACCAAACCGATGGGCCAAAGAGGGAAAAACAACCGAGCCAAACTGCCAATGCTGGTCTTCAGTCACCTCTATCGGCGATACCCCGCGCTCGGCCAAATACTGAAATGCCAGCTGAAAGCTAAAGCTATAGGGCGTAATACAAGTAGACGGCACAGGAGACAAATCAGGGTCATAAGAAAGCAAATGTCGCCGCACCTTATTCCCCATCACCGCCGACTCTCCTTGAATCGACAAATCACTGCGCACCAGGTCTATTCCCAGCGCAAATCGGTCGGTCGGCAAGTCGCTAAACCCAACTTGGTTTATCCGCATCTCATCCGACAGCTGTAGCGGCGCGCGATAGTTCTCATCCGTACTACTGTAGGCACACACCAAAAACAAGTGAGGGTTTTCGTCTACCTGCTGCAAAAAGCGACCATAGCTCGTCGTCACCTCACGACTGGCAACACCCTCAAAACCGCCGTTCGCAATGGTTTGTCCTTCACCTAGCATCGCTTTTGGCCGATGCAAATCCAGTCCAATTGCCATCGGTTCCGCATCGCTAATCTGCTGAATAAGCTGGGTAAGCACCTCATCTGGCAGGGGGTAGCCGTAGTCGCTAGTCGCCTCCTGCGAAATCTCGACCACTACAATCCTAGAATCCACTGCTTCTGCCGGACGCTGACGCATCAGCTGATCGTAAGCCGATAGCTCAAACAGTTCCAACAGCCCAAACAGCCGCAGTCCAAACACCGCGCCTGCGGCCATGGCGCTCCTCACAGCGGGTGCTAGCCAGGAACGCATAGATCCAGGTACCGCCTGTGAAGGCAAAAAATCTTGCCAATAAATAGCGGGCGCAGTCGGATTCTGCCAAATTACCGGCAGCCAGCTAGCACAGGGAATCTGCACATCGAGTCCGGCTAGCCGCTGACGCGCTTCACGCACCGCTAGGTGAAAAGGTGCACCCTCCGCAAACGCCGTCAGCAAATAGTGTAAAAACTGCTGAGCGATATGATCGGGCACCGGCTCACGCATCACCACCACATACGGGATTTGCAGCTCCGAAAGCTGCTGCGCCAACCCTAGCCCATCGCAAGAATTAAAAATAGCGATCTTCAGCCCGTTCGAAATCGCCTTGCCCAAAGCATGCTTGATCTGATCAATCGTCAGCCGATCTTCAACATTGAGATCAATGATGCCTTTGTCATTTTGCGTTTGGCTATGGCCCGCAAAGAAAAAAATATCCCACCCTTCAGGCTGCCAGAGCGAATCATGCAGCTGATTGAAGCTAGGAGACTCCAAAACCGTAAGCTGCGTCTCTGGCAAGTTGCTCAAAGTCGCCAAATCAGAGGCTAAGTCTAGCCCTTCGCCATTGCCAAAGGTTGCCAGCACATTAACTTTTTTACGTCTTCGCGGCGGGTCAGTGGGCAAGTTCGGCAGCGGGCGCCAGTCGCTAGAACTAAAAGTCAGCGACACTCGCGGATAGTCTCCACACAGCTGCCACAAATGCCAGGGCAAACGGCGCAACCGCGAATCTTGCATTTCCAAAATCAGCTGCACATCTTCTGTGCGCTCTAGCTCCGTACGCAAAACCTGATCGACAGAGCGAAACGCCGGTGAATTCAGCCAGTCGTTAAACCGCTCAACCAGCGCTTCGCACACCTGGCCAAAGTTGGATTCTGAATAGCGAAACCCTTCTACATCGAGCAGATGAATCCTCAGCGCCTGATCTTGATTGCGCAGGGCGTAGAGCTGCTGCCACTGCTGCTGCAAGGTGGCTAATTCAACCGCAGGTGGCAGCTGCCCGGTAAAGCGCACAGGATACTGGCCACGACCTTCCAAAATCTCTCCGATAATAAGCTCACACCCCTTTGTCAGGGTGCCAGAACCTAAATTAAGGATGACTTTTTTCATGGGCTTAGATGCGGTATGACCACCATTCGAGCGTCGTTAGATCACGAATGTTTCCGTGTGGGTATTGTCTGCCAAGGCCAGCTCAATCTCGAACGTTTCTGTAACTTCTCCACGGAAATAAGGCAGCTGAATAAACGTATCGCTTTCTTCAGCACTGACGGTTGCCAAAACACTGCGCTGGGCATCTAGCAAACGCAAATCTAGCTGCCTGGGTAAGCTGCTTTCACCTTTGGCAGGCTGGGCTTGTACGCATACCTTGAAAGCACTGTCGGCATCTTGATGAACGGCCACCAAAAGAATAGCGCTAGAAGCATCTGCTGACGAAGACTCAAAAACAATCGCCTTGCAGCGTTTCAAGAAAGTTTCGTCCCGCAGGTGATAGGCACTGCGCAAACGCATCGCCGGTCGACTGGCCGACTCAAATAGCCAATCGAGAGAGCGCCAGTCTTCTTCAAACTGGCCTCGAAACCACTGGCTGAGCTGCACAGGCTTCAACCGTACTGGGCTGAGGTTAATCACCTGAGACGTTGGCACGTAGGCGGACATCGGCCTGGCCTGCGACGCAATCCGGCTCGCGCTGCTAAATTGCCCCATAAACTGATGAACGGCGTAGGCCTTGACCAGTGAAGGCAAATAAAAGGTAGGCGGGTCACTCTGCAATCTCACTAGCAGCAGCGATCGCTGCTTCAAAGAATCCAGAGCAGAAATCAGCTCAGCAGGCCGCAAGGAGAGCGGCAATGTTTCCTGCAACTCCGCCAGTGATAACGGCGACTCACAGCTCGCTAACCAATAGAGAATATTAATCTCACTAACGCACAGTCGATCAAACGAAGGCGACAGCAAGCGAAAAATCCCATTGAACAGCACAGAAGACTGCATAAGGAACGTATCTACTCGGCCATTAAAAATTTCACGAATCACTCTAGCCGCAGACTTTAGCGCCAGCGGATGCCCCTGATAGCGTTCAATCAGCTCGTCCCATTTTTCCGGAACAGACAGCTGCTCGGCAGTGAGCAAATCACTGGCTGCCGCAGGAGCAAGGCCAGAAAGCGTGAGCGATCGCACACTCCTATCACCGTCGTAGCCACCCTGGCGCACCCAGTCACTCGGCCCTTCTATACCCGTGAGCAAAACGCAGCTGCAAGACGTCGTCGCCGACTGAAAAAATTCGGCGTAGCTTTGATAGCCCCTGGCATAGTCCCCCGCCAAATCACCAGTTTTCAAAAGTGCTTCAGCCCCTTCTAGCACCAGTAGCAAAGAGCGGCTTGCCAGTACTGACAGCAGCTGAGCAATGGCTTGGCCAGTTGGTACGCTCATGCCAAGACTAGTCAAAATGCTCACACTCAAATCGTTGAGCGTAGGTCGATCTTGCAGCGATCGCCAAACAATACCCTCAAAGCGATCGCCCACCTGAGAGACCGCCGTTTCTACCAGCAGCGTCTTCCCAATCCCACGCAGACCCCAAACGCCAATCAAGCGACTGTGTCCCTCCACACCAGCAGCTTCGTTCAACCAATCCTTTAGCTGAGACAGCTCAGGCTCGTAGCCATACATCACCCCTGGCACAATTGCCGACGCCGACAACAGAGTAGCCCTAGCAGCACTCCACAGCCCCTCGCCCTCCAGCAGCCAACCATGGTCAGACTCCTGCCGCGCCGCTGCCGCCTGCATGTCCAAGGGCAATCCGGTTAAAGATTGACCCAGAGATTGCCCTAAAGACTGGCCACCGCCTGATCGCTCTACGCGGCTGTCATCTGCCATCACCGCAGAAAGCAGCTCAGACTCCATGGAGGCATTGGCGACCGCGTAGGCTTCTAGCGCCACCCGAAAATTCGTTTTACCCACAGAACGGTTAAACACATTCGAGAGTTGCTTCCACAGCTTAGGCGCGACGTCTCGCATCAAATAGTTTGTACTGTATTCTGAATCATTGGCCATTTGCTCGTAGGTCAACCCACGCCAAGTACCCTTCAAAATAACAATCTCAGGCTCTCGCAACGAATGACCCGCATGGGTAGCCGTAGCAGCGTTCACCCACCGTAACGCAGCATCTAAATCCACCTTTTCACCTCATCTGCTATTGAAGCAGCACCCTATCTATCACTGATTTTGTCCATCACTGTAGGCAACAAATTATCAGCGGCTACGCCAACCCAAAACCTATCACTACAAAGTGACCACCGTAACCCTATTACCGTGATTTTACTTACATCCCAAGCAAACAGAAGCAAAAGGCTAAACCCTTTAATTCTCAAGCATTAGAACATCTTACACATAAAACCAGCATAAGCATACTTAGAACCATAACAAATAATGGATCTTAAATAAACATTTTATTTTTCCAATACAAATTCGTACTCATCCCTGCATAAAGCCCTACTTTCGAGTTTCAGAGGTTTTCAACACGCAGACAAGAGAGCGAGTATCAATAATTACCATCGCCACAGGCAGATACCCAATTAATACTTTATTATGTATAAAAATACATAATAAAGTTATGTGGCAACTTTCAGTCAGATGTAGCAAGGATTTCCCTAAAGCAGTTCACCAGCGATACACGTTTTATTACCCACTTCTGTCATACTTTCTCACCTATATCTGTTCACTCTTACACCCTCACTCTCAAACAATCCAACCCATTCTGCACGCCGCACAAATCTGACATGCACAAATCTGACATTAAGAGCCCACACACCCCAGAGCCCACGTAGCCTAAAGCCCATACAGCCCAGAACCCATAAGGAGCCTACAAGGAAAGATATGAAACAACCCTTCCTCCCTCCAGTTCAAGGAAAGCAAAATATTCCTGTTGGACTAACGTTTGTAGAGCTGTTGAACTGTAGAGCTGTTGAACTATAGAGCGCAGCATCAGCCTCACCAGATTGTTTACCAATATCTACATCGCGGCGAACGGGTAGCAACCACACTCACCAACCGTCAGGTTCAAACAAGGGCCAGAGAGATCGCACGTCACCTTCACCATTACAACATTGTTGGCGGACGAGCCTTATTGCTACTAACGCCAGGTCTAGAATTTGTCACCGCGTTTCTAGGCTGCCTGTACGCAGACGTCACCGCCGTTCCCGCCTACCCACCGCGCAAGAGCAATAAAATGGAACGGCTCCAGGCCATTGTGACAGACGCTGAAGCCACCGCTGTACTCACAACAGCCGCTCTCTCTCATAAAGTCAGCCAGTGGTTCACCCCAGAGTCACCCCTGGGAAACATCCCGTGGATATCCGTAACCGAAACGAGAAAATGGTCTGTAGGCTACAGCATAGCCACCAACGTATCAGCCAAGCGATCACTCTCTATCGGCATCACGCTCTTACCAGGCATAATCTCTTGTGACAGCATAAAAAAGACCACAGTCCCCAGCAACACATGTGCTGTTGCTTCAGGATCTTTAATTTCCAGCTCATCCGAGCCGGCCAAATACTCCTTTAGCTTCATCATGCTCGGCCTAGTCACATTACGCATAAAAGTCTCCGCCAGCTCTGGAAACCGCTTCGACTCCCCAATCATCAACCGCACAAAATCGTGATATTCTTCATCCGCCGAAAGCTGCTTTAGCGTGTACCGAACCAAGTCACGCAGCACAGCTTTTGGGTTACCTTCAACAGACCCAGATGTCGAGACAAAGCCAAAAGCATCCTCTAATCTACGCCTACTCATTCGCTCTACTAGGGCCGTAAACAAATCTTCCTTGTCTGCAAAATGACTATACAGCGTCTGCTTAGACACTCCAGAGGCCTTAGCCACTCTGTCCATACTGGCACCCCCATACCCACGCTCCAAAAAAACACGCGTAGCCCCCTCTAAAATCTGTTCTGCCTTTTGGGCAAAGCGCCTTTGCGCTGCAGAATCGTTTGGCAATGGCATCAATGTTCTCCTCTATTACTCTCTAAAACTATATATTTTTAATATTACTAGCAAACCGTACAGTCTAGTCGTTTACAGATTAAGAACGACCGCAGTTGACGCCGATTTCCTATTGAGTTATGTTGATAGCCAACTTGTGAATTAGTTTGCGATCGCAGCCAACCAATCATGACCATGCAGCCCACGCTTCAACACATCCTCAGCGTTAGCCGCCTTGGCAAACTGCTGCTGCGCGGGCGCGCATAAACAACACCTCCACACCCGAAATAAAAGTCTGGAACCGAGCAGACCACCTCACCTCGGCAACAGTTTAGAAATTCATAAATTGGCAACACACCGACGGCATATCGACGTAGGTGCACAGCAATGTTGTGCCCAGCACAATAACTAGTGTCATAATCTGCCTCTCCACACATTCTGCATACCGCGTGAAAAATCTCTCCTGCCTCTACCTCACCCTACGACTGCCTCGGGGCTATCAGGTTCAAACCTGGCACCCTGACAGCCCTGAACCGTACGCCATGCCAAACAACAAAATGAAAAACCAAAAATCTCTTCAATTCCATGTTGACCAACCCTTCCACAAAATACGCAGCCTTCACACCTATTGACTTACCCAATCGCACCTGGCCCAGTCGTACCATCACCACTGCCCCTACTTGGCTCAGCACCGACCTACGCGACGGTAATCAAGCTCTCATCGAGCCTATGGACATCGCCCGCAAGCTGCGTCTGTTTCGAACCCTCATAGATATCGGCTTCAAAGAAATCGAAATTGGCTTCCCCTCAGCATCCCAAACAGAATTCGACTTCGCCCGTCACCTCATAAAACAAGATCTCATTCCTAAAGACGTCACCATTCAAGTCCTCACCCCAGCGCGCGAATCTCTCATTCGCCGAACTTTTGAGGCACTCAGTGGCGTCAAGCAAGCCATTGTTCATGTTTACAATGCCACCGCCCCAACTTTTCGTCAGGTAGTTTTTGGCCTCGAGAAACCTGGCACCATCCGTCTCGCAACAGAAGCCGCTACCCTAATCAAAAAACTAGCCGCACAGCAACCTACCACCCACTGGCGCTTCCAATACTCCCCCGAGGTATTCACCTCCACAGAACTCCCCTTCGCCAAAGAAATCTGCAACGCTGTTCTAAACGTTTGGCAGCCTACCCCGGCAGCAAAAGCCATCATCAATCTCCCCGCCAGCGTAGAAGTCTCTACGCCCAACATCTTCGCCGACCAAGTCGAATGGATGCACCACAACCTCATCTACCGCGAAGCTGTTGTTCTATGTGTTCATCCTCACAACGATCGCGGTTGTAGTGTTGCAGCAGCGGAACTAGGTCAAATGGCCGGTGCGCAGCGAGTAGAAGGCTGTCTCTTTGGCAACGGAGAGCGTACAGGGAACGTCGATTTAGTCACCCTAGCGATGAATTTATACACACAGGGCATCTCTCCCATGCTCGATTTCTCACAGATAGACAACATCGTAAAAGTTGCCGAAGACTGCACGCAGATCCCTGTTCATCCTCGCCATCCCTACGCCGGAGAGCTGGTATTCACGGCCTTCTCAGGTTCTCATCAAGACGCAATTAAAAAAGGGTTCGCCGCACAAAATTCAGCCATAACAGAGCCTTGGGCTATCCCTTATCTACCCATGGATCCTAACGATGTCGGACGTTCATACGAATCTGTCGTCCGAGTCAACAGTCAATCAGGAAAAGGCGGAATTACCTTTCTGCTAGAGCGTGACTACGGCATTTCCCTACCCAGAAAGCTACAAATAGAATTCAGCCGAGCCGTTCAGCAAGCTGTTGAGAACACAGGCAAAGAGATCACGGCTCAAGCACTCTGGGAAGTATTCCGCCAAGAATACGAACAAACAGATCATCCTCTTGCCTACATATCACACCAATCTTCCCAGCTCGAAGTCAAAGAAACTACCCTTACGGCTGAGTTAAGCTATGGCACTATTCATTTTGAAATAGCAGCTGTTGGCAATGGTCCTATCAATGCCTTCGTCAACGCACTCAATAAAACGCCAAAAAAGAATGATATTAGGAATAATGCTAGCTATTACCCTAGAAACATTCAAATTCGCCATTACGAAGAGCGCGCTCTTAGCAGCGGCAGCGAGGGAGAGGCCATCACACTTATCGAAATCACTACTCAGCAAGGCAGCAGCTTCGGTATTGGCATCCACCAAAACATTGTCACAGCCTCCTTCAAAGCGGTTGTCAGTGCTCTCAATCGCCTATCTCAACAAACAGCAACAGCAAACAAGTACCACACCGTCTCATCAAACTAATTTTGTGAATATCAGGAATTCCGCCACGCTTAGCTGAATTTATTCCAGACGGTTAGTTTCGCGGTATGGCCGATTTCTCTCAGCTATACCGCATTTTTTACTTTATTCAGCTAGCACATCAATATACTGCTCCAAGAAATCTCGCATCTTCTTCAGCTGAAACCCTTTCGCAAACTTAATCAGCGGCTGCACAAAACCTTCGCACTCTGGCCGCTCAGCTTGAATCGCCTCTGCCTCTTTTATCAGCATTGGCACCAGTCCGCGACGGCTCAAATCATAGAGCTTCTTCAGTGATTCCTCAGAAGGCAGCACAATCTCCATAGGTTCACCATCATCGGGAGCCTCAGCTGGAGGTGCCCCAACTGCATCATACTGCCATGTCAAGCTCAGCTGCTTTTTCAGCGCACCCAGCAGTACTTCCGCCTGCACTGGCTTAGGCACAAACTCATTGGCTCCTGCCTCAAAACTCTTGTAGCGATCTACTTCAAATACACTTGCAGAAGACACAACGATAGGCACATTTTTCAACTGCTCATCATCAGAAGCTCGCAGCTGAGTCATCAGCTCATAGCCATCTAGCAATGCCATCGAAATATCTGTAATAATCAAATCTGGCTTATGTTCAAGCGCTTTATCTACACCTTCCTGCCCATTCGTCGCCATAATCATCTCAAAGCCAATCGGCTCCAACAGATTTGTCAGCACAGAACGATTTTCCCAGCGGTCATCAGCCACCAAGATAATTCGCCTATCACCTTCATAGCCCAAAATCTTCCCATTTTGAGACGTCATGGAAGAGGCAACCCAGTCATGCGCCTCTGGTACATCAATATCAAACCAAAACATGCTGCCCTTGTTCAGCTCGCTTTGTAGCTCCAACTTCGTACCCATCATCTTCACAATCCGCTGAGTAATCGCAAGCCCTAGCCCAGTACCTTCAGCCTTCTTGCTAATACTGCCAACTTGCTCAAAAGGTAAGAACACCTTTTCTAGCTGATCTTCAGACATACCAACGCCAGTGTCTTCTATCTGAAAACGCAAACAATACTGTGCCTGTTCAGAGGAAGCTTCCGTCTCTAAGGGACGTGCTTTCACAACAAATTTCACATGGCCTTCGTCGGTAAACTTGATGGCGTTCCCCAACAGGTTGATCAAAACCTGACGCAGCCGTTTTTCATCAGCATCAATCCCAATGGGCAAATCCGCTTCTGCTTCGTAGATAAAATCAATCTGCTTCTGCTCAGCCTTAATTCGACAAATCTCAGCAACACCTTGCAAAAACGAAGGTAGATGGAACTCGGCAGGATGCAGCTCCATCTTCTGAGCCTCTATTTTAGAAAGATCCAAAATATCATTGATCAACGTCAGTAGATGAGAGCCACACTGATTGATAATACCTGCACCCTTTTGATCTTTTTCAGAAAGTCCCTTCGAACGCAGTAAAATCTGTGCATATCCCAAAATTCCGTTTAGCGGGGTACGTAGCTCATGGCTCATATTCGCCAAAAATTCACTCTTTGCACTATTCGCAACTTCCGCAGACTCTTTAGCAGCTTTCAATTCAGTTGTACGCTGCTCTACCCTTTTCTCTAATTCTTCATTACTGCTAGCAAGCGCAGTAAATGACTCACGTAGCTGCTGAGCCATCAGATTAAACGATTGAGAAAGCGTGTTGAGTTCGTTAACTCGTGAAGTCTCCACTACTTCTTGGTCAAGGTTGCCAGCCGCAATCGATTTAGACGCATTGCTCAGCTGCAAAATCGGTTGAGTAATCCAACGAGACGTGTAGAGACCAAGCGCGATCGCAACCAGCAGCGCCAGCATACACAACGCTATAGTCGTCCTCGTATTAGCAGCAATTCGCCCCATAAAGTCAGCTTCAGGCACCACCACCACCATCAGCCAATCTAGCCCAGCATCATCATGCCAAGGCGTCACCTGCACAAACTGATGCTGACCATCTGCCCAAAAGTCAAGCTGTTTTGATTCTGTCAGTGTACTCAAATCACCGACTTCTTCTATGATATGAGATGCTGTAAGGCTAATTGCCTGATCGGGGCTATCGGTAGCCTTCAACCTTTGAGGTTTCTCATCCTCTAGCGTGTAGGCTGGGTACTCACTCGAACTAGCTACCAGCAAACCGTCCTGCTCCATGATGAAAGTCTTTCCAGACGGACTCACCTCAAGCGCACTCAAAAACTCGTCAATTTTTGACAGTGGTTGCTCAGTAGCAACACTCCCAATCATCTCTCCTGACTCATCATATACAGGTCGTGCGACGGCAACAGACAACGTATAAGGGGGCGTCTCCCACTGATAAATCGGCGTCCACACCAGCTCTCCAGTTTTCACGGCTTCCGCAAACCAGCCCTCATCTTTAAAGGAGAGATTTTCTTCTAGCGTCTCAGCTAGCGTTGTTCGTTCTCCTAGCTCGTTAGCATGATAGGTATATAAATGAGCGTCTCCATTCGAATCAGGAGACACCTCATGAATAGAAACACTGCCATCTTCAAAGTAGTACCCCGCCGACGCCATGTCACCACCGGTAGATCCATACAGCAAATAACCAATCGGAAACCACTGCATCTGATTCCAAAAATACTGACCTATTTGCTCAATCTCCTGTGGGTCAAGCAAACCTAAGTCAAAAGCAACACCGTTAGTCTTGGTAACTTGCCTGGCAGTAACTAAGTAATTGTCCAAATGTTGGTCAATACGGTTACTCGCCTCAGATCTCAGCTGTCCCGCCAAGTCATTAACGGCTCTTTCACCATTACGCAACGACAGATAGCCGGTCAATCCTACCGCAGCACAAACCTGCATCACAAAAGGAAGAACAACCATCAGCCGTAATGGAACTCGGCGGATGCTCCGCTTTTTAGAGGGCTCTTGATTATCCAATAGCAGTGTCATAAATCAACTATCACTTTCTTTTAAGATTTATTGAAGCAATAAAACAAGTCCTATTCTCAATAAAACTACTGACATTAAGACAGAGAAAATAGAGAAGAGAATATATCTTGATACAAAGAGCTTGTAGCGAAAACAAACGCAATCCTCTACAGCCACGCCTACCGTCTGCGAACAACTAGCCAGCACAAGGTTACAGCAGCAAAAGAAGACAATCTTCACAGAGCAATAACAGCAGCACAGACCTGCATCGCATTACTCTCGCATCAAGAATACCCACAGCAACATATCGAAACCACAAAAAACTCTCCGAAAGATCACAGACAAATCATACAAACCTTTAATTTCCGCATTATCGCGGACTACAACTGAAACAAATATCACTATAGGTAAAGGCTTGCCCAGACGAAGTCACCGAAGAACAGGCAGAGCTGTAGTCGCAACCACCTAAAACAAGTCAAAAAAATCATGCATTTCCAGTTTTTTCTCTGAAGCGAATTAACTAAAACATAAGGCATGCAAAATAGCATACAACATACAACAATTCAAAAACAATCAAACTCAACGGGGAAAACCCTATGCCAATCAAAATTCCTAGAGATTACGCAAGGCATTACAGGTTCTTTTTACCTAAAGTAAGGAGCCGACTACTGAGAGCAGTCTCACTATGTCAACTCTCCTAAAGTTGCTGCATGATAACTCTCCGTTCGTTTACCCTCCTCTAATCTCTTAGCTTTAGTTGCTGCGTCATATGGATTTCCAGAAAAGTCATCACCCTCAGTGCGTTCATAGCTGGTTCGAAAACCAAGCCGACAAAGTACCTGATACAATTGCCGTTGTCTCTGGTGCCGAACACCTCAGCTATCGCGACCTCAACAACCAAGCCAACCAACTTGCGTGGCGACTTCAAAAATTAGGTGTTCAGGTAGAAACCCTTGTTGGCATTTGTGTAGAGAGATCGCCTCAAACAATCATCGCTATGCTCGCGGTACTCAAAGCTGGAGGGGCCTACGTTCCACTCGATCCTAGCTACCCAAGAGAGCGTATCGAGCTGATGGTAGAAGACTCGGAAATCTCTATTCTCATCACAGAAGACAAGCTCTCTAAGAACTTTGCGCCTGACTCTGTTCAAATGGTCTGTGTAGATACAGACAAGCTATCAATATCAGAAGAAAGTACAGATAACCTCTATACTCCAACTACAGCGGACAACCTAGCCTATGTCATCTACACATCCGGGTCCACAGGCAGGCCAAAGGGCGTACTCATTGAACACTGCGCCTTGACAAACTTTGTTGAATCTATGAGCAACAAGTATGAAATCAAGCCTAAAGACAGAGTACTACAATTTGCCTCTATCAGCTTCGATGTTGCCGTAGAAGAAATTTTTGTCACCCTCGTGAAAGGAGCAACACTCGTTTTACGATCACAAGAAATGCTGCGCTCCATTCCAGCTTTTCTACAAACATGTCAGTCATGGGAACTCAACGTTCTCAACTTGCCCACAGCATTCTGGCACAAGCTATGCGCCGAGCTACCTCAAGCACAAATTCCTGACTGCGTACGACTGGTTGTTATCGGCAGCGAACGAGCTATTCCCCACTGGCTAACCGCATGGAAAAAACACACATCTAATCGCATTCGCCTAGTCAACGCATACGGGCCAACAGAAGCAACCGTTGGCTCCACCATGTGTGATCTCGCGGGTCCCTTAGCAATAGAGACAAACAACAGTCGCGTACTGCCTATCGGCAAACCTATAGACAATGTTCAAACCTATGTTCTCGACGAAGAACTCCGCCCCGTTGACTTTGGCGTACCGGGTGAGCTATATATTGGCGGTGCAGGGTTAGCCAGAGCCTACCTCCACCGCCCCGAACTCACATCCGAAAAATTCATTGTTGTAGAACATCCCAAAGCCGGTCGAATTCGTCTGTATAAAACTGGCGACTGGGTCCGCTATCGAGAGGACAGAAATCTTGAATTCTTGGACCGAATCGACCGCCAAGAGAAAATTCGAGGGTTTCGGATAGAGCTTAGTGAAATTGAAACAGTCCTCGAAACGCACCCTTCTGTGCAACAGGCCATTGTTCTCGCGTGGGAAGACAGCCCAGGCAACAAGCGCCTGGTTGCATATATAGTTCCTCACGCTGACGACAAAACCGGCTCTAGGCTGCAAGAGCACAGCTACAAGCTCATGCCTAGGCTGCGCTCATATTTACAGGGAAAGCTGCCAAGCTACATGGTTCCAGCAGCATTCATGCTCATACAAACGCTGCCTCTGACCCCAAATGGCAAAGTCGATCGCCGAGCGCTACCGGCCCCCAGCATCGAACGTCCAGCCCTCAATGAGACATTCATCCCACCGCTTACGTCTATCGAGAAAAAGCTGGCAAAAATGTGGTCAGCAGTACTCAGCATTGCTGAAATCGGTGTCAATGACAACTTCTTCGAGCTAGGAGGCGACTCACTCCAAACCACTCAGCTCATCTCCCAAATTGAGAAAGATTATAAAGTCGTTGTGCAGCTTTTGGACTTTTTCAGTATTCCAACGATTGCCGGACTCGCAGGCGCGATTCAGCGCATACATACAGATAGAGAAACACCAACCGAACATATGAGTATATCTCAGCTACACGCTGAAGTGCTCATAGATGAATCCATCCAACCTAAATCTGCCTATGTCCCATCGAGCAAGCTCCCAAGGAGAATCTTTTTGACAGGGGCTACCGGATTTTTAGGCTCATTCTTACTCTGTGAGCTACTCCAGCAAACACAGGCAGATATCTATTGTTTAGTACGGGCCAAAGACCTTAGTCAAGCGAATGGAAAGCTGCGCAAGGTTCTTGCGGCATCACGCCCTGATATGCAAGTAGCTTCCGAACGAGTTATTCCAGTTATCGGCGATTTGGCTCAGCCCCAGCTAGGTTTATCTTCACAGCAGCTCGCTCATCTTGCAAACAGCTGCGACATGATTTACCACGGCGGGGCCAATGTCAATTTGCTGTATCCATATACAGCACTGTACGCAACCAACGTTCAGGGCACCCACGAAATCTTGAAGCTGGCCACCATGGGTCGGCCCAAACCCGTACACTATCTTTCTACACTTGATGTCTTCGAATCGCTAGCAGGCACCGGCGTTTGTGAGTTCTTTGAAGAATCCAATATCGCCGAAGGAAGCGGTATTTCAGGAGGCTATGCCCAGAGCAAATGGGTTGCAGAACAGATGATGAGGCGGGCCGCCAAAAGAGGAGTACCCGTGTGTATTTTTAGGCCTGGAATGGTCACCGGGCATAGCCAAAGTGGCTATTCCAATACCAGCGATATTCTCTGCCGACTCGTCAAAAGCCTGAGCGAACTACAGCAGGCACCCAACCTCAGCCTAATGATTGACATGACCCCAGTCGACTATGTAAGCAAGGCGATCGCAAGCATCTCACTCAAACCTCAATCTCTCGGTAAAACGTTCCACGTCGTCAACCCACAGCCAATCCCATTCGAAGATATCGTACGCACAATCAATAGCTGTGGTTGCAGAGTACAACAAGTCCCCTATCCTCAATGGCAAGAACAACTCAAGGCTCAGCCCAACGCTCTCAGCCCTCTTGCAGCGATGATTAAGGAAGATTCTGAAGGCGAAAAAACTTGTTTGGAACTTTGGCTAGGTGGGAATGATCGGTTTGATTGCAGTAATGCCCATTCAGTCCTAAAAGCAGGGTTGAAAGACGTCGCTATCACTTGCCCTCCGGCTGATGAGAAGCTACTAAAAACATACCTTACTTACTTTTTCGAATGCGGCTTTATGGAAGCATTAGCACCCGTTTCAACTTAAGTATAAATCTGTGCATCATACCTAACACAGCTCAACTCGGCAGCTCCATCTACTACATGCAAAGGAATAGGAATCAGTGACAGATTTGTTGACCGATCTCGGCAAAATAGCGGGCGTACTAGCTTTTCTAGGCTATATCCCTTACCTCCTGTCGATTGTAAAGCGCAAAACGCTTCCCAATCCAGCCACCTGGTGGATCTGGACAATCATGGGTGGCATTTTGTTTGCCAGCTATTACCTCGAAGGTAACCGAGAAGCCATTTGGGTACCACTGAGTTACTTCATTGGTCCTACGGTCACGGCTATTCTTTCTCTTAAGTACGGACGCAACGAGTTCGGCAATTTCGAGAAGTACTGCTTAGGCGGTGCGGCAATGAGCCTTGTGCTTTGGCAAATATCAGGTCCTGTGGTGGCACTCACCATGCTGATCATGATCGACCTAATTGCGATCGCACCCACCCTTCGAAAAACCTACTTCAAGCCCGACAGCGAAGATCCTCTTGCCTGGAGTATTTTCTGGCTAGCAAACACACTTAACCTATCTGTTGTAGTCGCCTCCGAGTCACCCACATATGCCGCAATTGCCTATCCATTAGAGCTATTTTTCATACCTACCTCTATTATGATCTTGGTTATCAGAGGCAAAATAGTCGGCCTTCCCGGAGCAAAAGAGCAAAGGTTACAAAAAGCATACGCCGCCACCACTCCTACTCCTCAGTACGCATCACCGCCAGTTCCACCAGCGTCAGCACCGGCGTCGGCACCAGCCACCGCTTTCAAATCACCAGACATTAGTGAACCCTTCGATGCGTCCCTAAATCAGCTAATCCGCCAAGGCGCACGCCAGATTATTAGCCAAGCAGTCACCGCAGAGCTCAACGAATTATTGACTCAAAAGGGAATACCCCACAACAACGAATACAGAACAAACAGCGCTAAAAGCGATAAGCCTAGAAATACCCCATCTCACGCAGAAGAATATCATCCAACGGAGAACGTATCACTAAACAGTGAGAAAGATACTTCTACAATAGTTTCACATAGCTCAACAACAACCCAGCCCAACACCAAAATTGCATCGCAGTTGCCACCCTACTTAGAGAACAGCAATAGCCCGAAAGCAATTTTGCCCTGGCTCTGTCTCAAAGGCATCTCTCAAGAAGACTTGAACGACCAACTCTCTAAACTCCTTAGCGCTGAGGTAGAGCCTCTATCAGCTGCCGCTGTTGTCCAAATGCAAACAGCATGGAATGAAGAATATCAAGCCTGGCAACAGCGCCCCCTAGCCAACCAACGATACGTATACATCTGGGCCGATGGCATCAGCCTTGAGCGCTCAAATGAAACCTATCCCCACCTGCTGGTCATTGCAGGCGTAAGAGCTGATGGGTACATAGAGTTGCTGGGCCTAGAAGTTGGCGATTCGAGCTCTGAGGCAACCTGGAAATCGCTTCTCCTTCAGCTCAAATCTCAGGGACTAAACTATAGTCCACGGTTAGCTGTCGGTAGCAGCAATCTCGGACTATGGAAAGCCCTCACTGAAGTCTTTCCAGCTACCCAGCAGCAAGAGTGCTGGAATAGAAAAACCCTTAGCATCCTTGAACAGCTACCAACCAAACTACGCTCAAAAGTCAGCAAAGCACTGTGGGAAATTTACCGCGCAGAAACTCAGGCAGATGCAAAAGAAGCACTTGAACAATTCGTTGAAACTTACCAGACTAAGTATCCAGAAGCTACCGAATGTTTAACTAAGCATGAAGAAGTATTACTAACGTTTTATAGCTTCCCAGCAGAACACTGGCAGTCCTTACGCAATAACAGCTTGATTGATTTAGTTTTTGCAACCCTCCGAATGGACACTGTTGACCCACTAGGGGAACCCTTAAATCAAGCGGCAGGTCAAGCGACGATTCAGGCACTGCTACCTGCCGCTTTCAAACTCACTCAAAACGCCGCAAAACAATGGCAGCGAATTCGAGGCGTCAAATACCTAGGAGATGTCATCGAAGGCATTCCGTTTGCAGACGGCATCCGAACAGAAAAAGCGATAGAAAGCCCTATGGACGAGCCAGCAGCAGCCTAAATATTTTCAGTTCAATTCTGACGAATTCCCCAACCTAGTCCCGCAACCTAGTTCTCTGACCTGACCACCCTTACCACATCTTAAACAAGGTGAAAACATGCTCCCTGATAAAGAGCCCCAAGGAATCTTAATCGTTGATGATAATCCAACCAACTTAGAAGTTCTCTCTGAATCCCTGATTCAGGAAGGGTTTCAGGTAGCTGTTGCCATTGATGGAGAAAGTGCCCTAGAGCAAATCAATTACCATCCCCCCGAGCTAATCTTGCTAGACGTCATGATGCCGGGAATTGATGGATTTGAAACATGCCAACGGCTCAAAGAAAACCCCGACACTTACAATATTCCGATCATTTTTATGACGGCACTGTCGGATGCTCAAAACAAAGTAAAAGGACTCTCACTGGGTGCTATTGACTATGTCACCAAGCCCTTTCAGCACGAGGAAGTTTTAGCTAGGGTCAGGGTTCATCTTCAAGTTCAGAATCTGACAAGAACCCTCCAGAAGCAAAATCATCTGCTAAAAGACGAAGTAGAACAACGTCAAACTGCCGAGGAAAAACTACTAGCAGCCAACCAAGCCCTAGAAGACATGAACCATCAGCTAGAAGCGCGCGTAGACGAGAGAACGCGTGACCTTTCTGATACCTTGCAGACCTTACAACAAACTCAAGTACAGCTGATTCAGCAGGAAAAGCTCTCAGCATTGGGTCAGCTAGTTGCAGGCATTGCACACGAAATCAACAATCCGGTCAATTTCATCCACGGTAATATCGACCACGCTAGTAGCTACGCAAACGATTTACTGTGCCTTTTTAATCTCTACGAGCAACACTACCCCGACCCTGTCGACGATATTAAAGAGAAAAGGGAGGAAATCGACGTTGGCTTTTTGACTGAAGACCTGCCCAAACTCCTCACCTCAATGCAAGTCGGCACCGATCGCATCCGTGATATCGTCTTAAGTCTACGTATTTTCTCTCGACTAGATGAGGCCGAAGTTAAAGATGTCAATGTTCATGAAGGCATCGACAGCACCCTTTTAATTCTCAACAGCCGAATTAAAAGTCAAACAATGGCTCTTCCAATAGATATTGTTAGAGAATACAGCGATTTACCCAAGGTAAAATGCTATCCAGGACAGCTCAATCAGGTGTTTATGAACATATTGAGTAACGCTATCGATGCCCTAGAAGAAGAGTACGAAAGTCTAGATAGTAAAGATTGGCAGCCTGAGATTCGAATCGTTACCGAACCAGCTGAAGGCGACAAAATCAGCATTCACATCTGTGATAATGGTCCAGGCGTGCCAGCAGATCTATTAGAGAAAATCTTTGATCCGTTCTTCACCACAAAAGCAGTGGGTAAAGGCACAGGGCTAGGGATGTCTATCAGCCATGAGATTATTTCTGAGAAGCATCACGGTTCTATATGCTGTCAACGAATAGAGCCACAAGGCACAAAATTTACTATCACGATTCCTACCTTTCAAAACATTGCAGACTAGTTAAGCGTTTCCTCTAGCTGTACCTTTTTTGTATAGAAAGCTGTCAGCATAGAGGACTGTCCTAATCAGGGAACTAGTCTAATCAAAGAACTGCTCTGAATTGTTTTAATCAAGGGACTGCTTCAATCAGGAGACTGCTCTAGGTAGACCGAAAAAGCACCTCCCAAGGAAATGAGTAGCATCCCTAACAAAGCAATTCCGTTAGGAACTTCCTCAAAAAATAGCCAACCGATAACCGCCGCAAAAATAACGCTGGTGTATTGAAAAACACCTATCTGATGAGGTTCAGCAAAGCTATAAGCCTTGACTAGCAGTAGTTGAAAGGTTAAGAAAGAGCCTGCTGCTGCTGCAATTATCTTAATTACACTGGTCATTAGCGGGTGCCATTGCCACAGCGCAACAGGTGCCATCAAAACAAATCCAATGAATAGGTAATAGAGCGTTTGAGTAAGCGGTGACTGGGATCTACTAAGCCACCGTACGGTTAAGAACTCTACCGCTGCGGCAAACCCCGCACCTAGTCCCAACAGATTAGCGGGATTATGCAATAGCGCAGTATTCGGTTGCACAACAAGCAGTAGGCCAGCAAATCCTATGGCGATCGCACCCCACAGCTTCAGCGAAATCTGCTGACCTAACGCCACCATTCCTATCAAAGGGATGAACACAGGCGTCGTATTCAGCAGTACTGTCGCATCGACTAAGCTACCCAGTCCTGCAGCCCAAACAAACAAATAAAATCCGCATAGGCCAAAAACAGCCCGTAACAGATAAAAGGGCAACAGCTGGATCTCCCAACCCTCTTGCAAGGCATTAGTCTTACGCCAAAGAGATATCGGCAATAATACAAGCAAAGCCATCACGATAAGTAACCATAAAAACTGACCGGGAGATACGGTCTCTTGGGCAACTTTACCCAGTGCGCCCTGTACAGTATTCGCCAGAAAACCACCCGTGAGCAAAGTCGCTCCAAGGAATAAAGACTGGCTAGCAGCAGAATCTGCTGGCGTTGCGGAGTTTACTTCTGAGTAATTTGAGGTCATAAAGTAGGAATTAACGAGCGTGTAGCTATTTTACTGCGTTCCCTAGAACCACTGTGTAAAAAAGCTTTCAAGGCAATATTTTCCATAGCTAGCAACGAGGTTAAACATTGACAGTTCAGCTATCGAATCATGTAAACCGTACAATCTTACCCATCATTTCGCTGATAAGTATCGTTCTCATGAGTACGCCCGATTGGAGTAGTACGCCCGCTTAGAGTAATGACAGCCTACGGCGCGGATTTCCAGGCAGGCGGTTCACAAGCGGCGCAAGATGTCCGCACAAATGCACCATAGCCGAGCAAATGAATCAAGTGCTTCTTATTCCTAGAAATAACCTTCTACTCACCGAACAGGCGTTACCTACGTTTCTTTTTTACTTACCTGAACCTGTTGACGAGCCTACAGTTACATTTGTACTTATGAATGAAGATCGAGAGACTATCTACAAAGCTGCGCTTCTAAGAAATACCACAGTGGGAATTGCTCACCTTGACCTTTCTGCGCTGGATAACGTTCCACATATCGAAGGAAATCAGACCCATGAGTGGTTCCTTAGTATTGTCTGCGATGAAGAAAATCAATCGATGGATTTGACAGTCAATGGCGGTCTCATACGAATAGATGTGGTCTTTAGTGACGTCTACTAGCATCAATAAATATCAATGACCTAA
>ERZ1740067.543-NODE-543-length-29835-cov-6.989523_pt1 | contig 29835 bp, 22 predicted proteins | sample MGYA00581736_ERZ1740067 | MGnify/ENA primary metagenome ERZ1740067 (study PRJEB43018, sample SAMN04849236) | marine metagenome | isolation source: floating plastic debris | place: Pacific Ocean | collected 2008-08-27 | study: EMG produced TPA metagenomics assembly... | reverse complement strand
TAAAGTTCACCACCGAAGAACGGCTGGACGAGATCGTGAAGATGCACGAGGACGCAGGCGCCATGATCTTCAACCCGCACCGCTACACGCTGGAGGAAGGCGGGCGCCAAACGGTCGACGACCGGCAGCTGCGCTTCAAGCAGGAGGCCGATCCCAAAGGGCTTCTCAACCCCGGCAAGATGATCGCCTGGGACGATCCCGACTTCGATTTTGCCGAAATGTATGCCTACCCCAAGATGCAGGCTGCTGAATGACACCCGCCCCGACCGTCCCCTCCACACCGCAGCACGCGTTGGTGTTGGCGGCACACCCGGTGCCCGACAGCTACAATCAGGCACTGCATGCGCGCGTTGTCGAGACGCTCAAGGGGCGCGGCTGGTCGGTGGATGACTGCGACCTCTATGCCGAGGGGTTCAGCCCCGTCCTGACCGAGCAGGAGCGGCGCAACTATCACGAGACACCGGACAATGTGACGCCAGTCAAAGACTATGTCGACCGATTGCGCGCGGCCGATGCTTTGGTCATGGTGTTCCCAGTTTGGAATTTCGGCTATCCGGCGATGCTCAAGGGATTTTTGGACCGGGTCTTTCTGCCGGGCGTGTCATTCAAGTTGGACGATGGCAAGGTCGTTCCCAACCTGACGCGCATCCGGCGCCTTGCGGCCGTCACGACCTATGGCGGCACGCGGATGCGGGCGATGCTGTGCGGGGACCCCCCGCGCAAATGCGTCACCCGCGCGGTTTGGCACGTGTGCCGGCCACGGACGACCAAATACCTTGCCCTTTACGGCATGAACAAAGCCGACGACGCCAAGCGTCGGAGCTTTCTCTCTCATGTCGGAGAACAGTTAAGGACGTTTTGATGCGTGCGCTCATCATTTTTTGCCATCCGAAAAAGGACAGTTTCAACGCCGCCGTTCTGGATACGGTGACAGATCACCTCGACAAGGTCGGGGTCGAATACAGGTTGCGGGATCTTTACCGCTCGAACTTCATGCCGGTGCTGACGGCACATGAGCTTGACTGCTACCTAGATGAGACGTGCAATGCCGACCCGGTGGCGCAGGACGTGGCCGATGTGCAATGGGCCGATGCGCTGATCTTTATCTACCCGACGTGGTGGTACGGGCTGCCGGCCATGCTCAAGGGCTGGCTTGACCGGGTGCTGCTGCCCGGTGTGGCCTTTATCATGCCCAAGGGCGAGGGCGACAACATCCAACCCGGGCTGACCCATATCAAGCGTTTGGGCGTGTTCACGACCTGCGGGGCGTCCTGGTGGCTGACGACGCTCATTGGTGCGCCGGGGCGGCGCATGCTGACGCGCGGTGTGCGCGCGATCTGCGCCAAACGGTGCCGCACGGTGTTTGCCGCGCATTACCTCATGGACAGCTCGACTGACGCGTCGCGCACGCGCTATCTCAGGACAGTGGCAGCCAGGATGGAGAGGCTCACAGCATGATCCCCGTGCTCGATTGGACCGAGGCGTGGAGCGACCGCGCTGCCTTTCGCGCCAAGCTGGGCGTTGCCGTCCGCGAGACCGGGTTTTTCCTGCTCGCGGGCTCTCAGATCCCTGAGACCTTGCGCGCGGATGTCCTGCGCCTGGCCGATACGTTCTTTGCCCAGCCCCGAGCGGAAAAGGCAAAGCTGTCGATCCTCGATACGCCGCACTTTCGCGGCTGGGGGAAGCCGGGCGACGAGTCGCTGGATGAGACGCGGCCAGAGGTCGACACCAAGGAAACGTTCAATATCGGCTATGACCTCGCCCCGGACGATCCGCGCGTGCTGGCGGACGAACCGTTTCGCGGGGTGAACCGCTGGCCTGGCATCCCCGGCTTTGCCGACACGATGCTGGCCTATTACGAGGCGGCGCAGGCGCAGGCGTCGGCCCTGCTCAGCCTGATGGCCGAGGATCTGGGCCTGCCGTCGGACCATTTCGCCCCACTCTTTACCGAGCCGCTGTCGGCCATGCGGCTCTTGCACTACCCGCCCGCGACCGGGGCCCAGAACGAGATTGGCGCGGGCGCACACACGGATTACGGCGCCATCACGCTCTTGATGACCGATGGGGAGCCAGGGCTGCAGGTGCGTCCGCGCGGCGGCGACTGGACGGATGTACCCAACGTGCCCGGCGCCTATGTGGTCAATATCGGCGATTGCCTGATGCGCTGGACGAATGACATCTACGTCTCCACCCCGCACCGGGTGCTGCCGCCTGCGCGCCAGCGCCGGTCGGTTGCGTTTTTCTGCGAGGCGAACCCCGACGCGCTGGTTGCCGCCCTGCCCGGCACCGGCACGGCAAAATACCCGCCCATTCGCGCCGCCGACTACCTCGCCTCCCGGCTCGCCGCGACCTATGCGCCAAAGGAAACCACATGAGCGCACGCAACTGGGCCGACCTGCGCATGCCGGAGTTCGAAACGCTCGACCCCGACCGCACCATCGCGATCCTGCCCACCGCCGCGATCGAACAACACGGGCGGCACCTGCCCGTGGGCACCGACACGCTGATCGCCGAAGGGATGCTGGACGCCGTGCGCGCCGCCTGCCCGGGCGACCTCGACCTGCTGATCCTGCCGGTGCAAGCCGTGGGCAAATCCAACGAACACCTCTGGGCGCCCGGCACATGCACGCTCACCGCCGAAACCGCCCTGCGCGCCTGGACCGAGATCGGGCTGTCGGTCGCCCGCGCGGGTCTCAAAAAGCTGATGATCGTGAATTCGCACGGCGGCAACCTCGATCTGATCTCGATCCTGACACGCGAGTTGCGCGTGCAGGCGGGCATGCTGGCCGTCAAGACGCAGTGGGGCGCGTTCGGGGCGCCCGACGGTCTCTTCAGCGCGCAGGAAGACACCTACGGCATCCATGGCGGCGACAGCGAGACATCGTTGATGCGCGCCTTTCGGCCCGAAACCGTGGACATGGCCGCCGCGCAGGATTTCCACTCATCGGCCGAGACATCGGCAATCTCGCCCATTGGGCCCATCTCCTACGGCTGGATCGCATCCGACCTGTCGGAGAGCGGCGTCGTGGGCGAAGCGCATCTGGCCACCGCGGAAAAGGGGCGCGCCCTTGCCGCGCATCAGGCGCAGGGCTGCATCACGCTTGCCCGCAAGATGGTCGAGACCGCGCCACCCAGCGCACCGGCACAGCGCCCCGTCTGAGCGTTGGGGCATGTGGCAATATCCTGCTTGTCACAAACCCGTGATTGACAGAACTCAACCGCAGCGGGATGCTGAACGGGCATTTTAATCATTGTAGTCACCGCGCGTTTTTCGCGGTCCCAGGTAAACACCGTTACGCCATGTCTGACCCAGCGGTCACCATCGTCAGTTTTTTTCAGCCCGAACAAGCCACCGCTTTGCAAGGCGCATTATCCGAGCGTGACGCCGGCTGCGATGTGCTGTCCTGCGAACAATGGCTGAGCGATACAGCCAAATCGAGCCAAACCGCCCTGCTTTTCTACTTTGGCCGCGGCCTGCCGGGCCCCAGCGACGTGGAACGCATGCGCCAGATGGCGGCAGGCCACAAATGGCGCGCCGTGTTCGAAGGACCCCGCCCGACCAAGCTGCCGAAGGCGCTGTTGCTGCCGCCGCGCTATTTCCTGTGGCCCGAGGATCACGACGCGCTGGTCGATTGGATCGACGCGCCCGGTCAAAATGTGCAGGAGCCGCGTCAACTGGGCCTGCTTGGCACCAGCGCACAGTTTGCCAGGACGACGACCGCACTCAAGACCTTTGCCCGCTGCGATGCGCCGCTCTTGCTCAGCGGGGCGACGGGAACCGGCAAGGCCACGGCGGCGCATGCCGCGCACAAGCTCAGCGCGCGTGCCGACGGTCCGTTCATCACCTTGCACGGCACGCATTTCGCCCAAGGGTTTGGCCACAACAGCGCGGGCTCCCCCTTTGCCGATGCGGTGGGCGGCACGCTCTTTCTCAAGGATCTCGATGATCTGGACCAGGCCGGGCAGATTGACCTCTTGAACTGGCTCAACGCCGAGCAGCAGTTGGTGACAACCGGTTGTGCGCCGCGCATCATTGCCACGGCGCGCAGCGACCTGCGCGGCGAAACCGCCCATTTCCGCCCCGATCTCTACTTCCGACTCGCGGTTCTGACCCTGCATATGCCCGCGTTGCGGGACCGGGCGGATGACGTCGTGGAACTGGCCGAACACTTTGTCACCCGCTTTGCGTCCCAGGCGGGTGCGCCGCGCAAACCGATGTCGCGCGCATTTGTCAAAGCGCTGCGCGCCTATGACTGGCCCGGCAACGTGCGCGAGCTTGAGAATTTCATGCAGCGCGCCTGGGTGCTGAGCCGCGGACCCGAGATCACGATCGAGCAATGCAATGCGCCGGGCATGGCGGGAACCTGTGCGATGGACGGGCCCGTAGGGTCCTATCACGAGGCGCGGGAGGCCACGCTGCGCGCCTTCGAGTCCGTCTTTCTCGAACGCCTGATGCGCGCCAGTGGTGGCAACGTGACCCGCGCCGCCGAGATGGCCGGCACTGAACGCCGCTCGCTGGGCCGTATGCTCAAGCGCAACAACATCCAGCCCTCCTCCGGCACCTGATCCAAACGCGCCAACCCGCGCGAAAGCCCCACCGGGGCTTTTTCTGTGCGCGGCCTCTCCGTATCCGCGGCACCTTCGGGTCGCGGGCGACCCGGCGCTAAACCCCTGGTTTGCCAGGGCGACGGTGATGACATGCGCACAGGTGGGTCACGCGCGACCCGGCGCGCAGGCCGCCAGACGCCTAACATACTGAATAAAAGTAGACTTTTGGCACGCATAGCACCCAAGCTGAGGCCAGAGGTGCGGCTTATTCGTCGCCGCGACCTCTCTGCTATTGGGGGGCTCTTGATGGCCAGTTCGCGTGCAATTTATGCGGTCGCGGAAGCAGTGATCCGACAGCTGCGCGCTGAGGTGCGGCCGGGTGACTTCGACAGCGCGGTGGAGTTCGGCATCTACGGATCCGCCGATTTCGCCGACACGCCGATTGCCAATGGCGTCTCCCTCTTCCTCTACCGCATTCTGCCCAACGGCATCCGCCGTACACCGCCCGGGGGCGTTGGCCCCGACGGGCGGCAGCTGTTGCCGCGCCTGCCCATCGAGATCCATTTCCTCATGACCGTTTGGGCTGGCCAGCCGTCGCTTCAGCACGCGCTGGCCGGTTGGATGATGCGCGCGATGGAGGATATGTCGCTGCTGGCCTCATCGACGCTCAACGCCGCCGTACCCGGCACATTCGCGCCCGAAGAGACGGTGGAAATTTCCCTGTCGGACCTGCGCACCGAAGACCTGCTGCGCATCTACGAGGTGCTGTCGCCCAACCTCTACCAACTGTCGGTGCCTTACATGGCCCGCGTGATCGAAATCGACGCGCGCAGCCCCGCCCTCGAACCCGCCGGGCCGCTGGTGCAGGAGCGTGAGCAACGCGCCGGGCGCGTCGTGCCACCCGACGCATTCGGGGAGGCCCGGTGATGACCGACGTCCGCATCCTCGAACGGTTGCCCACGGTCACGCTGTTTGGCACGCGGCTTTTTGATCCGCTGTCGGGTGAGGTGCTGGCAGGCGGCTTTGACGTCACGCTGCGGCAGGATCACGGCGCGCGGCTGGGGCCGGTGCAGCGGGCCTTTGTCACCGGCAGCCGCGTCTACGCGTTCCAGCGTCTGCCTGGCTTGCGCGGGTTCGAGCATGCCGACCCCGACACGCTGGCCCAATCGCCGCTGCCGCGTGTGCCCTACATCCTTGAAATCCGCGATCCCGAGGCCCGTTTCCTGCCCGTGGCTTTGCGGCTGTTCCTGCCCCTGCCATATCGGGGCCTCTTTCCCTTGGGTGAGGCGGAACCTGCTGGCAGCCTGGGCGGCGACCGCCGCTTTCAGCTCTATTCCGCGCCGTCCCGCGCCATCGCAACGTGGCAGGGCCGTGTCACCGGTGAGTTGACCCAGGCGGATGGGACACCCGCCGCCCATGCCGCCATCGAGGTCGATTTCGGCAACGGATTGATCCATCAGGGCCTCGCCGATGCACAGGGCCGCTTTGCGCTGCCCTTTGCCTATCCGCCTGTGCCGCAAAGCGCTGGCGCCTCGCCGCCCGCGCCCGAGGCGCTGGCGGATGTGGCCTGGCCCTTCTCGGTGCGGGTCCATTACGACCCGGCGCAGCACGACAGGATCGACGGCACCGGCCTGCCCGATCACATCAGCCTGCTGGATCAGTTCGCAGGCCCCGCCTCGACCGTGTTTGCCCTCGCACCCGCCGATGGCGGCGTGCCCGTCCCCTTTCTGCCTGGCGTGCTGCGGCGCGGCCAGGACAGCATCGCCCGCACTGCGGGTTTGTCCTCGCTCGTGGTCCAACCGGCCACGGGTTCACCGTAGTGCATCAATCCGGAGACCGTTATCATGCCCGAATATCTCGCACCCGGCGTCTTTGTCGAAGAGGTCAGCTTCAGACCGCAATCCATCGAAGGTGTCGGCACCTCCACCACGGGCTTTGTCGGCCCAACGCGGTCCGGCCCCGTGCGCATCGCCGAACCGCCCCTGCTCACCAGCTTTGCCGATTTCGAGCGGATCTATGGCGGGCTCGATGCGCTGAACTTTACCGACGGCACGGCGGCCAGTGTGAACTATCTGGCACAGGCCGTGCGCGCCTATTTCGAGGAAGGTGGGCGGCGCCTTTATGTCGCGAGGGCCTATAATGACGAGGTTCCCGCGGATGAGACCCGCGATGCCCCCAACTTTACCGGCGGCGACTGGACCGAGGCGACGCTGACCGCAGGAGCCTGGGACGATGGCATCGCCCGCTGGCCCAACGGCACCGACAGCCCCGGCCCCGCCATCGGTTTTCGTGCCCGCGACCCGGGTGCGGCGGCCAACGTGTCCGTCCGGGTGCGCGCCCGGGTGGGTGAGAACATCCTCGACACCTCTGGCGCGTTGCCAGAGCTGCGCGGGGTTGCCCCCTTTGACACGATCGTCGCCGAGACGGCGGTCAGCCCATCGGTGATGGAAGTGTTCTGGGCCGAGCGCGTCTTCGACCCCGTCCAGCAGCGCAACATCTTTCAGCTGCGCGCCAGCGACGGCACGGTCACCGCGCTGGGGGACATCAGCGAGGCCCGCGTGCTGACCATGACGGTCGAGATGGACCCGATGGGCCGCTTCAACGACGAATTGGTGTGGGAAGGGCTGTCGCCCGACCCGCGTGGCACAAACGCCATGACCGATCAGTTCGCCGCCGACCCCAACCGCCGGTCCATCCTGCTTTTTACCCCGCTGGTGATGCACACGGGTCTGACCGATGGCGCCTCCATCGCCGAAGAGATCCTGGGCCAGACGGCGATGTCGCAGGGCGGCACCCTGCTTGATGGGATCGACGGCACCGCCGAGGACCGCAGCTGGCAGATCCGCCTGGCCGGCGGCACCGATGGCGAACGCCCCACCGCGACGCAGTATCAGGGCGACGATGGCGACACCGAGGGTCGCAAATCCGGCCTGCGCGCCTTTGAGGATCTTGAGGATATCTCGATCGTCGCGGCGCCGGGATCGACGGCGGGGTATTATGACGGCACCAACCGGGTTGATGCCGACGCCACCACACGCTTCCTCATCGCCCATTGCGAACAGATGCGCTACCGCGTTGCCGTGCTCGACGGGCCCGAAGGGGCCACGATCGGTGACATCCGCACCTATCGCGCGACGCTCGATAGCACGCGCGCCGCGCTTTATTATCCGTGGGTGCGCAGCTTTGATCTGGTGACCGAGACGGAGGTGCTGCTGCCGCCCTCGGGCTTTGCCACCGGCATCTTTGTGCGCAATGACGTCGAACGCGGCGTGCACAAGGCCCCGGCAAACGAGGTCATCCGCCTCGCCCAGGGGCTCGAGCTGAACGTCAACACGGCCCAGCAAGAGGCCCTGAACCCCGAAGGCATCAACTGCCTGCGCTTTTTCGAGGGGCGCGGCTTCCGGGTCTGGGGCGCGCGCACGATCTCGTCCAACAACGAATGGAAATACCTCAACGTCCGCCGCTATTTCGCCTATGCGGAACGGTCGATCGAGCTGGGCAGCCAGTTCGCGGTGTTCGAGCCCAACGGCCAGCGGCTATGGGCCAATGTGCAGCGCGCGGTGTCGGACTTTCTGTTGAACGAATGGACCGAAGGCCGGCTGTTCGGCGCCACGCCGAAAGAGGCGTTCTTTGTCCGTTGCGACCGCACCACCATGACGCAGAACGACATCGATAACGGGCGGCTCATCTGCGTGATCGGCATCGCACCGCTACGCCCGGCCGAGTTCGTGATCTTCCGCATCGGTCAATGGACCGCCGAAGCCAGCCGCTAACCCGCTTTGCCATAAGGAGCACCTAAAATGGCCACTGAACGCGCAAATCGCCCCTACGCGGGCATGAACTACCGGGTCAAGATCGGGGACAGTGACGAAAACGCCGCCATCGCAGGCTTTTCCGAAGTGTCCGGTCTGGGCCTCGATGTTTCGATTGCCGAATATCGGGCGGGCAATGCGCCCACCAACGAACCGGTCAAGGTTCCGTCGGTTGTCAAGGTTCCCGACGTGACACTGAAACGCGGTGTCATCGGCGAGCTGGAGCTGCTGCACGAATGGGTCGATGCACTGCGCAACGGGGACGAAAGCGCCCGGCGCAACGTCACAATCGAGCTGCTGAGCGAGGACCGCTCGACCGTGGCGCAGACCTGGCGGCTCTTTAACGCGATGATCATGAGCTACAAGGGGCCGTCGCTGACGGGCACCAGCGCCGACATCGCGATCGAAGAGGTCACGCTGACCAGCGAATCCATCCAGATGAGCTGAACCTGAGAGCTGTCGCACATGTTCCACCCCCCCCAACTCGCAGGTGTCCGGTTCCAAACCGTGACCGCGCCCCAGGCCCCCGGCCTGCCGCGGATGGACATCGCAGGCTTTGTCGGCTTTGCCGCCCAGGGCCCGCTGCACGTGCCGGTCATGGTCGAGGATGTGCCGCGGTTCCGCGCGCTGTTCGGCGCGGATCCGGCGCTGGCCTGGGACGAGGATGCGGGCCGCTTTGCGACCGCGCATCTGGGCCAGGCGGTCGAGGCATTCTTTGCCCAAGGGGGGCGCCGCGCGTGGATCGTGCGGGTGGCGGGCGATGCGGCGCAAACGGCGCAGTTCGCGGTGCCGGGCCTTTTCGGGGCGACCGACAGCGCGCCCGCCGCGTTCAGCGCGCGCTCGCCCGGAACATGGGCCCATGCGCTCAGCGGGGAGGCTGAATTCGTGCGGCGGCGGCAGCGGATCGCACCCGGTGCGATCTTTACGCCCGGCGATCCGGTGCAGCTGATCCGCCAGTCCGACGGTATCGCCCCCGGTGATGTGCTGGAACTGCGCCTGCCCGGCGAAACGCTCTCGGCTTTCCTGCCGGTGACGGGCGTCGATGACCAGGGCACGCTTATCTTCGACACACCGATCTGGCGCGATACCGACCCTTATGGTAGCTCCGACCTGATCGCCGCGCCGGATGGCCCCGCACGGTACGCGGCGTGGGATGCGGGCTCGCCCGGGTTTGCGCCTGCCCTCTATCTGATCCGCATGACGCTATCGGTCCGACAAGGGGACGGGCCGGTGCTGCGCATGCGTGATCTGGCCCTGGGGGCCGCGCACCCGCGCTGGTTCGGCAACCTGCAGGACGATGCAACAGCGCTGGCCGCCGACGACGAGAAGTTCGGGCAACGCCCCGACGCCGACCGCACCGCCTTTCTGGCCGAGGCGCTCGGCCCCCGCTTTCCGCTGGCGGGCGCATCCCAGGGCAATGCCGTCTGGCTGCCTCAAACGCTGACTGACCCGATGCCACTCACGCAGACGGGGGACGGGGCCGATGGCCTCGATACCTTTACTGCCGCCGACTTCCTCGATGCCGATTTGCGGCGCGCGGGCTTCGGCGCACTCAAGGCCGAAGCGGACACCAAAATCCTGGTGAACGGCGATGCGGCCCAAGGGATCCACGCGCTCTGGCCGCTGGAGGAGGTCGCATTACTGGCCCTGCCAGACGCGGTGCACCGCCCGTGGATCCAATCAGCCCCGCCGCCGCAGGATCTGCCCGTTGCCCCGGTGCTGGACGCACCGCAGGAACAGGGCGACGGCACCGTCCGGCTGGATTGGACGCCGGTGCCGGATGCGACCGGCTACCAGCTGATCGTCGCGACCGACCCGGATTTTACCGACACTCTTGCCGAAATCGACAGCGACGACACCGAAGCCTTCTATACGTTGCCTGCCAATTGCCCGATCAAGATGTTCTTCCGGCTGCGCGGTCTGGTCGGCGGTGGCATCACCGCCTGGTCCAACACCCAAGGCGCGTGGCTGCCGGACGAGCTTGCAGGCCCCTGCGGCCGCCCGCCGATCCTGCACACCACCCTGGATGCCACGCCCGCAGGCTCACCCGACGCCGCCTACCTGCTGACATGGGGCACGGCGACCGAGGTGGAGGTCGAACGCTCCGCCGGGCCATCGTTCCTTGTGCCCGAACGCGCCTTTGCCGGAAGCGCCTCAAGCTGGCTCGAGGATCAGCCCATCGGCACCGGCACCTATCTGCGTGTGCGCCAGGTTGGGCCCAGCGCACCGCACCCTTGGTCGAACACGGTCTATGTACCCCCCCTGCCCCGCAGCGACTTCACCCTCGAACCCAAGCGCAGCTATGATGGCGCCGACCTCGTCGCCCTACACGCCGCCGCCTTGCGCATGTGTGCCGCGCGCGGAGATCTGACAGTCACCCTGTCCGTGCCCGATTTCCACGATCCAACAGCCCACCTCGCCGCCCTGCGCCCCGGCCCTGCCGGGACCGTGAGCGTGGCCGGGGTGCCGCCGCTCACACTGGGCGAACGCCCTGTGTTCAGCTTTGGGGCGCTGACACATCCCTGGATCCTCATGTCCAACGGCGACATCGTGCTGCCCCAGCCGCCCGATGGCGCGGTTCTCGGCCATATGGCCGCCACGGATCTGGACAAGGGCGCGTGGATCGCCGCCGCCAACCGGCCCACCATCGGTGCGCTCGGCCTGACCGAGGTCTACACCGACGCCGAACGGCTCACGCTTGAGGGCGCGGGCATCAACCCCGTCGTGCGGGACCCGCGCGGGATTCTCCTGCTCAGCGACTGGACCCTGTCCGACGATAGCGCGCTGGCGCATATGAACATTCGCCGCCTGCTGATCCTGCTGCGCCGCCTTGCCCTGCGGGAAGGCCGGCATTTGGTGTTCGAGCCGAACGGGGCCGCCCTGAGGCAATTGGTTCAGTCCCGCTTTGATCAGGTGATGGAGCGGCTGTACCTGCGCGGCGCGTTCCGCGGCGCACGGCAGGCCGAGGCGTTCCAGGTCATCACCGACGCCTCGATCAACACGCCCCAATCCATCGACGCGGGCCGGTTTATCGTCGAGCTGCGCGTGGCCCCGTCGCGCCCCCTCGCCTTTCTGCGCGTGCAGCTGTTCCAGAACGGCGGCGGTGGCCTTGCCACGCGGGAGGCGCTGACATGACGGCGCGCCCCTTCACCCAGTTCAATTTCGAGGTGCAGCTGCGTCTCGAGGGCGAAAGCGATCCGATCTGCCAGGGTGCATTTTCCGAAGTGGACGGGCTCGAGATGACGATGGAGCCGCTGACCATCCGCGAGGGCGGCGGCAATGGCCGCCAGATCCACCTCGCGGGGCCGGTGTCCTACGGCCAGCTCACACTCAAACGCGGCATGTCCGACAGCCTCGACCTCTGGGACTGGTTCGACCGGCTCCAGTCCGAACGCGACCTGCGCGCCGAGGGCGAGATCCGGATGATGTCCGCCGACCGCAAGACCACCAACGTCACTTATGTGCTGCGCGGTTGCCTGCCCGTGATGCTCAAGGGGGCCGCGATGAATGCCGCCGACGGCTCTGTCGCAGTCGAGGAAATGCAGGTCGCCTTTGAGACGCTGCACCGCAAGAAGGCAGGAGGGTAAGCCATGCCGGAACCACAACAACTCCTCCGCGCCGAGCTGCGCGAAATCACCTGGGACGACAATCAGGAGGTGCAGGAAACTGGCCGCAACGTGCCTGTCCAGTTCAACCCCGAAACCCTGTCCGTCGCCTTTTCGAACAAAAGCGCGGGCGGCGATCAGCGCGGCGGCTCGGCCATCCAGTTCGTGGGCCAGGGCGAAACCAAGTTGAACTTCGAGATCTACTTTGACGTCACAGCACCCGAACCCAACGGGTCCAAAGAAACGGATGTGCGCAAGCTCACTGAAAAAGTGGTCAAGTTCATCACACCCGAACCCAGCGGCGAAGAGGACAAGTTCGTGCCGCCCGGCATCCGCTTTATCTGGGGCACATTCCTGTTCGACGGGATCGTGGATTCTATCGACGAATCGCTCGAGTTCTTTTCGCGCGAGGGCAAGCCGCTGCGGGCCAAGATCGCGATCAACATCTCGAAACAGGAAATCCAGTTCCAGTTCGGCAAACAAAGCGGGTCCGGCATCGCCGGGGCACCCACCCCCGGGACCGCACCGCTGAAAACCGCATCGGACGGCGACAGCGTGCAGGGCGCACTGGGCAAGGACGGCAAGCAGGACCAGTGGCAGATCGTGGCCAGTGCCAACGGCATCGACAATCCCCGCAACCTTGTCGCCGGGACCACGTTCAACGCCAAGGCCGGTCTGGGCGCAGGGGCGCCCGCGGGCTTTGGTGCCGCCGCTTCGGGACCGAACGCACCGGTGCTCACCCTGCCGCCACCGCCCACCGCCACGATTGGTGTCGGCACCGCGCCCGCCGCCGAACCGTCATCCGCCAACACGCTCACCGCGCGCAGCGCGCTCGAGAATTTCTGAGGAAAGTCAGCCACATGCCCGTCGTAATTGATCAGTTCGAAATCATCAGGGACCAGCAGAAAACCGGCGATGCGCCCGCAGGCGGCACCGAAACCGCGTCCGCATCCGCGCCAACGCCGCCCCCGCTCGGCCCGCAGGATATTGACGTGACCCTCAAACACCTCAGCGCCCGCGCCCTGCGCCTGCGCGCGACCTGAAGGAGCCCCCATGCCCGATCTCGGCACCACATCGCTGCTCTATTCCGCCCGGCCCACGCTGACGCTGGATGGTCAGGAACGTGGCGATCTGCGCGAGGCGCTGCTGACGCTCGCCGTGACCGAAACGTGGGAGGGGTTGGCCCATGCCGAGGTCGCCTTTGGCGCCTGGGGCACTGCGGCGGGCGAACCCGGATTGCTTTATATGGATCGGAGCGAGTTCGACTTTGGCCAGACCTTCGAGATCGCGATGGGCGAGGCCAGCGCATCGCAATCCATCTTCAAGGGCCGGATCACGGGGATCGAGGGACGCTTTCCCGCGGCCCGGCCGCCTCAGATGTCGGTGCTGGCCGAGGATCCGCTGCAAGACCTGCGCATAATCCGCCGCAGCCGCGTCTTCGAAGACATTGATGACGCTGGCATTTTTGACCGTGTCGCGGGCGATCACGGCCTCACCCCCAATATCGACGTGAGCGGTCCGCAGCACCGCGCCATCGCGCAGCTGAACCAGTCGGATCTGGCCTTTCTGCGCAGCCGTGCCCGCGCGGTCGATGCCGAGCTGTGGGTGACGGACGGCACGCTTAACGTGCAGGCCCGCGCACGGCGTGAAACCGACCGGATCGAGCTGACCTACGGCAGGGGGTTGCACGAATTTTCGGTCCTTGCGGACCTGTCGCACCAGCGCACGGCGATGCGCATCGGCGGCTGGGATGTCGCTGCCGCCGAGGCGATGGATGTCACCGCCGGCGCTGAGGTTGTGACGTCGGACCCCGGCGCAGGGCCCAGCGGGCCCGACCTGCTTGCCGCGCAATTCGGCGACCGGATCGAGGCCGAGGTGCATCACGCGCTGGCCAGCGTCGACGAGGCGCAGACCTGCGCGAATGCCCGCATGGCCCAGATCGCGCGGCAGTTCATCACCGGGCGCGGCACCGCCGAGGGCGACGGCCGTATCCGGGTCGGCACCATCCTGACCCTGCGCGGCATCGGCGCGATGTTCGACGGCGACTACTACGTGACCGAGACCTGTCACGAGATGGACGACACCGCGGGTTACCGCACGCAGTTCACCGTCGAACGCGCGAAGCTGGAGGTGTGAGGCGATGTACCTGAGCCCCCTCACCGACCCCCGCGCCGCCTCCGGCCTTGGTGGCCAGTTCTATGGCGTCTACCCCGCCTCGGTGGTCGATCTGGCCGATCCCGAAGGACAGGGCCGCGTGCGCATCCGCCTGCCCTGGTCCCCCGATCCCGGCGACAACGGGTTCGAAGCTTGGGCGCGCATGGCAAGCTTCATGGCCGGTGCAGACCGCGGCGCGTGGTTTCAGCCGGATGGCGACGATGAGGTGCTGGTCGCCTTCGAGGCGGGCAACCCACGGCGGCCCTACGTGCTCGCCGGGCTTTGGAACGGGCGCGACGCACCGCCGCAGGCGATGGACAACGCGTCCGACAACCACGTCAAAGTGCTCGCCTCGCGCAGCGGCGTGCGGATGACGATGGATGACAGCCCCGGCGCCGAGAAATACCGGGTCGAAACGCCCGGCGGCCACTCCATCGACATGGACGACAGCGGCCTGTCGATCACGATCACGGATTCCAACAACAACACGATCACCATGGGCTCGGACGGCATCTCCATCTCCGCCAGCGCCAAGGTCAGCGTGGATGCAGGCACGGTCGAGGTGTCGGCAGGGTCGGTCACGGTGAATGCGGGCATGTCCCGGTTCAACGGCACGATCAGCTGCGACACGATCATCGCGACCTCGGTGGTGGGCACGTCCTACACGCCGGGTGCGGGGAACATCTGGTGAGGGGCGCGGCATGAACATAGCACTCCTGCAACGCGACCGGGTCAGATGGCTGACCGCCGCACCGCTCTGGGATCGGGCCAGCGCCGCACCTGGCGCTGGCGGCCGCATGGGCGAGCCGGTGATCTTGCGGTTCGAAGGCGATGATTTCATGGAACAGGCGCAGCGGACGCTGGCCACGAGGCCTGCCGACATGGCCCGCTATGTCGCGCGCGCGGAAAGCTGGCGCGAGATCACCGCAGGTTGGCAGGACGTGACGGAGAGTGAGCCGATCACGCTCTACCAGCCGATGCACAACCGGTTCTACCTCGCCACCGCCACGCTGGTTTGCCAGCGCCCGGGCCTGCCCGACCGCACGCTGAACCGTGTGGGCGGCGACGTGGCGGCGATGCTCTTGCGCCGTCTCGCGCCCCGCGGGGCGGCACCCGTGAACCCGGCCAACCCCGCCACGTTTGTCGAACAGGGCTGGATCGGCACCGCACAGACAGGGCGCTGGGTCACCCTCGACAGCCCCGACCTGCCCGGGATCGGGGAAGAACGGCTGCCGCTGTTCCCGCTGCCCTATCGCGAGGGCGACCGCACCCGCTGCCTGCATGGCGCGGTGATCCCCGTGGCGCGCGCGGGGGGCTACGACACATCCCTGCGTGCCGCCGAAAGCCGCGCAAGTGCCGCCGACAGCGTTGGCGACCGTCTGGGGGATCCGCGGGCGTCTGCCTTGCGACAGGGCGTGCTGGTCGGCTTGCAGACCCTGGCCGACCGGGCCGATGCGCCGGGCGTGCCCGCCGACGTGCTGGACGACTACCGGACGCAAACGCGCGCCGCCCTTGTGTTTGCGCTGCTGGATCTGGGCGAATTTCTGACCCGCGAGGCCCCGCGCGTCATGACGGCCCTGCGGACCGGTGCGACCGGTGGTTTGAACAGCTCGGAACAGACGCTCTATGACCGGTTGAACGGGACGGCATTGCAGGGCGGCCACACGACCCGCACCGCGATCGTGCGCGCCGTCGACCGCGCGCACCTGCTGCAATCGGGCACGCCAAGCGCCACGCTCATGGCGACGATCCTGGGCACCAGCCCCGAACCCGGCGCCATTCAGACCTTTGCGAGCGATATACTGTTGAGCGGCGCCGATCTGGCCGATCTGATCTTTGTCGATCTCGGCAATCCCCAACAGGTGCTCGCCGACCGGCGCGTGGCCCTCCTGCGCGACGCCGCGGCCCCCGCCGCCGACCGCATCACTGCCGAGGCGGAGTTCGGCGACGACGCCACCACGCGCGACGCGCTGCTGCGCGAACTTCTCGATCTGGATGCGCTGCTCGCGCGCGAGCTGCCGGACGTGGCGGCCGCCCTTCCCGATGGCCCCCTGCCAGCGACCGCCGACAGCGCCATCTTCAACGCCTTTGGCGCCACTCTCGCCCCCGGCATCACCTGGGGTGCCGCGCTGACCGATGCGCGCACACATGCCGCCGACCTGCTCGCCGCTACGCCCACGCGCAGCCGCCTGCCGCTGACGGCGGCTCAGGCAACTGGCGCTGCTCCCGCGTTCTTTGCTGGTATCGCTGCCGCCGCCGCGCCATCCGCCGCCGCCCGGCCACTGCCCAGCGCAACACCCCCCGCCGTGGCCGCCGCAGAAACGCCGGTGCCGATCTACGCGCTGCGCACGCTCTACGAACGCCCCGCCTGCGCGGGTATCCACCCGCCGACCATCTCGGCCCGTTCGCGCGCCTTCCGGCTCGCCAGCTTTTATGATGCGGATGCGCCGGTGCGCCCGCTCAAGATCGAGATGCCGGTGCGCACCTCCATCGCCGACTTGCGCAGCGCGCCCAAGAGCGTGTCGATCCAGCTGTCGAAGGAATTGCGCAAGCAGATGGGCCGCCTGCGCGAGGCGCAGCTGTCCGATCCTCTGGACGAACAAATGGGGGGCGAGGGCCGCTTTGACTTTGGCGTGATCTGCACGCTTTCGATCCCGATCATCACGATCTGCGCCCTGCTGCTGCTGATGATCCTCGTACAGCTGCTGAACATCGTGTTCTGGTGGCTGCCCTATTTCATGATCTGCTTCCCGGTGAAGAAATGAGCGGCAACGGCGCATCCCTCTTTGGCCGCGGCATGGCCTTTCCCCCGCAAGTGGGGCCTGACGGGCGCATGGCCTATTCCGAAGGGGCGGAGAATGTGGCCCAGGCCATCCGCGTGATCCTGATGACCGAACAGGGCGAACGGATCATGCGGCCCGACTTTGGCGCCGGCCTGGGCAAGTTCCTCTTCGAACCCAACACCGCCGCCACCCACCGCCTGATCGAAGAGCGTATTCGCACCGCCCTGGGCCGGTGGGAGCCGCGGATCGCGCTGGAAAGCATTGCAGTCCGTGAAGACCCCGAGGAGCCGCGCCGCGCCATCGCCACCCTGCGCTACCGGCTGATCGCGACCGGACTTGCCGAACAGATCGACCTTTCCGTTTCAGTTGCAGCCAGCGGGGTGCCGGCATGACCCTACCCGAACCCAAGATCGACACGCTTACCTACCGCGCGCTCCTGCAGGAAACGCTCTCGCGGGTGCCGGTGCACACGCCGGAATGGACCAACCTCAATGACAGCGATCCGGGCGTGACGCTGGCGCAGCTTTTTGCCTTCATGGGCGAAAGCGTCATTTACCGCGCCAACCGGATCCCGGACCGCAACCGCCAGAAGTTCCTGCGCCTGCTGGGCCTGCCCCTGCGCTCGGCCGAACCGGCGCGCGGGCTGGCAACGCTGTCAAACCCGCGCGGTGCACCGATCCCGATCACGCTGGGTGCAGGTCAGGAACTGCGTGCGGGACCTGTGCCGTTTACGACCGAAACCGGCCTCGACGTGCTGCCCATCGAAAGCCGCCTGTATATCAAGCGGCCCCTACCGCTGGCCGATCAGCCGGAGGTCGAGGCGCTCTACCGTCGGCTCTATGCCAGTTTCGACGCGCCCGAGACCGAGCTGGCCTTTTACGCCACCTCAGCCATCGAGCCGCCGCAACCGGGACGCCTGCCGCCCGATGTTGCACTGGCCGATGACACGGTCGACGGTGTGGCCTGGCTCGCCCTGCTGGCTCGCCCGGGCGATGACCCTGCCGCCCTCCGCCCCTTGCTTGCCGGGCGCGTTCTGACCCTGGGCATCGCCCCATCGGCCGACAGCGACGGACATTCCCTGCCGCCCGGCAGCACGGTGATCGAAACCGAGGAACCGCTGCGCTTCGAGCTGCCCGACACCCGCGCCATCGCCGCGCGCTACACCCCGCTGGAGCCGGGCAACGCCGACAATGTCCGCGCCCGCCCCGGCATCGTCGAGCTGCGCCTGCCGGGTGCGGATGGGCTCGCCTATGACTGGGCCGACACGCTCGACCCGCTCGAGGCGGGGTCAGGCGCCTACCCCCCCTCGCTCAGCGAGACCGAGGATGACGCGCAGCTGATCACCTGGGTCCGCATCTCGGTGGGCGACGGTCAGACCGGCGGACGGCAACGCCCGGTGCGCCTGTCCTGGGTCGGCGTGAACGCGACGCGCATCATCCAGCAGGCCACCGCGACACCCGCACGCCTGCCCCCCGGCACCGGCACCCCAAGCCAGACGGCAACGCTGGCGCAGACACCCGTCCTGCTGGATACCCTGCGCGTGACGGTGAACGGCGTCGACTGGGCCCGCACCGACGATCTGGCCGCCGCCCCGGGCGAGGAGGACGGGACAGCCGCACAGATCTTTACCGCCGACCGCCAGAGCGGGCTGATCACCTTTGGCGATGGCATCACCGGCGCGCGCCCACCGCTGGGTGCGGTGATCCTCGCGACGTATTCTTATGGCGGCGGCATTGCCGGACAGATCGATGTGGATGCGCTCAAGGCCGGGCCGACCGTGCCGCCCGGCCTGCAGGCCACGAACCCTGTGCCGACCTATGGCGCGTCCCGCGCCGAAACGCTGGAAGAGGCCGAGGCGCGCATTCCCGGCTCTTACCGGCGGCGCAACCGGCTGGTGACGGCCGAGGATTTCGAGGAAATCGCGGGCGCCACGCCCGGTGTCGATCTGGGCCGGGTCGAGGCGGCACCGCTGTTGCACCCCGATCTGCCCGATCAATCCGCGCCCGGATCGATGACCATCATGGCCATCCCGCGCACCGACAAGACGGGCGGCGACGCGCCCGTGCCCGACCGCTTTGTCCTCGACCAGATCTGCCGCCACCTGTCGCCCCGCCGTCTCATCACGACCGAGCTGCATGTGCGCGGCCCTAGCTACCGCGACATCAGCCTGTCCATCGGCGTCGACGTGATCGCCGGCTTTGATCAGGCCCCGGTGCTCGAGGCCGTGCGCCAGGCCATCCGCGCCTTTCTGTCGCCGCTGACGGGCGGCTTTGCCGGCACCGGCTGGCCACTCGCCACCCCGGTGGATCTGGCCGAGGTCAGCGCCGAGGCGGTCCGCGTCGCGGGCGTGGCCAAGACCACCGGCCTGCTGATGGCGGGGCCGGACGGCACCGAAACGACGCTGGTCACGATGCAGGGGCTGGAGCTGCCGCGCCTGGCCTCCCTCTCCGTCGCGGGCGGCCCGCCGGGCCCCCTCACCGCGCCCGAAGAGGTCACGACCGGCCCCGATCTGCTGCCCGTTCCCGTGATCCCCGATGAGTGTTGAGAGGTAAGAGATGCCAGACGTCAACGGATCCGATTTCCACCTTCTGACCGGCGCGCGGGACTGGGACCCGCTGGCGTCGCTGTCGGCGGGCGTGGTGTTCGATCCGGACGCGCCCGGGATCACGCTGGCCCCACGCCTCTTTCGCTTTCCCGACCGTGCGGCGGCTGATGCGCCCAGCCTGGCGGATCGGCGCGGCGCCGCGCGCGATTGTTATGGCAATATCTTTGTCATCGGCCCGGACGAGCGGTCGATCCTGATCCATCCCGCCGGCGTCACCGAATTCGGCCATTACTGGCCACCCGTGCATAACGATTGCCCGCCGGATCCGGATGCGCTGTTCAAACCCGTGGCGGATGCCACACCCGCAGGCATCCCGCGCCTGACTGGCCTCACCATCACCACGCTCAACTACCTTGTGGTCGGCACGGTCGAACCCGGCGGGTTCTACATCCTCGATCTGCATGGTGGTGGCCCGGCGGAGCAGCTGGTGTGGCCCGACACCATCCCACTTTCCCCGTTCGACATGTTCCCGACCCCTGATGGCGGGCTTTGGGTGCTGGACCGGGACAATCTGCGCTCCTGGCGGCTGAACCGCTGGTTCTTCCCCGAGGACGGACCGCTGGCCGAGATTGCACCGGCGGCCACGGACGCGTTCAAACCCGTCGGAGGCGACCCCGTGTCGCGCCCCCCGCTGGCGTTCCCCACGGGCTTTGCCCTGAACCGGCCCGGTTTCGACGCCCGTGCAATCATCGGCCTTGGCGACGACACCGTGCTGATCCTGGGCTTTGACGCGGGCGACGATGTGTCGACCCTGCTGCGCTATCGCGGTGAGACGCTGCTGGATGCCGTGCCGCTCGACCCGAGCGTTCTGGGCGGTTTGCTGCCCGACAGCTCGGGCCTGTCGGCGCTGGATATGGCGCTGGTCGCGGACACGCCGCAGCCGGGCGGACGGCGCGCGGGCACGCTGCGCCTCATGGCGGCCGACGGCAATCAGGCGTTCGATCTGCGCTTTGACGCGGATGCGGCCGCCGAGGGCGGCGCGCTCACCTTGCGCCTCGCCCCGCTTTACTACCCAGTGCGCGGGTTCACGGGCCGCGGTCTGGTCGAGGCGGGGTCCGACACGCTCTACGATCTGGACACGCGCTGGGTGCCGCTCACCGCGCAACCGCGCGGACGCTATCTGCGCGAGGGCGCGCTGGACGGGATCATCATCGACAGCGGTGTGCCGGACATGGTCTGGCACCGCATCGCGCTGGACGCCTGCATGCCCGACGGCACATCGGTGGACATCGAAGCGCGCACCGCCGACGCCGAAGAGGAGCTGCCCCTGTCGGACTGGCGCGCCCAACCGCGCCCGCATCTGCGGGGCGACGGGGCAGATCTGCCATTTCACACCCCCTTTCCGACGGACGCGCAGGCGCGCGCAGGCGTTTGGGATACGCTCTTGCAACAGCAGACCGGGCGCTGGATCGAACTGCGCCTGACCCTGCGCGGCAAGGGCACCGCAAGCCCGCTCATCCGCGCCATGCGCGTCTGGAAGCCGCGCTTTTCCTACCTGCAGGAATACCTGCCCGCAATCTATCGCGCCGATCCCGATGCCGCCGACTTCCTTGACCGTTGGCTCGCCAATTTCGAGGGGGTTCTCACGTCGATGGAAGGCCGCGTGGCGGGGGCCGAGCGGTATTTCGACACGCGCACCGTGCCGGATGAGGCGCTTGATTGGCTGGGCGACTGGCTGGGCGTTGTCCCCGGGCGGCTCAGCGATCCCCAGCGACAGCGGTTGCTCATCTCGCACGCACCCCTGCTTTGGGATTGGCGCGGCACGCCACTGGGGTTGCTGACGCTGCTGCGGCTGGCGCTTGATCCCTGTGTCGACGACAGCCTGTTCGACCCGCTCAAGGCGGGCGCGTGCTGCGCGCCCGACAGCCCCGACATCCCGCGGCTGATCGAGACGTTCCTGTCGCGCGACTTTGCCCCTGCTGCCCTCGGTGATCCGTCGGTGCTGGACCAGCCCACGCTGGTGTCGCGCGACGCGGTCTACGCCCCGCCCCGCGGTCCGGGCCCGCTCAACGCGGCGTACCGCGCGTTTCTGCAGGCCCGCTACGGCACCACCGCCGCGCTGGAGGCGGCGTGGAACCGCCCCGTGGGCGCCATCGCCTGGCTCGACTTTCCAGCGCTGCGCCCGCAGGTCGACGGCGCGGAAAGCAGCGATTGGGATGACGCCGCGCGCGGCGCGTTCGACTTTCTCTACTCGGATGTGGGTGCGGGTGACGCGGCGCTCTGGCAGAGCTTTCTGGCGCGCCGCTACGCCGACACTGACGCACTCAACGCCGCCTGGGGCCTGCTGGGCACCGCACGGCTCGGCGGCTTTGCCGCAGCCACGCTGCCCGACACGCTGCCCGCCAACCGCACGACGCTTGCCGACTGGCTCGACTTCGTCACCCGCCTCATCCCGGTGCACCGCGCCGCGCACCGGTTTTCGGTGCTGTTGCCCGCCATCCCGGGCGAGACGCCCGATCAGATGGCCCTGCGCGCAGGCATCGCCCAAACCGTCATCGCGCGCGAACGGCCCGCGCACACGTCCTTTGACGTCCGCTTTTTCTGGTCGCTCTTTCAGGTGGGCTCCGCCCGGCTTGGTACCGATACCATCGTCGGCGAGGGCGCCCGATTCAACGCCATCGTTCTGGACCGGACCGCGCTTGGCGCCGGTTACCTTTCGCAGTCTCACCCCTGGTCGGTCCGCGCGCGCGCGGTGGTCGGCCGCATCCCGGTATTGGAGGCCTAATGTCTGAACTCTTTGCCCCATCCGCCACCCTGACAACGCTCGATCCGCGTAAACGGGTGCGCTATTCCAACGGCCTTGTTCTGGGACTTGACGAGTTCCTGCAGGAACAGACCTACTTCCTCGAGAAACATCGCGGGCACAACCGCGCGCTGCACGGCTACGGCGTCGTGTGCGGGCTGGATGTGGACAGTCGCGGCGATCCGGACCCCGAAATCGTGGTGTCCCCCGGCCTTGCGCTGAACCCGCGCGGCCAGACCATGACCGTCGATCAGGATTACTGCCTGCGCATCAACGCGTGGCTGGCGCAGAACCAGACCGAGATCGAGGCGCTGCGCGGCTCGCCGCCCGTGCCCGACAGCCCGGATGTGCTGACGCTGTACCTTGTCCTGTGTCACCGAGAATGCGAGACCGACCTCGAGCCGATCCCGTCGGGCCCGTGCCAGTCGCTCGACAAGGTCACGGCGCCCACGCGCATCGCCGACGACTTTCAGCTCGACCTGCGCTTTGATCCGCCCGACCAGACCGAAGAGGATGCAATCCGCACCCTCGGCGCCATTCTGCGCGCAATCGAGATTGCGCCCGGTCCGGGCCTTCCCCTGACGCAGGACGAATTCCTCGACCTGATCCGCGCGCTGGCCCCGGGCGGTGGCGGGGCACCCGCACCCGGCTCGCCAATGCCCGATCTGTTGATCCATCCCGACGACGCCGATGCGTTCCTGCGCGCCGCGTTGGAGGTCTGGGTGTCGGAGGTGCGGCCCGCATTGCTGCCCGACGGGCGCAATTGCCACAATGGCCCCCCGGTCGAAGGGTGCATCCTGCTGGCCGAAGTGTCCGTGCCGCTGGCCCTCGTGGCGGGGGAGTTCCGCGTGGACGCGCCACTGACCCTCAACACCGATGAGCGCCCCTTGCTGCTGCAGACACGTCTGCTGCAGGAACGTTTCGGCTTTGACGGCGGTGGCGGTGATGGGGTCAGCGATCACGCGGCTCTTACGGGGCTCGGGGCGGATGATCACGCGCAATACCTGCTGGTCGATCCCGCCACCCGCGCGCTGATTGCCGATCTGGATGCCGATACCAACCGCGTGCGCCGCATGGCGCCCGGCACCGCAGCCGGGGACGCGGTTGAGTTCAACCAGGCCATCAAGACCGGCGACACCGCAGGCGGCGACCTGAGCGCCACCTACCCCGATCCGCGCGTCGACGGGTTGCAGGGCCGCCCCGTCTCTCCGACCGCCCCCGCGGCCGATCAGGTGCTGACCTGGACCGGGGCCACCTGGGCCCCGCGGGCCGTGCCCACGGGTGGCGGCGGTGCGGGCAATTTCGAGGCGGGGCTGACGCAGCTGCAACTGCTCAGCTGGATCCACTCGGGCACCTCGACGCTGGAGCTGATCGTGGACGGCAACCCGCTGCGCAGCCTCGCGGTGTTCTTCACCCAGCCCGTGCTGATCCGCCCCGGATCGCTCGACGCCAACAGCTTTCAGGCGTTCATCGAGACGGACACCGATGGGCTGATCGATATCCGCAGACTGGGCGGCACCATCACCGCGGCCGAACTAAGCGGCACGCAAAACGTGTCGGACATCGACGGCAACCCGACGGACATCATCACCGCCGTGCGCCGCACGGGCGAACTGCTGTCGCAAACGGCGTTGCTGGAATTCGACGAGCGCGTGCAAAGCATTCTGTCGGACCTCAACTTTGCCCGCGTCCGCGTCGTGATGCATGGCGACGTGATCCGCGACAGCGCGGATGATGACGCCCGCGCCGTCGATCTGGAACTGTTGCGGGGCAACCTGCGCACCGGCTCGGGCGACCGGCCCGAAGGGGCCGACCTGGGCCTGCAGGGCGGGCGGTTCGAAAGCTGGCTGGGCTTCCGGTCGAACCTCGATGACGGTCCGATCGACGTCAACCTCGCCACGGTCGATGACCTGCTGACCGTGCCCGGCATCGGCCCCGCAACCGCAGACAGCATCGTCCGCTTCCGCGAACGAAACGGGCGGATCACACGCGACAACATGCGCAACATTCCCGGCCTCACCAATGCGGTGATGACCTCGCTCGGCAACCGCGCTGTGTTTGGCTAACCGGCACAAGGAGGACGCACCATGGCAGCCCTTGGCGAACCCATTATCAGCGGCGGCATCCGCCACACCAACTACTTTCAGGGCCGTGTGCTGAGCGCGGAGGATCTGGCGACCGATCAGACGGCCGAGCACAAGCATCTGGGCCAGCTGGGCCAGGCCATTGGCGCGGGCGTGATCCGCGGGCTCGAGGTGATGGCCGACACGGCCAGCGCAGCGCCCACGCTGATCGTCGAGCCGGGGCTTGCACTGAACGCCGAAGGCAACGCGATCGAACTGCCGGGCCGCGCGAGCCTGCCCTTGCTGAGCGACATCACCAGTGCCTCGGCCAGCCGCGATGGCGTCTTTGGGCCATGCGGCGATGCCGGGCCGGGCGTCGATCTGTCGGGCGACGGGGCGTACCTGCTGGTCATCTCGCCCGGAGCGGGATTTCAGGAACGGGCCCCAAAGGTCGGTCTGGAGGATGACGGCGCCGCAGGCAGTTGCGGCGCGCGCTATCTCGTCGAAGGGGCGGTGCTGCGCCTGTTGCCCCTGCCGCTGGCCGGGCGCGCGGATATCGCAGAACCGCTGGGGGCCATCGCGGCATTGGACGAGCCCGCCTCGACCGCCGGGCCCGAAGACGTGGTGCAGATCGTCTCGCGCTTTCGCAACGGTCTGGCGCATCTGTGCCTGACAGATGCCGCGGCCGCGGGCCAGGCGCCGGCCTTGCGCGCCGGTGCCCCGGGCGTGTTTGATGCCGATCCCACGATCCTCGCGGCGTTGCGCGCGGGCGAGACGCCCCCGCTCAGGCCCTGCGACGTGCCGCTGGCGGTGCTCTACCTCGACCTCTTTGGCCTGCGCTTTGTCGATCAATGGGCCGCGCGACGTCTGGCGCGTCCGCGCCTGTCACCCGCCTCGCTGTCGTTGTTCCCCGCCTATGGCGTCGAACGGGTGCTGCAATTCGCGAGCCAGCTTGACGATATCCTGCGCGAAACCGGATCAATCGCCAATGTGCGCATCGGTGACTACGTCCGCTATGTCCCGCCCGCCGCATGGTTCCCGGCACAGGGCTCGGGCGTGGCGGGCTTCAGCCCGTCGCAGTTCCTCGCGCCCTTCACCCGCGGGGCCGTGGGCCGCATGAATGCGGGCCAGCTGACCGAGCGGTTGGACGCATCGCTGCGCCACGCCGCCATTGATCTGGCCGACGGGCCCTGCCTGCTGGCCTATGATCTAGACGAAAACGAGGCGGCGCTTTTCACCGGCGACGCCGGGCGGCGCATCCGCTTTTTCCAAAGCCGCGATGTGAACGGCCCCCTGCAGCGCGACGCGCTGGCGCTTGCGCTCGAAGGGCTGTGGGAGGCTGCGCGCGGGATGGCCCGCCGGATCGAGGGGTTCTTTGTCCCCGTGCAGAACCCGGCGACCTTGCGCCAGTTCGAAGGCGCACTCGAGGGTGTGACGGACACCGCCAACCGCTATGCCGCCGTGACGCTTGCCCGTGGCTTTGACGGGCCCGACAGCCTGTCGGCCCTGACCGTGCTGCTCGAGCGGCAGCGGACGATGGCCGACCGGCTTGCGGCGATCCAGTTCGCCGCCGGTGGCGCGTTCGGGCAGTTTTCGCTGTTCCTGACCGTACAGATGGCGCAATTCGTGGCAGGGCTGCGCCTGCGCCTCGACGGTGCGATCCCGGGCGGCGGCGGGCCCGGACTGGCCCAGGCCATTGCCGCCGGTGATGTCTGCGCGGCCATCGCAGCACAGGAGAACATCAACACCTATCTCGGCACCTTTTCGGGTCAGGCGGGGGCCACGGGGCCGACCGATCTGACCTTTATCGCCAGCCCGCAGGGCCAGACGGTCGTGCCGGGTGGCGCTGCCTTCCCGCATATCTACGAGATCGACAATGGCACCGACCGGCTGTTGACCTTCCAGCTGGAGGCCTCTGCCGAGGCCACCAACGGCGATTGGAGCAGTGCGGTCACGATCACCGACCCCGCCGGTGGCCCGCTGACCGAGTTGGCCGTGGACAGCGGCAGCACCGCGCGCTTTGTCGTCGCCGTGGCCGCACCCGGCGACGCGGTCCAGGGCGAGACGGCCACGCTGAATGTGCGCGCCCTGTCGCCGCCGCCCGATCTGCGCGATCTCAACGCCGATGCGCTGCCCTTGACCGTCGGCGACAGCGCGACGGACCCGGTCGAGCAGACGATCAGCATCCCAGAGCCGTCCGATCCTGTGCTGCAGCGCACCGTGGTTCCCGGTGGCTTTCTCAACCTGTCATTTACCGTGCTTTATCAGGCCGACAACGGGCCGGACGATGCCGTCTTTGACGTGGGCCTTGTCTTTGACGACCCGCCCGACGGGTGGCTGGTAGCCATCGACGGCGGCCAGGGCACGGTCGAGGGGCCTGAGGGCCAGTTCACCGAGCAGATCACCCTGTCGTCCGGCACGGGCCGGGTCGTGCCCGTCAGCTTGCGCGCCCCCGCCGCCCCCGGCAACCCGCCCGTGCGGGTGCGGTTTGTCGCACGCTCCAGCAGCCTCGACACCACCATTTCCGCCGCCTCACCGCCCAACGACGCAGTCTTTACGCTCGCTGTCAGCGCGACCGCCTAAGGCAATCCAAAGGAGACGCCCCATGCTCAGAACCGCATTTGCAACAGGCCTCGCCCTGATCACCACCCTGGGATGGGTGGGCACGGTCAAGGCCGCCGCACCCTGCCCGATCAGCCTGCAACAGGGCACTGATATCGGTACCATCGACGGCACCCGCGGCACGGAATGGGACGATGCGGCGACGCTCGCCTCGCTCAACCCCAGCACGAACGCCTGCCTCAACCTGCTGATGGACGAGGACGGCACGTTCCGCCCTGTCACCATCCGATCCAAGAGCTACGCCGACAGCACGGGGGCGGAGTGGATCGGATTTTTCTTCGAAGTGCAGGACAGTTCGGTCACCCAATCCGACGGCTCCGCGCTGGCCAATGGCGAGGTGCTGGTGGTCCAGCTAGACCCAGACCTGTCCGAAGGGGCGGAGCTGAGCCAGGGCGCCAGCCCCGAGGCGCGCGACTGGAAGCTGGAAGTGCGCCACTTCTGGGCCTCTCAATCCGCCGCCGACCCCGACGCGGTCGAGGTAACCACACGGCTCTACGACAGCTCGGGCGACAGCCCGTTCTGTGCCTTGGCGGGCACGTCCCTGCCTTTCTGGAATGAGGTGATCAGCGGCCTGACACCCGCCACCACGCCGCAGGTCGCCGTTCGCAAGGATTTGCCCGGCGGCTACACGGTCGAAATTGCGATCCCCAAGGATCTGATCGGCAACCCGGCAGAAGATATCGGCGTGGCACTTGGCATCGTCAACGACCATGGCAGCTGCGCAGATGGCAGCGGGGTGTGCGACGGGCACGGCCTCGCCTTTCCGTCCGACCTGCCGGTGACCAATGCCGACAACCCGGTGATTGGCTGCGGGCACAGCTGGATCGAACCCGACACATGGGCCACCGGCTTTGCCGGGCGCGCACCGGGGGACGTGACCCTGTCGCACGCTCCGCGCTACTGGTTGTCGGAGGATGTCGACGCGCTGGCTTGTGGCAACGTCGACAACAACTATTACCCCAACGATCCCTGCCGCATGCAAGTGCGGGTCAACCTGCGCAACGCCAGCCCGTCGGACCAGATCCGCAACATCCTCGTGCTCAAGGGCGATCACGGCGCGGGCGTGGTCGACTGGTCCTTTGTCGATCTGATCGAGGGCGTGAATGTGCCCGCCAGTGGCGAGATCCAGTCGACCAGCGTCGAACATACCGATCTGGCGGGCCTTGCGGGCCACCCTTGCATCCGCGCTTATGCGTTGCCGCCTACGATTGACCCGGCGTTTGATCTGGCGCGCATGCAGTCGATCAACACCGCCGCAGAGCTGGCCGATCTGGTCGAAACCTACGGGCTGCGCGACGTGCATTCGGCGCAACAGAACATCTCGCGCCGCCCCGATGCGGAAAGCTGTCCGGATGCGGCCTGCGCCATCTCGGCCTGGCTTAACCAGCCCGCGCCATTCCGGCTGCTGGGCATGCCCTTTGTCCGCACGGCACAGGCGCAGGAGGTGCCGCTGCCCGAGGCTGGGCGTGGCCTTTTCACCGTCGCACCTGCAGACCATTTCAGTGCCAAGGGGCAAGCGGCGGGCATTCTCGCCGGGCTGTCGGACGATGTCGGCTTTGATCCCGAAACCCTTGCGCAGATGGGCGAGCAGGATGCCGTCGTCGAATTTGTGGCCCTCGGTTACCGCGCCGTCGACAATGTCGAGGCGCCGATCCCCGATCCGCGGCACAACTTCCTCGAGGTGGTCGGCGGTGCCGTGGACCGCATCCCGTTGGAACGAATTGCGGCTCAGGAGGCGATCACCCTTGGCCTCAATGTCGGCAATCCGGCAGACGTCGCGCGCCACATCGGCCTGTCGGTGCGCGTCTTCGACCCATCAGGCTCGGGCCTCCGCATTGCGTTGTCGGAGGAGACGCTGCAAGCGGTGGCCGGTGGAGCCTTTGCCCCATTCGAGGCGCGGCCGATCCAGGTCGCTGCCGGCCTTGAGGATGTGGTGCTGTCGGGCGGTGCCGGCCAAGGGCTGACGAATATGCAGATGCTGCTGATCTTCATGGTCCTACTGCTCATCCTGCTGGTCCTACGCTACCTCCGGCGGTCGTCCTGAGATGGGGCGCCCCCTGCCTTCGCTGCTGATCGGGGCCGCGCGGGTGCCTGCGCCGCGCGGATCGGTCCGCGCCTTTGGCAAGGCCGATCTGGCGCGCGCGCTGGCCGGGGCGGAGGCGCGCCGTGCAGACAGGCAGGACATTCTGCTGATCCGTCGCATGCGGTGCCGCCACACAGCCCCACTGGGCAAAACGGTTGCGGCGGGGCTCGCTGATTTCCGTCGCCGCGCCGTGCGGCCGCAACGCGGCGTGGTGCCGGACGGCGCTGATGCGGTGGTGTTTGCCTCCACTGCGGAATTGCTGGCCTGCCTGATCCGTCTGGGTGCCGATCAGCCGTGGTGGCGGGCCGTCGCGGCGCGGCTGCTGGGCCGGATCGAAACGCCTGCCCGGTTCGGGCAGGTGCTGGCAGAGCGGGCGACACACCTGCCGGCTGCGGTCGCGTTGCTGGTGGCTTGCATAGGCCGCGCAGACGCCGCAGCGCGGCTGGCGCAGTTTGACGTCGTAATGCTGGCGCGTGCCGTGGCAGACGTTTGGGCCATCGGTCTCGAGGATGCGAAGGCCGATCTGGAAGTGGGGCAAGCACGGCGGTCTTTCGTCGCCGCGAGCGTGACGTTGCCCAATGGCATGACTGACACGCGTTTGCAGGCTGTGGCGTTTATCGCGGCTGTTCAACGGCTTGGCATGACATCTGGGTCGCCATCATCGCGGCGCACAGCTGCGCAGGCGCTGTGCATCGCCGCCGGGATCGTGGAAGAGTGGGACGGTATCCCGCTCGGTGTCGCGGTAAGGGACGTACCACGTGCGCGCGCGACGCGCAGCGATGAAGCGCGGCAGGCCTTGGCGCCCGTCGCCGACCAA
>ERZ1740067.541-NODE-541-length-29853-cov-17.429056_pt1 | contig 29853 bp, 22 predicted proteins | sample MGYA00581736_ERZ1740067 | MGnify/ENA primary metagenome ERZ1740067 (study PRJEB43018, sample SAMN04849236) | marine metagenome | isolation source: floating plastic debris | place: Pacific Ocean | collected 2008-08-27 | study: EMG produced TPA metagenomics... | reverse complement strand
GTTAAGCATACCGCCAGCGTTCATCCTGAGCCAGGATCAAACTCTCCATTGGATTGGAAGCAAACACTCAAAAAGCTAGTATCACTAACTCAGTCAGTATCCACTTGTTTGATTCTTTAATCAGTTTGCAGACTTGATAATCTCTGTCGTGAAAACAGGATTCTCTCCTCTGGTTCACCTAGACTCGTCATTTAATTTGACTTGACGTGGGCTTGGTGCTTTAATTATCTACTAAATATTCTCTTGTCTAGGTTCACTTCAGGACCTAATTCCTACGCCCCTCGCTGCCTCGGAAGGCGGTGTGGTGCGCTCGTGTCCCTCAGCGCTTTACTAATATAGGGACACTATGATGCCCTGTCAACACCTTTTCTCAAAGTTTTTTTCGAAGGGACCCCTCGATTGACTCAAGACCACACAGCATAAGGGGTTCAAAGGGGTGGGGAAGTGGGAAAACCCTAATCTTTTTGTGCTTGGTCTAGCCTGAGGAGATGTTTAAAGCTTAGGTGTGGACTATGGGAAATGTTTGGGGAGTGGAAGAAGACTTAAGGAGATGGTTGGCCGAGGATGTTGGGCGGGGCGATCGCTCCACAGAGGCAATTTCTTCCTTGTCTCCGAAAAATCTGAAGATGCGATGGGTGGCTAAGGCGCCTGGTGTAGTGGCGGGTCTTCCATTTGCGGGAAAGGTTTTCCAGTTACTAGATGCTGATTCAGATTGGATCTGTGAACTTGAGGAAGGGAGTTGCTGCAAACCAGGGCAGGTGATTGCTCAAGGATCGGGATCCGCTTCTGCACTATTGACTGGGGAGCGGACGGCTTTGAATTTAGTGATGGGGTTGAGTGGAATCGCTACGATCGCCCGGCAGTATGCAGATGCGATCGCCGACTTACCAGCTCAATTGGTAGATACGCGGAAGACGACGCCGGGATTACGGAATTTGGAGAAGTATGCGTCGCGGATTGGTGGGGCGCGAAATCACCGGATGGGATTGGATGATGCGGTGATGCTGAAGGATAACCATATTACAGCGGCGGGGGGGATCACTCGGGCAGTTGCTGCTGCGCGGGAGCGGGTGCCTTTTACTCTGTCTATTGAAGTGGAAACAGAGTCGCTGGCTCAGGTGAAGGAAGCTTTGGGGGCGGGAGCGGACATTATCATGCTGGATAATATGTCGCTGGATGAGATGAAGGAAGCGGTGGCTTTGATTCGACGTGACGGACCCAGGGTAAAAATTGAGGCGTCGGGAAATATTACGTTGGAGACAATTCGTGGTGTAGCTGAGACTGGGGTGGATTTTATTTCTACCAGTGCGCCTATTACGCGATCGCCTTGGTTGGACATCAGCATGAGGGTGATGTGAATTGATTTATTTTCATCAGTTAGTCCGAGTTCGTAACTGAAGACTAGAGCAGAAGAAAAGAGGTGTAGCTTTGCACACTACACCTCCTTATCCTATAAGCGAGAATCTATGACTCCGTATTGTTGGTCGGTGCCTAATTAAGCGACTCCGGTCAGCAAACTAGCAGCAGTGTTAGCAAGGTTGCCGTTCGCTCCTGTGATTGACGCGACTGCAACATTGCCCGCGAGTAAAGTACCCAGAGCGTCAGCGAAGTTCCCTGCAACAGGAACCGCTACACCGGCAGCACGGTTGTCATCAATGGAAGCTTGTCCAATGACATTGGTGCCGTTGTTATCAATTAGGAAGTTGGCAGTCAATGTTGGTGCCAGAGATGCTGCATTAGCCAAAGCATTATCCTGAATTGTCAGAGATCCCAAAGCGTTTGCTGCATCACTACCAGTGACAGTGAAAGTATTTCCAGAAATCGTTCCGGTGATACCTGCCCCTGCTCCTGCCGCAACAGCTCCATTAGAAAATGTCAGCGCTCCTTCTGACAAATCCGGATCCGCCGTGTTTGCAAAGCCGCCTGCGTTCACGTTGTTTCCAGTAATGTTTACGCTGGAAACAATATCAGTTGCTGCTGCTCCACCTATCTCGATACCGGATGCCATTTGCGCCGTAATCTGATTATCTCTAATCTGCGCACCAGCTACTGGGTCAATGCGAATGCCATCTGTTGTACCAGTAGCATTGATCATGTTGTTGCTGACGTTGGCATTGTTGCCGCTGACCCTAACTCCTCCAGTCACATTTAGAGTGCTAAGGGTTGCATTGTTGCCGGTGATTCCAATGTTTCCGGTGACTGCTAAGTCACGGACCGTGATATTGCTGCCCGTGATATTTACAGTACCGTTGAGACCAGATCCGGCTCCTAGTCCGCGAACAGTAACACCTGACTGCGCAATGTTGAATGGACCGTTGTCAATAACTGCACCACTCTGGACTCCGACAATATCAGTTGCTCCATTAGCACTATTGTCAGTACCGTTGCCCACCAAAGGGCTTTGTGACGCTGTTGTCACATTCGCAAAGACGGAAACAATACCTCGATTCGTCGAAGATGATCCGCTGGCATCTGTCGCTGCGACCTGGATATTTAGAACTGCATTGGGATTGTTCGCCAAGATCGTTGCTCCATCAGCTGTCAACGTCAAGTTTCCAGATGAGTCAATGCTGACAGAGGAAGGATCCACTACGTTTCCTGCGTTATCTAGAATCTCAATGATTGAGAACCCAGCCGCGCCTTGTGCACTGATTTGCCCCAAAGCACCCGCCTGATCGGCTACCAAGACTTCTGCGTTAAGTAGTGCAGGAGCCGGTAGGGTATTGGTCCCACCGGTCCCGCCGCCGCCACCGGCTGTACCTTGATCCTGAATATTTAGGACCGCAGTGGCTTGGGTTCCCAAAGTTCCACCTGCGGGATTAGATAGGGTCAGATTAACAGTTTCGGCTGTGGGCTCGCTAACGGTGTCGGTTAGTACCGGAACGTTGACGGTTTGGGTGGTTTGACCCGCAGCAAAGGCAACAACTTGGGTTACTGCCGTGTAGTCAGCTCCAGCAGTTGCGGTGCCGTTGCTGGTAGCAAAGGAAACGCTACCCGGGGTGCTAGTGTTGCCGGTTCGGGTGATAGTGATAGCTGCGTTGACCGTTGCGGTGCCTTCCGTTGCAGTGAAGGTTGCTCCGCTAAAGGCAAAGGTTGAACTGCCAGCGCCGCCGCCACCGATCGCCCCTTGATCCAAAATGGTGACCGTTGCGTCGTCCTGGGTGCCCAAACCTGCGCCGCCGGTGGGCTTGGATAGCAGAACGCGAATGGTATCGCCCGTATCCACAACGTTGTCTGCCAACAGATTCACATCGAAGCTGGCGGACACTTGACCGGGGGCAAAGTTAACCGTCTGGTTGAACGGCGTGTAGTCCGCGCCTGCGGTTGCGGTTCCACCTAGTACGTCAACATCAACGGATACTGCGCCTTGGGCTGTATTGATGCCGCGCTCAATTGTGATGGTTGCCGTGCCGCCTTCGGTGCCGGTGTATTCAGCAGAAGAGAACTCCAGATTTCCCTGGGGAGGGACAATGCCGGTTTGAGGATTATCTTCAATAAAGACACCGGGGGTATTCAACAGAGCATTGGCAGAAACGCCTTTAACCACTGCCAAGACTTGACCGTTGACGGAATCTTGAATAATCGAATCGCCGGTGTTGACGCCGGATCCGTCCAAAATATTTAAGTCGGTGCGGGCAAGACCGCCTAACAGTTGAATTCTGTCCTGACCAAAGAGGCGGAAGTCTTCAATGATGTCTGCATCGGTAATGGTCGCGCCACCGGTAGAAATTGCGCCTGCTTGGACGGCGAAAATATCGGTACGACGACCGATCACAAAGGTGTCGTTTCCGAGACCGCCTCGCAGTACGTCTGCCCCTAGGTCGCCTGCCAAGATGTCGTCGCCGCTGCCACCGTCGAGGGTGTCGTTAGCCTTTCCGCCCAGCAGGCTATCGTTGCCAGCACCGCCTTGAAGGAAGTCTTCGTCGCGGTTGCCGTAAAGAATATCGTTGCCGTTGCCCCCTTGCAGGGTGTCCATTTGACGACCGCCGTGTAGCTCGTCGTCGCCTTCGTCTCCTTGCAGGGTGTCTTGCCCTCTGTTGCCGAAGAGGCGATCGTTATCGGGACCACCGGAAATTAGGTCGTTGCCGTCTGCACCTCGGGCGATGTCATTACCGTCTAGGAGGGTAATGATGTCATCTCCTGCGAGTTGCTGTAGGGCGGCAACTGAGTCGGTAGCGGGTACTACGTCGGGAAAACTTGTGCCGTTAATGATAGCCATTTACTCCTCCACTGAGTTTGACTGGTGAGTGGCGCTGGTCCAGTGGGTATGGCGGACCAGACAGTAGCGCAACCCCAAGGTTTGGAAGAGACGAGTGGTGCCGAGAGTCGCTCTTGGAATTGCTTAACTAGCCTTTCCTGAGCTTTTTAAATAATCCGGAGATCAAAAAAGTTTTTGGACAAATTAGTTTTTTTCGAAAGTTCCCGAATTTCGTATTTTTTTAATTTGAATGGTTTTAACGGTTTTGTTCTGAGGAGATAATTCTGAGACTGGATAAGCTAAGTGCTCTTAAATCAGAAACGGACGGGCTAATTTACTAGACTTTGGTTTTCCGGGGGGCGTACCGCGATCGCCGATTAAAAACCCCCTCGTTTTAGATTGGGCAAGAAAAACCGTAGAAATGCCTATACAAAAATGTCCCGAACCCTTTATAAGCTCTGGGATGATCGCCTGGTGATAATCAAAAATATCAGACGACTTGGGAAGGTTTTACGGGAACGGGCGATGGCGATCGCTAAAAAGTATAAGGGCCGTAAAAGCGGATGATTGAGCCCTGTTGTCGCGGATATTCAAGGCTAATGATGCCCCGGGCAATGAATGTGATCATGACTGGGTCTACGATCTGGCAGGGGTGTTGATTCCGGTGTCGAGTTTTCTTATCCAAAATTTATCGAGGAAAAAAGATCACTTTGAGGCTGATTAAATTTGATCTTCAAGATTTTTGATCGACTATTTTTTTCTAGGTAGCTATTAGTATTTAGGGGATTTGTAGACGATGAAAATGCATTTCCCCCAATTTATTTTTGTGGAAATATTAAATTTGGCGATCGCTCTGCCCGTAAATAAGGCTGAAGGGATTGGGGCGATCGCTGTTTCTGCCTCAGAGTCGAATCAAATTTGCTTTATTCAAAATGATTTTCAAGGGGCCTTTACGTAGCGTTACTTTTCCCGACGCTACCTTTGGTTAAAGGTTCCACCACAGGCGGCGTTGCTAGGGACACGTGGATAAGTCATACAAAAAAGAGCACCCCCGAAGGACGTGCTCTTTGGAATAATGTGCGGCGATTTTGCTGATGATATTGAAGAAGCGTTTCCAAAAGTGGAACTTACTCCGATATTGTTGCTGTTGCGATCGCCACGATTTTTTCTAGCCTTGGCGAGAGTAATACTCAATCACCAGCAGCTCATTGATTTGTAGGGCAACCCACTCGCGGTCAATAATGCCGTTGACTTTGCCTACCATCTTTTCTTTGTCGAATTCCAGATGGCTGGGCATGTTTGCCAAGCCAGGAAATTGTAAGTTTGCTTCCACCAACTTGCGAGAGGCATCGCGCTTACGCACCGTGATAACCTCTCCCTCGCGACACTGGTAGCTAGCAACATTGACTCGGCGATCATTCACCAAGATATGTCCGTGACTAACTAACTGACGGGCTGCGGGAATGGTGGGTGCTAAGCCCATGCGGAAAATGGTGTTGTCCAACCGCATTTCCAAAAGCTGCAGCAATACGGTTCCCGTAGAACCAGATGCACGACGTGCCTTGCGCACATAGCGCAACATTTGACGCTCGCTGACGCCATAGTTAAACCGTAGCTTTTGCTTTTCCTCTAGACGAATAGCGTACTCAGAGCGCTTGCGGCGACCTTGTCCGTGTTGTCCTGGTGGATAAGCCCGCTTCGGAGTTTTGCGGCTAAGACCGGGAAGCTCTCCCAAGCGACGAACAACTCTGAGACGTGGACCTCTGTATCGAGCCATAACTCTAAAAACTAAGCCAGTAAATTACAAAAAAAGGACGTGACGATACCTGAATACGACAATTGCTGATTCAGATACGGCCAATCATGTTTGCCAAGCACTTACCTAAAAGCAGAGGATCTCATAGGCTGCCAGCCGCGGCTTAAAGTACTCACAGGCTTATGAGTATATCCTGGGTTTTGCTTGAATCCAAGCCCGTCACAGAAAATTTCCTTGAAGTTTATTGGCGTGTATTCCGGTAGAAAAGCCTTTTGGAGAGAACAGGGCGTTGCCGGGATCAACACAATCCCACTGCTTCACTTCAGCAATATCGTGAACTTCAGCAATATTGAAAATAGTGATTAAAGGGCATTACATATCGAAACCCCTCGCGATAGTTTCTGACGCTCGGGGTTTCTAGGATGCAGGGGCACAGATTTTAAGACAGGCGCTGCTTGATAAACGCCACTAGCTGACCCATTTGCTTCTTGAGTCCGTTCACTTCTTTCTGTAGACTCTCCACTTTTTGCGTCAAAGCAGCTACTTCTTCTGCGCCAGCGCCGCCGCCAGTGGCGGGGGTTGCCACTGGTCCAGAAACGGTTGCCGGACGGCGAGGCGCCTTACGCATGGCCTCTTTGATGGACTCTACAAGCTCCTTTTTCTCAAAGGGCTTTTCAATAAATGCGAAATGCCCGAAGGGCTCTGGAATCTTCTCTGTAACTTCTTCCTTCCGCCCCGACATTAGCAAAAGGGGAATGGTTTGCAGTTGGGGAGACTCTTGAATTTTCTGAAACACTTCCCAGCCGCTCATTTTGGGCAAGAGGAAGTCCAACATAATCAAATTGGGGCTTTCATTTTGAATGAAATTAAGCCCTTCAAGACCATCCTTTGCTTCGAGAACTTCAAAGTTTCCCGCAGGCAACATCTCTCGGACTCGCATCCGAATGACTCGGCTGTCATCAATAACCAGAATCTTATGCGTTGCCACAACTAACTCCTGAGCGATTAAGGTATCTGACGAGGGCAGGATTTCCTAAGTCCCTATTTCGAATTGTCCTAGCACACTTCGACCCGTGGTGTCTGCCTGCTAGCGCGGTTGCGAAATCGGGAGCAATCGTTGAAACCAAGCGCTACTCTTCTTTCGAGGGGCGGTCATCATTTGAACTTTAAAGCCTTTGGCGGCAAGGATATCAATCAGCCCCTAGACTGTCTTGTTCTGAAAGGGCGTGTACTTCCCACTGTGTAAAGCTTCTAGTGCTTAATTGATGACGAGCCCTAGGTTATTCCGTAACATTCTAACCCAATGATTAGGGCGGTATGGAAGCTTAGCGTATGGGAAATTGGAGAGAGATTTGGGGACTTGGGTGCATGGGAGGACATGGCACATAGGGATTGGCTAGCATCGGAGTCAGCCGGATATAAATCTGTGCATGTGACCCGTTTCTGTTTGCTGGATTTCTATGGGGGAGATCGCCGTGGCTAAGAGGGTAGACGATTCTGATTTTACGCAACATGCTGAGAATGTCGCGATCGCCCAGGGAGAGAATGCTGTGGCGATCGCTCCAACAAATCCCGCTGTCTCCGGTTCCTTGAGGGACGCTGGTAGTACTACAAAATCCAAACCGCATTCCCCCTCAATTCTGCCCCTGCCAGCTTGGCTAAAACGACCCATCGGACGGGCAAGCCAAGTGTCAACGGTGCAGCAAATTGTGAAAGCACGGCAAATCCACACCATTTGCGAAGAGGGGCGCTGTCCCAACCGAGCGGAGTGCTACGGCAATCGGACGGCGACGTTTTTACTGATGGGACCGGTGTGTACGCGAGCCTGTGCTTTTTGTCAGGTGGAAAAGGGACGAGCGCTACCGCTGGATCCGTTAGAGCCTGAGAAGGTGGCGGAGTCAGTGAAGTTACTGGGGCTGAAATATGTGGTGCTGACGGCGGTGGCTCGAGATGATTTGGCGGACGGTGGCGCAGGGCAGTTTGTCGCGACGATCGCCGCGATTCGCCGACAATTACCGGGCACGGAAGTGGAGGTGCTAACCCCTGATTTCTGGGGCAGTGGCGGGAACCAGGGACAGCGAAGTCGCATTGCCCAGGTGGTGGCAGCACAGCCCGCCTGCTTTAATCACAACGTGGAAACAGTGCGACGCTTGCAAAAGCCGGTGCGCCGTGGGGCAAGCTACGAGCGATCGCTACAGGTCTTAGCAATGGTCAAAGACTTGAACCCATCGGTGCCCACCAAGTCGGGACTGATGCTGGGACATGGGGAAACGGAGACGGAAATTATTGAGACCCTAAGGGATTTACGAGCCGTAGGATGCGATCGCCTGACCCTGGGGCAATACATGCAGCCATCGCTAGCGCATTTGCCGGTGCAACGCTATTGGACCCCTGGGGAATTTGACTGGCTAGGGGCGATCGCCAGGAAAATGGGCTTTAGCCATGTGAAATCTGGACCATTGGTGCGCAGCTCTTACCATGCTGGCGAAGCTGAATAGAAACTGCGCAAAATCCCGCCCGTTCTTTACTTATTTCGAATCACATTTCCAATCAACTGCCAATTGGTTCGGGCTGTTTTTCCGGACTTGTGCCGTTGGTACTAGCGGCTCTATGGGCCTTCAAGGGGGTTCCAAAGGACGTTGGCCGCCCTAAGTTCCACTCACGACCATTAATGAACAGGAGCTGATAAACCTGTAGAGATCCAGTATTGAACGACGCTTCACAAGATTGTAAATAGAGGTACCACATGCGCATAAAGCGCTCATCGTAAACATCAGAAAGCGCCGAGATTTCATCCTTATTTTTAAGGAAGTTGTCGGTCCAGCGATGCAAAGTTTCCGCATAATGAGGTTTCAGATTTTCACAGTGGGCAACCATAAGGTTTGCCTGGGAAAGCTCCGTGGTTAGCTCGTAAAGTTTAGGTAAATACCCACCGGGAAAAATATACTTTTCCACCCATGGACCATTGCGCTCGTCACTTTCTGTGGCGATGGTATGGAGTAAACCAATTCCGTCTGGCTTAAGGAAGTCGCGCGCCTTTTCCATAAACGTAGTAAAACTGCCTTTACCTACGTGCTCAAACATGCCAACGCTGACAAATTTATCGAACTTTCCCGTGAGTTCTCGATAGTCGGTGATTTCGATTTTGATGCGATCGCCCAATCCTTTCTCGGCAATTCGCTGTTGCGCTAATTTTGCCTGCTCAATGCTTAAGGTAATCCCCGTTCCTGTGATTCCATAATGCTCTGCGGCGTAAATCAACATTCCACCCCAGCCGCAGCCCACATCGACTAAAGATTCACCCGGTTTCAATCCCAGCTTCTGACAAATCAGCTCATACTTCTGTAGCTGCATGGTTTCCAGCGAATCTGATGGATGTTGCTGATAGCCACAGGAATAGGTCCATGTGGAGTCAAGGAAATACTGATAAAAATCATTTCCAAGATCGTAGTGATGTTGAACGTTTTTTCGACTGTTCTTTAAGTTTGTAGGCACCGTCGATAAACGCTGGGCAAGGACTTTGACGATTAGGGCTAAGCTGGGCTTTTCTCGGGCTTTTTCATACACTTTTTCCCGATGGAATAATTCCAACAATCCAACAACGTCGTTATTTTCTTCATCCCACCACCCCTCCATATAAGCTTCCCCAAATCCTAAAGAGCCAAAGCTTAGAACACGGTCGTAGGTTTTGGGATTGCGAATGTTTAGCTTGATAGGGTTAGGCGCCGCTGAATTGCCAAATTCAAAAACTTGACCGTTCGGGTTGGTAACTGTGAGGGAGCCGTTTTCAATCAAAGAAAATAGTCCGTATAGATAGCGCTCACCACTGGGTAGATTCTTAAACATTGCTATGCCTCTAAAGAAGATGCTTAGATAAAACTCTAAGTATAATTAATGCCGATTAATTATTGGATCTTCTCAAATATCATTAGAGTTTGAACGTGCTAATTTATTTGAGAAAACTAATTAATTTAGATGGGCTAAGTTTAGCCTGGGAATTAGCCCTTGTCATCTATCTCGATGTGTCTCAATGATTTTGGTGAGGTATGTTTTCCGAATGTAATCCTTGAAGCTAATTGGTGATTTTTCATGTGTTAGCGTCTCAAAAATGCCTATTAATTTGACCTGTGTTTTTAGTATGTTTTGTCTTGAGAGAGTAAGTGACGTGATTCAAAGTCTTCCGCTGAGAGAGGCTTGTCAAATAAGTAGCCTTGACCAAATTCGCAACTCAGTGCTGTCAAGTGATCCATTTGCTCCGGTGTCTCAAGTCCTTCTGCAATGACTGACAGTCCCAACTGTTTGCTCAAGGCAATAATGGTTTTCACAACATAAATATTTTGCTGATCTAGATCATTGATTTGATTGGTGAAAGAACGATCAATTTTGAGATTGTCAATTGAAAACTGATGAAGATAACCTAAGGAGCAATACCCTGTGCCAAAGTCATCAATGCTGATTTCAATGTTGCGCGATCGCAATTGATTAGTGACTTCAATGGCTTCTGAAATGTTATCCATAATGGCACTTTCAGTGATTTCAAATTTGAGGCAATTAGGCTTGATTTTTGTGGTGTCTAAAATCTGGTCAATATCGGACAATAAGCCAGAGCATCCGAATTGTCGTACGGATAAATTGACGCTTACGGTTAAATGTGACCACCCCTTGTCATGCCATTGACGCATTTGATCACAGGCTTGCTTCAACACAATCATCCCCACTGGGACGATAAGTCCCGTAGCTTCCATACAGGGGATAAAAACTCCTGGCGGCACTAACCCTCGCTCAGGATGACGCCACCGAACTAAGGCTTCTACCCCGGCTAATTTTCTGGTTTTTAGATCGATGATTGGTTGGTAGTAGGTTATAAATTCTTGCTGATCGAGTGATCGCTGAAGGTCACTTTCTAAGGTCAGCCGCTTGAGTAGTGCTCGGTGCATATCCCGATCAAAAATCTGCTGACTTCCTTTTCCTCGACGCTTTGCCTGATACATTGCCGTGTCAGCTTCTTGAACCAACTCCTCAGGCAATTGAAGGGGGGAGGAGACAATAGGATTCTCATCAGCACGATCTTGATCACCAATGCTTTGAACGGTGATGCCCACGCAAGCGGTGATAAAAATGTCGCATTGAGCAATGGTAAATGGCTGTTGAAAAACCTCGAGAAGCTGGTTTATAAAAGGCGCCAGATCCTCAACATTGTCCACGTCTTGGACTAGAAAACAAAACTCGTCTTCTCCTAATCGAGATAAGGTATCTTGTGGGCGGCACTGCTGGCGAAGGCGGTTAGCGATCGCCTTCAAAACTTGATTCCCAGTGGCATTTCCAAAGGAGCCATTAATAACTTGGAATTGGTCGCAATCCAACAATACTAGTGCGAAGCCAGACTGCTTTTGTTTTAGGCTTTTATCGATCTCCTCCAATAAAAAAGCACGGCTAGGAAGTCCGGTTAAAGAGTCTTGGAAAATAAGCGTTTGCAATTCAGATGTGCGCTCTTTAACGGTCAACTCCAAGTGGGCGTTAAACGTATTGAGCTGTTGATATTGCCGACGAATTCGCAACATAGAACGAACCCGTGCGTTCAACTCTAGTCGGTTAACTGGCTTGCTGATAAAATCATCGGCTCCGGCTTTTAAGCATTTTGCCAAGTCTTTTTTATTGCTTAAAGCGGTTACCATGATAATAGGAACTGAATGCCAAAGCTCAATAGACTTGATTTTTTGACAAGCTTCGATCCCATCCATTCCTGGCATCATAACGTCGAGCAAAATTAAATCTGGCGCATAAAATTCTAAATTCTTAATTGCCTCTTGAGCATTGGCAGCGTAGTGAAGTCTAAAGTTTTCTTTCTCTTTTCCGAAAAAGTCTGCTGAGTTACTTAAAAGAACTTCTAAAACATCAAAATTATCTGGCTCGTCGTCCACTATTAGAATAGAAAACATTGCTTTCTTCGATTGATCGAGGCTTCCTGATTTTTAAGTGCCGTAAAAAATGCTGTGAAATGTCGTGAAATAGGCGCCGTAAAGGGTGTCGCGAAAAACACTCACGCCTTAAGTAAGTTCTGAATAACGGTGACGAGCTGTTTTAATTTTACGGGTTTCGGTAAGTATTCTGTGGCGCCAGCTTTCAAGCATCGATTCCGGTCCCCCTCCATCGCTAAAGCTGTTAAAGCTACAATCGGTGTGTGCTGCAAATGTGTGTGCTCGCGGATGGTTTCAATGGCTGCCAGTCCGTCGGTGCCGGGCATTTGAATATCCATCAAAATTAGGTCTGGTGTGTGGGACAGGGCGCTGGCGATCGCCTCTTCACCGTCTCGGGCGATGACCATTTGGTAGCCTTTCGCTTTGAGATAGCTGGAAATAGTGCTGATATTGGCTTCGTTATCCTCCGCCAGCAAAATTATTGGCGACGCAGCGTTTAAGTCTCCATCATTTTGGACATCCTGAAGATCAGCAGTAGCATGGGCAGCGGCTTGAATGTCTGGGTGGGTGATCACGCAGGGCAAGCTGATCATAAAACAGCTGCCTTTGCCCTCTTCGCTTAAGACTCCCACCTGCCCGCCGTGTAGCTCGACAATACGTTTCACGAGAGCCAGCCCTAAACCGGTGCCGTTGTATTGGCGATTAAGGGCACTGTCGATTTGGACAAAGGACTGGAATAAACGGGTGATATTGTCTGGGGAAATACCAATGCCCGTGTCGGCGATCGCAATGTGGAGAAAAGCGTCATTGTCGTCGATATTGATACGTTCCTCGGTGTGGGAGACAGGCTGGGTTGGGGGCAATGGGGTGGGGGGCGGTCCGACTCGGTCAGTGCCGTGACTGACGGTGCTGGTGTCAATGTTGGGGGTGAAGCGGCGGGTGACGGTGAGGTTTATGGTTCCCCCTTCTGGCGTGAATTTAACCGCATTGTTTAGCAAATTGATCAGCACCTGACGAATGCGCCGTTCGTCTACCATCAGGTACGGCAGGTAAGACGGAATCCATAGGTGCACCTGGATGCGCTTTTTCTTAGCCTGCTGGCGAATGAAGGTAAAGCTGGATCTGCACAGGGGGGCGATCGGTGTGGGATCGCAGTGCAGCTCAATTTGACCCGCTTCGATTTTGGCCACGTCAAGAATGTCATTAATCAGTTCCAGCAGGTGAACGCCGCTGCCTTCAATGGTGTTCAGGGCTTTCATTTGTTGGGGTAAAATCGCCCCCAACACCTCATCCTGTAACGCCTCGGCCATGCCCAAAATTGCGTTCAAGGGGGTGCGTAGCTCATGGCTCATATTGGCGAGAAATTCATCTTTTAAGCGGGTGGCTCGGGCCAACTGTTCGTTAGAGATGGCTAACTGCTGGTTCCGTTCCGTTAGCTGCTTTTGGGCCTGTTGTCGCTCTTTCAGTTCCCCCTGTAGCTGTTGAAATAGATGAACCTGTTGAATGGCGATCGCAATATGGTCTGCCGTTTGTTGTAGCAGCTTAATTTCCCGCAATTTCCACTGACGGGGTTGATGGCACTGGTGGGCAATCAGCAACCCCCACAAGCGCTGGTGCTGCACCACAGGCACAACCACTGTTCCCTGTACTTGAATATGTTTTAAGAATTTCTGTAATTCGGGACGCAGACGGTGGGCTTCTTCGTGGACGTCGTTTAGAACAAAAACCTGTCCTTCCTCATAGGCTCTGTGGGTGGGTGGGGCGAAAATATCTTTGGGAAAAACCTGACTGATCAGTGTGGTGCTGCCGGGAGAAATCGATTCGGCGATCGCTGAACCTTCACCGTGATCGAAAGCGCGGCACACAAGCACGCGATCGCAGCCCAAGGCATGGTGTAGCTCCGCAACGGTAACATCAAGGGTTTCCGACAAATTAAGGGACGATCGCACCCGTTGGGTAATGCCACTTAATAGCCGTTCCTGCTCCGCCTGGGCCCGCAACTTCAGCTCCGCTTCCTTGCGAACGGTAATATCCTGAAACGTGCCCACAATGCCTACCACATTGCCGTCCCCATCACGCAGGGGCAACTTGTTGGTTTCCAGCCACCGCACCTCCCCATCCGGCCGAGTCAAACTTTCCTCAACGCCCAGCTCTGCCTGTCCCGACGCCATAATTTGCAAATCGTCGGCTTGGTAGGCGGCTGCTTCCTCAGGCGTCATGGATAAATCCAAGGTAGATTTGCCCAAAATGTCGTCGCTAGACTTCACCCCTAAAACGCGAATAAACTCCTGGTTACAGCCCCGAATAACGCAGTCACGATCTTTCCAAAATACCGACAGGGGAAATGTATCCAGCACCGTCTGTAGAAATTCTTCCCGCTCCCGCAAGGTAGCGGTGCGATCAGCTACTTTAGCCTCTAACTCCTGGTTAAGACCTTGGAGCAAAGTGCTAGCCCGCTGTCGCTCCAGCTCTGCCGATGCCCTTGCTGCGAATACTGTGAGTAGCTGCTCAGCCCGCTCCGGATCCACAATGGGGTTTGTATCTAAGACACATAGATTTCCGATCTTTTCCCCATGGCTATCGTGCAGAGCTACCCCCAGGTAACTTTGGGCTTCCATACCCACCAAATCCAGCTCTCCGTCAGGACCCTGGGGGAATTGTTCCGCCAAAAGCCGACTACAGAAAAATCGCCCTTCCTCTAAAGTGCGCTCGCAGGGAGTTTTGGGGGCTGGATAGGAAAAAGGAGGCTGTAGCTGACCGTTCCCCCAAAATGCCAGAGTTTGTAGCCGGTTGTTGTCTTCCAGCGCCGTTACAACGGCGTAGGACACATTCAATGTGGCCGCCATATGGGTCACCAGCGCCGGGAAAAAGTCTTGTCCCGTGGTGGCGGCGGTGCCCGTAATTAGGTTTTGCAAGGCCGTTTCCGCCTGTTTGCGATCGCTGATATCGGTAATGGTGCCCACGAACCCAATCACGGTCCCTGTTTCGTTATGCTCAGGCACAGACTGCCAATACACCCAGGTGGTTCTGCCGCTGGCGGTGAGATAGCGAAACTCTAGCTGTAGAGGCTGCCCGGCTAGCGCCGCCGTAAACCAATCCTCCAACACCCGATCATGATCCTCTGGGTGGATCACCTGTTGCCACTGTTCCCCACAGGCCTGTTGCGGTTTCAGCTCGGTGATTTGGCACCAGCGGTCATTGACGTAGGTACATTGCCCCTGGGTGTCGGATCGAAAAATTCCTACGGGAACCGCTGCGGCTAAGGTAACGTAGCGCTGCTCGCTTTCCCGCAGTGATACTTCTGCTAAGTGCCGCTCCCGCAGCTCCTGCTGAAGTTTTTGATGGGTTTCTGCCTGTTGAGGCTCTGCCGGTTGTTGTTTTTCTTGCTCTAGCTGGGTTACTCGTTTCTCAAGGGCAGCGGCTTGTTTCTCAAGGGCAGCAGCTAACCGATACAGTTCCAAAGGATTTAACGCCTGGAGCAAACTGCTTTGGGTGACAATCCCGAGTAAATCACCGCGCGCTCCCACCACTGCCACCTGCTGAATTAGGCGTTGATCCATGGTGTCCTGCACTGTCCCCAGGGCATCATCGGGGCTGATGGAAACCACCGGAGTGCTCATCACATCCTCGGCGCAATGGTTGTCCCACGCCAGTCCCAATGCCTGAAACTGCACCAGGTCACGCTCGGTAATGAGACCCACGGGAATCTGTTTGTGGGGCTCCTTGAAAGACCCCTGTTGCTTCGCCAGCATGACGCAACTAACGCTGTGGGTGCCCATGGTTTGGGCGATCGCTAGCAGGGATTCCCGAGGAGATGCACACACCACCTGCCGGGTCATCACCTCCCCAGCCGTTCGAAGATGCAATAAATCAATGGATCCACATAGATGGCGCAGGCTTTCGTGGGTAACCAGACCCACCAACTGCTCCTGATCATTAATGATGGGCAAGTGGCGAATGTGATGTTGATTCAACAAAGCAACAGTGAAGAATAGATCCGTTAACTCTTCACCGTGCTGAGTGATCACTGGCGACATCATCACTTCGCCTACGGTGATATCGCTGGAAATTGTTTGGGCAGCGCTGAGGCGGACGATATCTCTCTCAGTGACGATGCCAACCACTGTGTGATTGTCCACCACTACCACACAGCTAGATCGCACGTCAGAGTGAAGTTGTGGGAGGCGATCGCCTAGGTAATCCCCTTGACGTTCCTTATGTTCAGTCTCGTTTTCAACAATGTTTCCCTGGGGGCGGAGGCTGGACGGGCAGGTGCCCCGCAATCTACTCATTTGGGCGATCGCTTCCACCAAGGGAGTGCTGGGCGATGTCACCAAGGGATCAGGCACCACCGCCAATTTCAGGTCGACTTGTGGAAGGGACGTTGATCGACTCAGCATAGGGTTCCTGGGGGTGTGGGAAATCCCTGTTCCAGATTAATGTGCGGACCTGACGTTTAGCAGCACATCCAGCACCGAAAAATATCCGGCTTTCAACGCTTATGTGTCTTAATCCTTGCCGCTCAATTTTATCCTTCGACAGGAGACACCAGTAACGACTTCACACACTATAGGTACTGGCGGGTGCGAAGGACATCCATTATTTTCCCAACGCTTTCGTCAAGGGACTCAACATCAGTGCGACATTCCACATCAGGGCTCATCGGTGCTTCGTAGGGATCGTCAATGCCGGTAAAGCCCTTGATTTCCCCTGCTCGCGCTTTTTTATATAGCCCTTTAACATCTCGCGATTCACATACCGCCAAGGGGGCGTTGACATACACCTCAACAAAGTCGCCAATGGCATTCCGTACTTCCCGTCGCATTGCCGCATAGGGAGAAATCGCCGACACCACCACAAATACGCCATTACGGGTGAGCATTTTCGCCACAAAACCAATACGACGGATATTTTCGTCTCGGTCTTCTTTGCTAAACCCCAGTCCCTTTGTTAAATTCTGGCGAATAATATCCCCATCCAAAATTTCCACATAGGGAGACTGGGACCTTAGGGTATCCGTCAATTTTTTGGCGATCGTGGTTTTACCGGCGCCACTTAGTCCCGTGAGCCATAGGGTGACCCCTCGCCGTTGCTCTAAATTGGCTTCTTTCTGCTCCCCGTCCAAAGTTCTCTCTCCTATCTTTAGCTACCTAAGCCACTATGTGATTCACCACAGGAAAAGTATTTCAAAGATCGTTTTTAAAGATCTTGTGCACCAACACCTTTCGAAAATAGGGTACCCAGACTCAGACCTATCCTCAAAATGAACTGAGGGCTGCCACCGATAACGCAAGCCAGTGCCCCATCGAAAGCAGCCCTCAATGCTCCTGGTTAACTCAGCCGTTTTAAGGGGCTGCGTTTTCTGCTGACATCTCTAAATGCCTAACCGTTGGTACACCTGGTCCAGGTGGCGCAGGTGGTAGCTGGGGTCAAAGCAGTCTGCCAATTCTTCCCCGCTAAGGTTTTGAGAAATGGTGGCATCTTTTTCCAACAGGCTACGGAAATTGCCCCCTTCGGTGTTCCACGCTTCGTGGGCACAGCGTTGCACCACAGCATAGGCGTCTTCCCGAGTCATGCCTTTTTTTACCAACGTCAACATAACGCGCTGGCTGAATACAACGCCGCCGTACCGGTTCATATTTCGCGCCATATTCTCTGGATACACCAGTAGGTTCTTAGCCAGATTCGTCATTTCCACCACCATAAAGTGCAGGAGTGTGCTGGAATCGGGCAAAATCATGCGCTCCACGGAGCTGTGGGAAATATCTCGCTCGTGCCACAGGGCCATATTTTCCAACGCGGCGATCGCATTACCTCGAATTACCCGTGCCAGACCGCTCAAACGCTCAGATCGCACTGGATTACGCTTGTGGGGCATTGCCGATGAGCCCTTTTGCCCCTTGGAGAAAAACTCTTCTACTTCCAACACGTCCGTGCGCTGTAGGTTACGAATTTCCACGGAGAATCTTTCAATGGAGGCTGCCACCAGCGCAAACACCTGTAAATACTCAGCGTGAATATCGCGGGAAACTACCTGGGTCGATGCGGTGTCCGGCTCTAGCCCCAGTAATTTACAGGTCAGTGCTTCCACACGAGGGTCAATATTGGCGTAGGTGCCTACCGCGCCGGAGATTTTACCTACTGCCACCTGGGTGCGCAGTCGTACCAGGCGATCGCGATTGCGCAACATTTCCGCCAGCCAGCCAGCCACCTTAAACCCAAAGGTAATGGGCTCCGCGTGAATACCGTGGGATCGTCCGATCATGACTGTGTCGCGATGTTCTTGGGCCTGATAACGCAGCGCCTGGATTAGCGCCTCTACCCGTCCCAGCAGCACATCAACGCTGGAGGTTAACTGTAGCGCTAGCGCCGTATCTAGCACGTCGGAGCTGGTTAAACCCAAGTGAATATATCGCCCAGCTTCGCCCACGTATTCATTAACGTTAGTAAGAAAGGCGATCATGTCATGGCGCACTTCCTCCTCAATTTCCAGAACTCGCTGCAGGTCAAAGGTGGCTTTTTCCTTGATTTCTTCTACTGCTTCTTTGGGAATATAGCCGAGCTCCGCCTGGGCCTCGCAAACTGCTACCTCTACCTTTAACCACGTTTGCAGCTTGTAGGACTCGGTCCAAAGATTGCCCATTTCAGGCAGCGTATAGCGCTCGATCATATTTTTCCCGACCGTATTGATGGTCAGCTAGAAAACAACTGGGGGACAGTAACTATAGGATGACTGTACGGCGGCTGATAAGTACCCAAGGGGCGATCACCCCATCGTGCGCATCCCTCTTTACTGGGCAGGGGATGCAACCGCACACGAAAATGCACGTGACGAAGAAGCTCTACGAACACGCAAAAATCAGTACCCTAAATTACCGAGACAACAATACTACATGGCAAAAGTGCGTGGTAAAAGGCACCACTGCGAAGACGCAGTAAATGTTAGTTGCGCTAGTTAACTACGGTAATTTCACTACGCTACCGGATGAGCCAAAAAGGCAATGATGACGCCGACAATGCCGCCTACTAGCACTTGAACGGGAGTATGACCCAGCAGCTCCTTCAACTTTTCCTCACCAACAGCGCGCCCCTCAAAAAACTCCGCCACAATTTGATTAATGACTTGGGCTTGTTTGCCCGCTGCCTGGCGTACTCCCGTCGCGTCATACATGACAATGACCGCAAAGATAGTGGCCATGGCAAATTCAATACTTTCCCAGCCCACCACTTGACCAGTTCCTGTCGCCAAGGCTGTTACCAACGCTGAGTGGGAGCTGGGCATGCCCCCCGATTCCACCAACACTCGTAGATTCAAAGTGCGCGATCGCGCCAACTCCACAAACACCTTCAACACTTGGGCAACGATACAGGCAAGAAAGGCAACAACTAAAACTTGGTTGTCAACAATATGCTTCAAATTATCCATGGAGGGAATGCACCAATATCGCAGTTGCTGGGACGGCATTAAGACCACTAAAGGTCAGGAGCACTAGGGGTTGCCCACGATCACGTGGCTCCCAATGCTTGACCTAACTCTATTATCCCGGCTGCTTCCTATCAAGGAATTCGCTAAATCCCTTGTAACTGTCCCCAATGCTTGCCATAAACATTGCAGTGAATAACGTGCCTTTGATCTGTGATTTCTAAATATGTCACTTTAAACGTTTCTCCTAAAACGTCGTTGAACAACTCCAAATATGAAATCGCATTTATCTGACTTTCGTGGCTATCCTGCACTGAATTGTCTGAATCAGTCTCAAAAAACGTCTAGCTTCTGTCGTCCGCCGTCTCTTATCCTTCTTGTTGTTAATCGTTTTGTGAGGCAAGGTGACGCTGTGAAGAGTAGCTTCACAAATCAGCCTTCGAGGTGTGCCGTGAAGGGTGATGTAGGTGGCGCTGTAGGTCAACTAAACGGCTCAAAGTCTGCCCGTGGATTTACCCTGCTGGAGCTGCTGGTAGTGATGCTAATGGTGGGAATTTTGGCAACGCTGGCGGGACCTAGCTGGACCAACTTTGTTAATAATCAACGCCTGGGGATGATGCAAGATGAGGTCTATCGGGCTTTGCGAAAGGGGCAGGCGGAAGGGCGGCAAAAGCGACGTGTTTGGGAGGTATGCTTTCGCGATCGCCAGGGAAGAATCGAATATTCAGCCCATGCTTTCGGAGGCACAACAGGATGCGGCAATGCGAAATGGCAGCCACTGGGTGCTGAAATCGACGCAAAAGTGGAAATCGACGCAGCCAACTCAACTTTATTTCGGCGGAATGACGCCTATCGCATGCAATTTAAGCCCAACGGCTGGTCCAATGGTCGCCTTGGTCGTATAACACTACAAATGCGCGATTCCACTGCTGCCAATGGCGATCGTCGCTGTGTGTTCGTGTCGACGCTACTAGGTGCGCTGCGTGTGGACCGCGACGAGGGATGCCTGAGATGAGAACTGGCGGGCTGCACTTTGCCACTTAACGGGCAAAATTTCGGCGGTTTGCGATGAAGTTAAGGAAAATAAGGTTACAAAACATAAATTAGGATTAATATTGTAAGTAGATTGTATTCTGGGGCTTCGTCAAAAATGATCTCGCCCGATTCATTGCCTGAATTGCCGAAAGATTCTAACTTGCTGGAAATCATCCTTGAGCCGCTTTTGGAAGATTTTCAATATTGGTTTGAGCGATCACGATCGCTGCTGGAGTCCAAGAAATTGGATTGCTTAAGTGTTGAGGAACAAAAAGACCTGTTGGAGCGTATCAAAACTGCCCAGCAGGAAGTCAGTAGCACTCAGTCCCTTTTCAAAGCCATGGGCGCTCAGGTTGGCGTCAGCATGGCTACAATTATCCCTTGGCACAAATTGGTTGCCGAATGTTGGAATGTCGCCATGCGACATCGGCAAGCACAGGCAGGAACTCAATAGGTTTAGGGACGTTCTGTTCAAGGAATCACTGTTATTCCAGCCTTTCAACTCAAGCGTGAATTAAGGTTCCGCGAAGGCGAACAAAGAATTATTGCCGAGTATTCCTTGAAACCTCATTTTGCTTCTAAATCCACAGGACCAAACGACCACAACAGCTAAACAGCAAAGTATTTTCAACCATCCTCACCCTGGAGATTTTATAGACCGTGCTACATCTACTCTACCTGCTCGCTTTTTCTGGCTTAGCTGCTCTTGCTATCGGCAACTTGATTCGTAACCTAATGGTTTTGGGTACGGAGAGTCAGCGGAATGGCGCGGTCATGCCTTCAAGGCAAGGTGAAATCGGTAATGGGCAAAGAAGCGTAGTTGAAAATATGTCTAGTTCATCGTCCCAACGGATGATGAACCTTCACCCAGAAATGTTGGATAAAAATGGCCGCCCTATCCGCGAACCGTTGTTGGTTATGAAATCAATGACCGTCGACGATGCCCGCGACCACCTAGATGCTTTGTTCCAAGCTTCTCCTGAGAGCTCAAGCGACTCAGAATAGTGTTGAGTGCAAATAGAACTTTGTGAAGTCTCAGCAGAATTTCACTGTTCGGAGGTCAATTCTGGAACAGAAAAGCTAAGTGGATCAGCTAAAAGAGGCGTTGAAAAATTAAGAGGGAAAATGCGGTTGACGCGGAGGGAGTTAAAGCTGAACCGTTTGCAAATGGTAAAGCAGCAAAGCCCAGCAGCTTAACCGAAGCCTTAAACATCTTTCTTCTCGCACTTTGAGCGGCACAATCCTGTGCGCTTCAACCTCGCTAATTCGTGTCGAAATCTCATACTCTTACTCTCCACTCGCATCATGTGGGTCTTGGAAATAACGTGACCTTTATCGGTCAGAAACTAAGCACAAACTTTCCACCCATCAGTTATCCAGAAAAAGCGCCGCCAGCGCTGAATCCTTTGCCACAGGACCTCAAAAGTCTCAGCACTACAGTTTCCTAATGTCCAGTCAAGAATTTCGGGGCGAAAGTGACTGACGGTTGTCCAAAGCTATCTCTTATTTTTCGAGCCTACGAAAGGTTCAACTCATCGAGTTCACCGACCTCAGGTGATGAAGCCACGGATGCAGCCGCTTCTTAATCCGACTACTCCTGGAGATAGGAGCTTGCTTAATCCAAAGATCCACCGTGGTGTGGTGAACCCAGGTGACCCGCTTAATGGATCGAAAACTAAGATCGTTAAGATGCATCTTCAAGCACGGCTCTCGAGTTTAGCCGCTGTAGCTTCGGTGGGGTTGGGAATTACCGATAAATTTTCGCCTGCATTCACAACAGCGGTAGCTTTGTTTCTTGTTTCGAAGTCCATGCTCTGATGTCGGCGTTAATTTGCGGCAGGGACAGGCTCTTTCCATGGAAACTTGAAATGAATTGGGCATTCACCATACCTCTACCTCTATCCCTTTATGAGCCTGCAAAGCAAGATCGATGACTAGTTCTAATGGCTGACCGAGGGAGGAGTTGATGGCTCTGAAACTTCTGGCGGCTCTGTGCCATCAAGCTCTTGATCAATAACGCTCGTCTTTTCAGATCCGTAACCTTGTTCCTGGCGCTGGCGTATTCCTAGCGCATCGCGAGCAGCACTAAAGTTGGATTCTGTGTCGTCAGGCAAAGGCATGGTATTCAGCTTATCCAAAAGCTCCGGCGCCACTGAGTTGGCAATTTGGGAACTATGACACACAAAGAAGTCGAAAGAAAACCCCCCTAGACGAACGCGATCGCCATCTCGAAGCCGATTTCTTCCACGGATTGCCCGACCATTAATAAACGAACCGTTAGTGCTGTTCAAATCTACAAGGTAAAAACCTCGACGTCCCACGTACTGAATCGCTGCGTGACGACGGGATAGGCGCTGATCCTGAACCGGCAGCGCTGCCTGAATATCTCGCCCGATGGTCCAAATCATCTGATGCTGGAGCAAAGACTGAGTTTTACCGTTGGATAAATTGGTAATTAGGTACGCCTGCTGACCTCTAACAATGCCTTGTACATAGCGCAGACTACCGTTAAGAAGGGAGGTTTGCCATGGGCGATCAAGCTCTGCTAGCTCATCAAAAAAATCTCTATGCTGCTGATAAAGTCCTAAAAATACTTCGTAGGAGCGTTCCTGACGCTCACGATCAGCGCTGGGGGCGGGCTCAAGATCCGGATATGATTCGGAAGAGCGGACATCCATAAACCACGTGGTACTAGTGAGTCGTGGGGTGGTCGATTTAGACAGGCTCGACGAACAGTCACGTCTGACGCTCGATCTTTGCGTTAGATATCTACGCTAGCACTGTTTTCCAACGCGGCCCTAGTTCACTGAAGTAATTGAATCAATTTTCAGCACTACATTTCCAGCGCCGCTTTCCCGGTACCGGTATTAAACTGCCTCAAAACATCCCACCGCTTCCCTCAGGACACGTCGCCCAACACAGGCGACATTGCGCCCCGACTCAAGGATAAAGCTGCAGACGTAACTGCAGGTGAATGTTCGCTAGGGGACACTTTCAATAGCTTCGCTAGTTCTTGTAACTGGGCGATCGCTTCTGCTCCCTCTAGCTTCATTAACTCGCGGTCGTCGCGCATTTCTGTCCAGGTGATGCCATAGTCCGAAACTAGGAAACGGATGAGATGGTCGTCCCCTAGGCTCACCATAAACGACGCGCTATTCATTTGACCACCGCAGGTATAGCAAGAGGCCACATATCCAAGATTCTCAAGGACAGTTGCTAGTGCTTGCAGATTCATTACCAAGTCTTGAACGAATTGGCGATGCTGCTCAGCAAGTCTTAAAAACACGGCTTACTCCCGATCTTCTCTTTCTATTCTAGACATCCGCGACGTTTTTACATTGTTTTAATAATATGTCTTTCTAAACAGTGCAATATGTAGCGGTAAATATGGTGGCAGGAATAAACGAAAACAGTAAGGTAAGGTTGTTGGCTTGTTGCTGCGGTGGTTAAAGTCTTACTTGTTTATTCGCGCCCTTTATCTGAGTCTTTGCGCTTAAACCTTTATCTCGGCAGCATTTTTCGGTGGCGGCTTTGATTCATTTTGGATTAGCTGATGTACTAATCATGGCGAGGAGAATGGCAGATCTCAGGAGTCCTTTACAGAGGTTGTTGCATCCTTACGCTTCTACTAGTTTGTGCGCGTTTCCTCACCTTTGCTGAGTCAATCGCTACTTTGGAGCTTGAGGATCGCTTCCCACTCTTCGTTCCAGGATTAATAGTCTGTTAGGGCTTGTTGTCGATCCAAGGTGTAAAGATTGACTCGGCGGGTGCACACGTCTTTTCGCCGCACCGGTGCCAGGGGCTGAAGTCTATGCGGCAGAAGACTTTGAGTCTTGGCTGATGACAAATTCTAGTTGGTTGTCCACCACCCAAAAGCGGGACCAATAAAGCGAATCATGATCCAGGTGAAGGCTAAGGTTCCAATGCCAATCCATGCCCCGCGAGTGGTCCAGGTCATAAACTGTCGCGACTGCTGTTTGGTGACAGGAATACCTGGAAGAATCGTCTTCTTCTCTTTGCCGTACTCGTCCCCAAGGATTTCTTTTCGCCGCTTGGATTCGCCCATCGTTTGTTTCTCTCCTGCAAGCTGATCACTTAATTTTTTTGAGACGGATTAGAGCCGTAAGATGACGCTACCGCACGGACCAAAGTTGTGCAATAAACCCCGGACTAGGCAAATCTAGCTCTTTGCGTGGGAACCTCGTTGGATTCAAGGGCACATTAATCTGAGCGGCTAGCGCCTGCTGATGCCACTGGGCGATTTTGATCAGGGTCAGAGACTTCGGCGTTAGAGTTTAGGAGAGCAGGTTTCGGCGATCGCCCCTCATTCCTGTCCTTCTCTGGTTTGACGCTGATAGAGCTGTCCAGGCCTTCGCTGGTGCGGGGGCGTTTGGGAACAAACCCTAGCTTTTGCTTAATCCAGTAGTTAAACCCGTCCACATAGGTGAATAGCACGGGCACGACCACCAGGGTAAGCAACGTTGAAGTGCAGAAGCCGCCGATAACAGTAATTGCCATGGGGCTGCGTTCAGAGGCTCCCGCTCCTAGCTCTAGGGCGATGGGCATCATGCCAGCGATCGTGGATAGGGAGGTCATCAGGATCGGACGGAATCGGGATACGCCAGCGGCTACAACGGCTTTGAACTGGGGATATCCGCGCCGCTGACCTTCCAAGGCAAAGTCCACCAGCAAAATGGCGTTTTTGGTGACCAGTCCCACCAGCAGCACGATGCCAATTAGGGCAAATAGTCCCAGCTCCTTTTGGGTGACCAGGAGAGCGACTAAAGCACCGCCGAAGGAAAAAGGAACAGCGGTGAGAATGCTGACGGGATACAGGAAATCGTTGTAAAGGAGTACCAGAATGCAATAGATCGCCAGTACTGCCAGCAATAGGGCGCCCACAAAGCGGCTAAAAATATCCCGCATGATTTCCGCATCGCCGGAGGGCTCTTCCGATACATCGGGAGGCAAGTTTTTCCGAGCTGGCAGCTCTCGCACTTTTTCCACTGCTTGACCTAGGGAGATGCCATCTAGGTTGGCTTCCAGGGATACCTGGCGAGTGCGGTTGTAGCGGTTGATTTGGGCGGGACCACTGACGAGCTTGAGGTCAGCCACAGAGGACAAGGGGAAAAGTTGTCCGTTGCGCCCGGGGACTTTAAGGTTTTTCAGGGTGTCGATATCACTGCGAGACTGGCGATTCAGCTTCACTTCAATAGGGATCTGGCGATCGCTCAGGTTAAATTTCGCTTGGTTCGCCTGGATATCACCGATGGTCGCCAAGGACGCGGTTTGGGCGATCGCCTGTACGGACACCCCTAAGTCCGCTGCCCGTTGGAAGTCAGGGATAATAGCTAGCTCTGGCTTAACCAAACTGGCACTGGAGGTTACGTCCACCAGCCCCGGCAAGCCTGCCATTTCCCGCTCAAGCTGCTCCGAAACCGCCTGGAGGGACTCAGGGTCATCTCCGCGTAGCACGAGGGATAAATCCTTATCCCCATCGCCCCCGCCCCCTTGGGTACGGTAAGCAATGCGGGCTCCGGGAATTTGGCTTAGGGTGCTGCGGGTTTCGTCTTCAAATTCTGAGCGGGTGAGCGATCGCTCATTTCCCGGCACCAAGGTGACAAACAATGTTGCTTCGTCCACATCGTTAATATTGGCGAAAACGCTCTCCACCAGAGGATTGTTTCGCAACAGCCGATCCGCCTGGAGGGAAACTTCGGTGGTGTCTTTCAACGTGGAACCCGGCGGTAGGGACACCGACACGATACTGAGGTTGTTTTCGGGACCGCCAAATAAGCCTTTTGGAATAAAGGGCACCAGCTGCAAACTGCCGATAAAAATTACCAGGGCAATAATCAAAGTGATCACGCGGTGCCCCAGAGCCCAAGTTAAAGCTCGACGATAGGGACCAGGGGGCTTATCGCCTGATTCGTCGAGGGGATCACTACTGTCAAATCCACCGCTGCGGTCTTTGGGCTTGAGCCAGTAAGCGGATAACAATGGCGTCATGGTCACCGCTACCAAGGTGGAAAACATGGTGCAAACGGCAAACGTAATACCGAAGGGCTGGAAGAACTGCCCCGGAATACCACCAATAAATGCCACCGGTAGAAACACTGCCACCACCGTTGCCGTTGTGGCTACCACGGCTAAACCAATTTCCCGCGCCGCATCCATCGCCGCCTGGCGGGGATGTTTGCCCATGGCCATGTGCTGGTCGATGTTTTCGATCATGCAAATGGCGTCATCCACCAGGTTACCGATCGCCAACGCCAGCGCCAGCAGGGTCATCCCGTTCAAGGTGTAGTTCAGGGCTCCCATCACCAAAAAGGTGGGAATGATGGATAGGGGCAGGGCGATCGCAGTAATCACCGTGACCCGCCAGTTGCGCAGAAATGTACCCACCACCAGAGTGGTCAAAATGGAACCAATAATCAGCGCGTCAAAGGTGGCTCGGTAGGAGTCTCGCACCTCATCCGCCAGGGTAAACACTTTGCTGAGGGATACATCTTCCGGCAGCTGTTCCTGAAGCTGGACCACCTCATTGCGCACCCCTTCCTCCACAGAAACCAGATTGCTGCCCGTGCTGCGCAATACTTCGAATCCCACCACTGTCTTGGCATCTAGGATCGCGGCTTCTCGGGGATCAGAAAACTTGCGCGACACTGCCCCTAGGTCTTCTAGCCGCACCGTGTCGCCATTGCCTAGGACCACCCGATAATTACGTAAATCGTCAACGGATTTCGCATTACCCAGGGCACGTACCGTTTGCTCTTGATTGCCCAGCTCCGTTCGTCCGCCGGGGCGGTCCAGATTTAAGGCACGCACCTGATTGTTCACGTCAGTGGCGGTGATGCCATAGGACAGTAGGCGGGATGGGTCTAGATCCACCCGAATCGCTTCATTAACGCCCCCCAGTCGGTCAATTTGGGCAACCCCCGGAACACTTAGGAGCGATCGCGTAATTTTGCGATCAATTAAGTCGCTCAGTTCGGCGATGGATCGTTGGTCCGATGACACCGTGTAAGCCATGATTGCGCCGCCGGCGAAATCCAGCTTGTCAACAATGGGATCTTCGATAGTTTGGGGCAGCTCGCTACGAATTTGCGACACTGCATTGCGTACCTCATTCGTCACCTGGTCACTATCGGTGCCAATTTCAAAGGCAATGGCAGTGTTGGAATAGCCATCTAGGACAACGGAACGAATGTTGTCGATGTTGCCCAAGCCCGCAACAGCGTCTTCAATTTTTCGGGTCACCTCCGTTTCCATCTCCGTGGGACCGGCTCCGTTTTGAATCACCCGCACGTTAACCACAGGCACATCAATATTTGGCGTGGAGTCAATGCCCAGCCTCCCAAAGGTAAACAGTCCTGACAGGGCCAACATCAAAAACAAGACGATGATAGGCACTGGGTTTCGAATGGACCAAACCGACAGGTGGAATCGCTCTTGCATAGGACCGTTGGGATGTGTGGAAGACGGGCGAAGTCTGGGAGAGGTGTGGTCTAAGAATCGTGAGTTTCTTGAACTCAGTGTCGAGAATTATTGATATTGCGGACACACTAGGTGAGGAAAATAGCCCTAAAAGCCATCTTAGACAGATTATTGAAATCAGTGGGATCACGGTGGGATCACAGAGAGGAGGCACCGCTATCCGAAGGGGGACGTGCAGGCTGCTGCGGCGCAGTGGGGGCTCTCTGGGGACTGCTTTGACCAGGCTGCTGCCCCGGCGGTGCATTGGTAGGGGCTGGTGGAGTAACGGTGCCAGCTATATTGATGCGATCGCCCACCTTCAGGTAGGGAGCGCCTTTCACCACCACAGCATCCCCAGGCTGCAGTCCTTGTCGAATTTCAACCCAGTTTCCCGGCAATACTTCTCCGGTTTCAACGGACACTGACTCTACCGTTCGGTCTTGCTTGACCCGATAAACGATGGAGCTGCCATCACTTTGGGGCAATACTGACGCCGTGGGAATCGCAAGTCCCTGACCCATGGACGTGGCCACTTCTCCGCGCAAAAACATACCTTTACGTAGGCCAGCAGGCGATCGCAAGGCCACCTTCACCGTTGCCTGGCGAGAGGTGGGATCAATGACCGGATCAATTTCCCGCACTTGTCCCACCATCTGCAAATTTCGATCTGAGTCGGAGGTGACCCGCACCGGCAGTCCCGGGCGAATGCGACTGATTTCCGTTTCCGGCACCGTCAAATACAGCTCGACGACGCCCCCTTCAATAATGGAAAACAGCTCTGCGTCATTACTAATTAGGTCGCCCACTTTCACTTGGCGAGCCGACACCACGCCCGTTGTGGACGCCACAACCCGCGCTTGACGAATTCTGACGCCCAATTCCTGCACCTGCGCCTGGGCACGGAACAGTCGAGCTCGGGCTTGGGCAATTGCCTCCTGGCGAGGACCCCGCTGCAGCTCCACAACCCGCACTCGCGCCTCTGTTAATACTGATTCCGCCTGGTCACGCGCTGCCTTTGCCCGTCGAGCCTGGGCTCGAATCTCCATTAGACGATCATTGGAAATGGCCCCCTCTGCTTCCAGGGCAGCGTTATCCTTAAGCCGCTCTGTGGCGAGTTCCAGTTCCGCGATCGCCTGCTCTAGCCCTGCGATCGCCTGCTTTTCCCGTTGTTGCGCCTGAGCAATTACCTCCGGACGCGTTCCCCGCTCCAATTCAGCGAGGGCAGCCCGTGACTCCTCCAGAGAAGCCCGAGCCTGAGCTAACTGGGTTCGCAAGATTGAATCGTCCAGCACTGCCATGGGCTGGTTCGCCTGGACCGACTGCCCTTCAAATACCAGAATGCGCATCACCTGAAGTCCCGTTGCCTGAGACTTAACCGGCACTAGCTCGCGGGCTTCCACTGTGCCGGTTGCGCTGAGAAACTGGCGGATTTGAGCCGGTTGGGCAGGGGCGATGGTGACAGACTTGGCTGCTCCCGCTTGCTCAGCTTGTTCCGCGGCGACGGCGGGATCATTGCTATCACTGCCGTCTTGCTCCCCGCTGGCTTGGCTCAGCCAGATACCTGCTCCCAGGCTGACAACAATGCCCGCACCAAATCCCAGCAATATGACTCGAGAGCTGACCCAGCCATCATTGCCCAAACGGAGTGCCTGCCGCAGGTGTCCATTTTGCAAACTCCAGCGGCGTAAGCTTCGCTTGCTCGGTGGACGCTTCACTAAGGATTTGGACGGCTGGGACGGATGCTCAGTGGGCTCAGGGGACATAGTTTTCGCCGGAAGTTTTTTGGCAAGCTTTTGGGCAAAATTTGGGCGATTGAATATGAAGAATCATTACTTTTTGCCTATATCAAGAGTAGCTCAAGGGCTGAAATTTGCGATCGCCTATTGACGCTGTCATCGGCAGAAGCTGCAAAATCAAGGGACTCAAAATTTTGACTTCTTGCCTTTCTTCGTAAGGCTTAGACGCCTCAAAACGTAAAGCTTCTAGAGACAAATCATACGAAATCCGCTTTTTCAACCCCAAATTGAGAGTTATGCAGGCCACCAAT
>ERZ1740067.540-NODE-540-length-29891-cov-5.644926_pt1 | contig 29891 bp, 26 predicted proteins | sample MGYA00581736_ERZ1740067 | MGnify/ENA primary metagenome ERZ1740067 (study PRJEB43018, sample SAMN04849236) | marine metagenome | isolation source: floating plastic debris | place: Pacific Ocean | collected 2008-08-27 | study: EMG produced TPA metagenomics assembly... | reverse complement strand
ATGGATGAGAACTTGAGCCAGCGGGCCACCGGCCAGCTGCGGATGACGTAGATCCGCCCGACGCTCTTCCGGCGCACACGCCAGACGCCCGGCCTGACCAAAGCGCAGCGCCTCTCCGCCCTGGCACTCAATCACGAAGCCATTTGTGTAGTCAGCATGACCATTGACCATCTGACCAACCGTCGCGCCGATGGCATAGCCGACCGGGCACCGGAAAACCTCACCCTTGTAGTCGATACCAATCTCGGCAGGCGACACCCGCCAGGCAGGAGACAAGCGGCCCTTGCCGTCAATGCACTCTGCTTTGACCGGCTTGCAGGCATCGGTGAGGCGGCCTTGCGCGTCGTAGCAGCCAATGAATTCTTCAACCACATTGATCTTGCCGATAGCCACCGGTGTCGGCTGCATGATGACGAAGGACGAGCCACCACCGCCGCCGATGAAGACGGTTTCGTTGTTGATGACTTCGCGCTCGATGATCGTTGTCTCGCGAATGGTTTCGCGCTCGATGATGGTCTCTTTTTCACGGAAGGTATCCGTCCCGCCATCCTTCTTGTCTTTTTTGCCGTTGAACATCGGCACATGCACGTTGGGCACGGGCACATTCACGTTGAACATCTTGGTGGTGACCTTCGGCACGCCAACAGACACCTTGGGCGCGTTGGGCATTTTCGAGCCATGGCCGCCATACTTGCCTTTGTCGGGGCCGGCGAAGGAGACGGCGCCGAGCAGCGTTGCAGTGAGAGACACTGACAAGGCGCCGACGGCAGCAATCCGGGTTATGTGTTTCATTTTGGCACTCCTGCGGGTCATTCAGGGGGGCAAATGACCCTGTTTCTGTCCTAAAGCGGCCAATTCACCGCTGATGCGACAGAAAATGCAGTTTGCGTGCCGGTGCTGCTGACTCTTAATCAGCGGCTCAAACCCTACTCCGCAGGCGCAATACGACCCTTTAGCCGCTGTGCCTCAGCCCGCCGGGCTTCGCGCCGGGCGATCCAGATGAACAGTGCTGGGGTGAAGTAGAGCGCCAGGATGGCCGAGCCGCCCACACCGCCAGCGATGCCGGTGGCCATGGGCTGCCAGAAACGGCCGCCAAACAGGATCAGGGGCAGGAAACCGCCAACCGTGGTGAGCGTCGTTGAGATAATGTGACGGCTGGCGTTGATCACCACCTCTTCCGCCGCATCGATATCGCCCTGCTTGGCTGCATCATCGGCCCTGAGCGCCGACAGCACGATGATGGCCCCGTTGATGGCAAGGCCGACCAGACCCATGGTGCCGACGATGGCCACGAAACCAAGTGGATTGCCGAACAGCCAGACGCCGAACAGCGCCAGGCCGACTGACAGGAACGCGACAGCAAAGACGATGCCCGCATAGCGGAACGAGTTGAACGACAGGATGATGGACGCAGCCATGAGCACCAGCAGCGGGCCCGCAAAGGCGGCAAAGCTGCCCAAGGCCTCTGACTGGTTTTCCGCGTCGCCGCCAAACTCAAACCGGTAACCGCGCGGCGGCTCGTAATTGGCATCCGCCATGTGTTGACGGAACTCGTCCAGGTTTTCAGCCGGCAGCTCAAACGGCACCAGGAACCCCTGAATGGTGTTGGTGCGTTCGCCGTTGCGGCGGGTGATGCCGGCAAGCTCGGGCACCAGACCGATATCCGCGATGGCCGTAAGCGGCACACCGGGCAGACCGTTATCCGTCAACGGGCCACGGACTGTCGGCAAAATATACTCGGAACGGATGTCGCTGATCTCGCCGCGTCCGCCGTCACCGACACGCACGCGCACCGGCAATTCTTCCGTCGCTTCCACAACCGAGCCGCCGACGGAGCCTTCAAAGGAGGAGTCGAGCGAGCGCGCAATATCGACTGCCTGAAGACCGGCATTCTTGGCCTCGTCTTCATTGGTGATGACGCTCAGCTTTGGTTGTCCGCCGGAGAGCTTGGCGATGGTGTAGGTCACACCAGACGTGCGGTGCATGATCGCCCGCAGTTTCTCGCCTTCCTCCCGCAGAACGTCCACATCGGGCCCAACGACACGCACTTCCAAGGGTGCGTCAGCGGGCGGCCCCTGCTCAAACGGCACGGCCAGAATGGTGGCGTTGGGGAATGCGTTGCGTAGGTCGTTCTGAATTTCCGGCAGGTATTTGAGTGTGGCGTCTCCTGACGTCGTGCGCACAAAAGCACCCGCATAGGACGCGAGCCCCTCGGACGAATTCGTCATCGTGTAGAAGACGCGCGGTGCCGGGTCCCCGATGACCCAATAGCTCTCAAGGACAGACTCGTGGCTGTTGAGACGATCACGGATCTTTTCGACCTCAACGCGGGTCTCTTCGAGCGAGGCCTGCGCGGGCAGGAACACCTGCACCTGGAACATGTCCCGGTCGTTGGCCGGGAAGAACTGGTTTTCCAGCGTCCCGGCCATCATGAAGCCGAAGATCGGCAGCACCACAGCCACCGCAACGCCGATGATGGGGACACGCAGGATCAGCCGGATGCTGCGCCGGTAGAGGTCTGCCAGCTCCCGATTGACATAACCGTCCTTCCACCAGGTGTGCTCACGGCGCGTGTCCGCATCGTCCTCGCTGGACACAAAGCCCGCGATGGCAGGAATAACCGTCATAGCAAGGAAGAACGAGCTTGCCAGCGCCATGATCACGCCGATGGCGAGCGGGCCGACGAACTCACCGGCACCGCCCGGCGCCAGGAAGATAGGCGCGAACGCCAGACAGGTGGTCAGCGTCGAGGCGAACAGCGGCACAAAGAGATGCGAAATCGTCTCTGAAATGGCTTCGCCAGGGCTTGCCCCGTTCTTGCGTGCGGCATTGAAGTCATCGACCACAACAATGGCGTTATCGATCAACAGACCAAGCGACACGATGATGCCCACCATGGACGTCTGGTGCAGCGGCATACCGATCAGATTGTAGCCGATAAAAACCATCAGCACGGACAAGGGCAGCGCGGCGCCGACGAGCAGCGCGGACTTCCAGCCGAGCGTGACCAGCAGCACGCCCAGCACAATGGCCGCACCGAGCAGCATGTTCGAGCCAAGCTCAATCAGGCGTGCAGACGTATAGACATTCTGGTCAAAGACCACGGTCTGCTTGATGCCGCGCGGCACGTCTGCCTCAAACTCATCGAGGATCTGGTCAGCACGGATCGACCACAGATCGACACGCCCGCCCGCTTCCATTTCGGCGGAGACCATGACACCGCGCTCGCCACCCACGAGCGCCAGGCTACGTGGCGGATCGCGCACCCCTTTTGTCACCGACGCAATATCCCGCAGGCGGACAATTTGACCATTGGGCCTTTGTTTAATCGGGAGATCAGCGATTTGCGTGATTGTCTGAAATTCACCGGTCACTTCAATCGACAGATCGTTGACCGAATTGCGAATCTGTCCGGCGGACACCTTGGCGTCAGCAAGACCGATCGCGCGTGAAATTTCCGCAACACTCAGGTTGAGCGAGGAGACCGCCACAGCATCAAGGGTTACGAGAACTTCCTCTTCCGCCTCGCCATAAAGATCGGTTTCGCGGGTGCCGGGGATATTGAGCAACCGGTCCTGCAGATCATCCGCAAGCCGGGTGAGAATATCGACCTGAGGCTCACCTTCCTGATCCCACACCAGCCCGACAACCACCGTTGCAGCCGTTGACGAACGGTCCTGCAGGTCAGGTTTCGTCGCGCCGGGCGGCAGGACAGCTTCCGCTTCCGTTAGTTTGTTACGTGCCTTCGACCAGATCTGGTCAGGAACCATCACATAGTCGTGCAGCTCAATGCGCACAAGCGACGTACCAGCACGTGAGTCCGAATTCACTTCCTTGATTTCCGGTACTTCGCGAAGTCGCTCTTCGATGGGCTCTGAAATCAGGCTTTCCATACGCAGCGCATCGGCACCTGGCAGGAAGGTCACTACTGTTGCAAAGCGCCGGGTCAGCGCCGGGTCTTCCTGGCGGCCAAGACTGGAGAAGGCCAGCCAGCCCGCAATGATGATTAGCCCCAGCGTCAGAGCTGTCAGGCGCGGGTTCCGGTAAAAGAGATTGGACCACATGGACGTGCCGCTTTCCTGCTGACGCTACTGGACGCGTGACTGACTGACCTGGGCGGAACTGTTACCTGCCGGTGGCTCGACAATGCGAACCCGCTGACCGGGGACAAGGCGGTGCGTGCCTTCAACGATGAAGGCTTCTCCATCCTCAAGTGTGCCGCGCACAAAGGCGCGGTCTGCTTCTGTGTGAAGGAGTTGGACAGTGCGCCGTTCAGCGATGCCGGAATTCTTCGGGGCCTGCGCGGCCTCGTCACCCGTCGCCGTATCTGGTGCGACGACAAACAGCGCCCAGAGGCCACGACGGCCTTCCGTCAAGGCTTCCAGCGGCACCCAGAATCCGTCTTCGCGGACATTCTGCGTCAGCGTCACGCGGGCCAGTTCACCAGCGCGTACGTCTGCAAAGGGCGCTTCCACCAGGAAGATGGCGTTGACGGTCCGGGTCTCTGTATCGACTTCGGACACAACCTGCGACAGGACAGCGGGATAAAGCTGCCCACGCACATCCATTTGATAGATCGAGCCATCATCCAGGCCCGACAGGGCATTTGGCGGGATACCGATATGAGCTTCGAGCCGCGCACTTTCGAGCAACCGGAAGATCGGTTGCCCGGCATTGACCACTGTCCCTTCGTCCACCATGCGGGCGACCACATGGCCGTTATAGGGCGCACGGATCGACGCCAACTCGATGGCGACTTCCAGTGTCTGGATGCTGGCGCGGGCCCCGGCCAGCTGGGCGGAGACGGCCTGGCGCTCGAAGCGGGCTTCGTCATAGCGCTGCTGAGACACGTTCCCGCGCTCAAGCAGCTTCTTCTGGCGCTCAACTGTGACGTTTGACAGGGAAAGGCGCGCACTGGCCTCGCGTTCCTGCGCCCGGGCCTGGGCCAGCTGCGCCTTCAGGCTGCGGGTATCAAGCGACGCAAGAACGTCATCCTGTTTCACAACCGCGCCCTCATCGACCGCGACGGACGCGAGAAGACCAGGACGTTCAAACCCAAGATTACTGGAGCGGCTGGCATTGATGCGGCCCGCATACCGCGCCTGGACGTCGTAATTGTCTGACATCTCGACGTTGGCCGTTACAACCGGCAGCAGGCGGTCGCGGTCAATGCTCTGGCTGATCGCATCAGGCGCACCGCTGAAGAAGAAGACGGTCGCGCCCGCAACCATCAACACGGCAATGCCTAAAAGAAGACGTCTGTTCACACTCGCACCCCACCCACTTTGCCGCCTTAGCACTCACCCCGAGCAGGGGTTAATCAGCAGCATCAAGCTTGTTACGCCGGGCAATCCAAACCGGACCACTTGCACTCGTAATACGCGTAGCCAAGTACGTTGCACTATGAAACTTACGTTGCCATGGTAAGTTGCATAGTGCAACGTACGCACACGCAAATTCCCGCAAAAAGCCTCGGGAATTGCCCCTTCAGGAGATACATGGGTGCGCCGGACCAGTTTTGCCAACTCTGATTGCACGCTCGCCAGCTCGCTTGAGATTATTGGCGAATGGTGGACCATGCTGATCATTCGAGAAGCGCTGACCGGCTATAAGCGCTTTGAGGACTTTCGAGAGCGACTGGGCATTGCCCGCAACATTCTGACGCGCCGCCTTCGGCATCTGGAAGCACACAGCATTCTGGACCGGGTCCAATATCAGGACCGGCCGCCGCGCTATGAGTATGTGCTGACCCAGAAGGGCAAGGAACTTGGCACAGCGCTCATGGCGCTCGCCCAATGGGGCAATAAGTGGAAGACGGCCGGTGAGACGCCCGCCCCCATCCGCTTCAACAGCGCCGAGACGGGGGCGCCCCTGGAAGTCCGGATCATCGACACCGCCACCGATGAGCCCATTTACTATAAATCCGTGGTCGTGACGCCTCCGGACGGCATCACCCGGCACCCGGGCAAACACGATACCTGACCAAAAAATGCCTGACTTCTAAGGCATTTTGGACTTTTTCCCCACCTAAATGAGTCTTATCCACCGCCTGTCCCCAGTCTGCCGCCGGGCTGGCACGGCGCGTGCTCTTTAACGTCCATCGGGCCCGTTCGGGGGCTGATCTGTGCCGCTGCGGCACGGCTTGTGTCCCGGATACGCCCACAGGATCAACCAGGGACGCTTTCCGGCACAGCCGGACAAGCGGACAGCCAAAAGAGCGCGTACCAAATGACCAAAACGCGAGCCGCACGAGACCTTCTTGCTTACTGGTACCGGTTGTCCGCCGGGCGTCAGGCCCCGCGACGCGACGAGATCGAGCCACGCGACATCAAACGTCATCTGCCCGAGATGTTCATTCTGGAACTCGAACGGCCGGGCGTGTTTACCTTTAGGCTCGCAGGTACCGCGCTTTGCGCCAATTACGGGTTTGAACTGCGCAGCGAGGAGTTTTCATCGCTCTGGCACGGCGAAAGCAAGACCACAGTCACAGGTCTGCTTGAGCGCGTTGTCGGCAATGCCGAACCTGTCCTGATCGAATTTGCTGCTGAGAGCATGCGCGAGCGCACCGTTCGCTTTGAGCTGCTTCTCCTGCCGCTGGCCGCTGCCAATGGCCGTCTCTCACGCGTGCTGGGCTGCATCGCCCCACTCGAAGACCCCTTCTGGCTCGGCACGGACCCGATTGTGCGCCAGTGGACGGAAACAATTGAGGTTCTGGATGCGGAAGAAGGTGAAGCGGTTCCGATGACGGAACGTGTGGAACTGGATGTGGACGACACCTATGCGCCGCCTGCTATCGCGTTTCGGGAAATCCGCCCCTATCTGCGGCTGGTCAAGACAGACAGCTGACAGGTCAGAGACTGTCAATCCTCAGAAGCCCACGCCATAGATCGGCCATATCGCAAGAGCGACTTGCTTTGGCGGACTTGAGCTTCATGTACCAAGAGGCCAAGCTCACCTGGAACCTGTTGGTAATATCTAGGTAAAGCGATGCAATTTGGGGGCACGGAGTACGGTTACACGAGGGGCAGTGACGTTATCCGTGATGGGATGTTTCTCGAAATATTCGAATGGCAAAACGACTCTGAGCCGATAATCGAGGTCTTCTACTCCGACAGAACTCACACAATGCGAGTAACGCTTTTTGCTCCATGCGTGCCACTTGAATTGATGCAATGGGCAATAGAGCTAGCGCAGAAGCTACTGCCACCAGCTCCCGACAAAGTATCTAACAAAGAGACACCTAGGACGCCGCCGGCATGATCAGTTCGTCGTCGAAGTCGACAAGTTGAACACGCAACTCATCGGCGCCGCGTGCTCCGCGCAAATCAATCTGCTTGAGATTTGTGCCACGTAGATCAGCACCACGCAGATCGACATCAACAAGCACCGCGCCACTCAAATCCGCATTGCGCAAATCAGCTTTGAACAAAGACCCGCCCGTCAGGTCAATGCCGCGCATATCCGCCTTGCGTAGATCACTACCGGCGAACACAGCGCCACGCGCTCTTACCGGCCACTTCTTGCCGCCCAGACCGCCAATGGGCATGGGCGACAGATCCGCACCCATCAGGACGGCATTGCTCGCCTTGACGTTGTTGAGCTTGGCACCGCGCAGATCCGCGAAGGTCATCTTCGCCTTGCGCAACGTGGCCCCTTCCAGATCGCTCATGGTGAGATTTGCATGAGACAAATTGGCGTCTGCCAGCACTGTATCACTCAAATCCGCAGCCGCGAGCTTGGCCCTGGGCGCTTTTAGCCCGGTCGCATCAACGCCCTTCGCCTGAAGCTGTTTGCCGTGTTGGCCAAGACTGGCCACCCAGATGCGGTGGTCCTGGATCAGTTCTTCGATGGTGTGGCCGGACGCCGTCTTCTTTTGTGGCAGAATGGCACCGGCGATATCCGCATGGGTGAGTTCGCTGCGGCTCACCTGAGACGCTGTAAGGTCTGCACCTTGAAGATTGGTTCCATCCAGCACCCCGCCAACCAGGCTTGCGCCACGCAGACAGCAGCCTGAAAGGTCCGCATCTGTCAGATCACAACCTGTAAACACAACGCCAGAGAGGTTCGAGTTCATGAGCTGGGACTTACGCAGCTTGGCATTCGTGAAATTGGCATCCGTCAGATCCGTGCCAATCATCTGTGCACGGACAACACGCGCGCCTTCAAAGTTCACTTCGCGCAGTGTTGCACCGGTCATGTCTGCACTTGAATCCATACCGCTGAAGTAGGACAGGTTACCGCCGCCATCCCGCGACATGATCATGCCATCGCGTATATCCGCGCCTTCCAGATTGCAGCGCTCAAAATCCGCGCGCGCAAACGTGCCGCCGCGCAAATCCGCGCGCATGAGATTGGCACCGCGAAATGAGGCAGCTGTAAAGTCAGCACTGAAAAAATTAGCCCCTGAGAGATCGGCACCATCGAAATTGACGCCCGTACCGCTGACGCCAACAAACTCAGCCTCGCGCAGGTCCGCGCCGCTAAAGTCCAGGTCATCGATACACTGAAACGACAGGACAAGCCGTCGACCGCCTTTGCGGCCGCTGACAAAATTGCGATGTCGGGCAAGCGCGACACGAAGGCTGTGATCATCCGGCCCCTGCTGGGCAGCCACCACACGAGAGTGCAGAACATCTTTCGGCGCCGCCTTGAGGCTGGCGCCGGGACCTAGTGGAGAGCGCGTGCGAATACGCCCACGAGTGCCTGATGTTTTTGGTGTGCCGGTAGCCATAACTGCGCCGTCCTCCTGATTGAACAGGAGCCTACGGGGCAGGTCTGGAGGGCTTGATAAGGATCAGGACCAAACTGATCTAAAACTCTGTTCGAATTTTAGCCAGTTTGGAAATCTGACCCGCAGATCGTGACTATTCAGCCGCTGCGACCGCCTCGCGGTCCTCCGCGATCTGCACATTTTCCGGGGCAAGCGCCTGACGGCCGCGGATTATGTCAGCTGTTTTTTCAGCGATCATGATCGTCGGCGCATTTGTGTTTGCGCCTACCAGCGTCGGCATGATTGACGCGTCAACGACCCGCAGGCCCTCAACACCACGCACCTTCATGCTTTGGTCGACCACCGCCATGTCGTCCGTGCCCATCTTGCAGGTCCCGACCGGGTGATAGAGCGTTTCCGCTGTGGCACGGATCCACGCATCCAGCTCATCGTCCGTGTTGACGTCGGCAGGCGGCTTCAGTCGCTGGCCGCGATAGGCGTCAAACGCCTGCTGGCGGAACACCTCTTCCGTGCGGCGAATGCCGTCCCGCATGGCGCGGCGGTCGTTCTCAGCTTCCAGATAGTTCGGCTGCAGCAATGGCGCGTCCAGCGGGTCAAGCGACTTGAGCGCAAGATAGCCACGGCTTTCTGGACGCGTTGGATACATGACGCACGAGAAGCCGTGCTTGTCTGTGATGCCGTCACGACCATGCGGGTCGCCCATGGCAACACTCACATAGTGCAACTGAATATCGGGCAGATCGAGGTCGGGCCGGGTCTTGAAAAACGCCCCGGCTGCTGTCGGCGGATAGGACGCATCGCCCGTACCAAACAGCAAATAGGACAGTCCAGCCTTGATGCGATTGATTGGTGATGCAGCGCGGTGAAGCGTCACGGGCTGGGTGCATTCAAACTGGCTGACAACGCCAAGATGGTCCTGCAGGTTCTGACCGACACCCTTGAGGTCGGCCACAACATCCAGACCCCATTTGCGCAGATACGCGGCATCACCAATACCAGACAGCAAAAGGAGTTGCGGCGAATTGATGGCGCCGCCGGACAGGATCAGTTCCTTGTCGACCTGGACCTGCTTTGTTTCGCCGTCCTGTACATATTCAAGGCCAGAGACTTTGGTGCCGTTGAACAGAATACGCGTTGTATGAGCGCCCGTTTCGGCCGTCAGGTTGTCACGATCAAGCGCCGGCACCAGGTAAGCCTGGGCCGCCGAGCAGCGCTTGGAGCCCTTGATGGTGTGTTCGTAGCGCGCAAAGCCTTCCTGCTGTGCGCCGTTGAAATCGTCCGTCGCCGGATGACCAGCCTGCTGACCGGCTTCAACGAAAACATCCATCAGGATGTCATTCGTCCGGACAGATTTTTGAACGTGCAACGGACCTTCGTGTCCGTGAAACGTTGTGTCGTCACGATTTGAGTGTTCGGCCTTCTTGAAGTAGGGCAGGCAATCCGCATAGGCCCAGCCGGGATTGCCGAGCTGACGCCACAAATCATAGTCGCGCGCATGACCGCGCGTGTAGACCATGGCATTGATAGAAGAGGATCCACCCCAGCCGCGGCCACGCGGCCAGAAGAGCTTGCGGTTGTTGAGATGGGCCTGGCCTTCGGTTTCGTAGCCCCAATTGTTGTCGTTCTTTGTCCCCACAATCTGGGAGTACCCGGCCGGCATATGGATAAAGTGGTTCTTGTCCTTGGGGCCTGCTTCCAGGATCAACACCCGGGCGCCCTCGTCTTCACTTAGACGGCTCGCCAAAACACACCCGGCGCTGCCTGCCCCCACAATCACATAATCAAACGCTTCCATGTCTTCCCTGTCTGTTGTGCCGGGCCTGTCTGTCTGCGGCCGGGCTTTGACGGTGGGGCTACTCAGCGCTTCCAGTTCCCGGAATCAGCCGCGCAGCCCAAGAGGCTATATAGGGGACGCGGCTGCCGATTTCAGACAGCCGCGCCAAATAATCGGCGACACAATACCGTAAAAAGTGACGCCTGCGTCAAGTTCAAATAGACGGAGTGTCAATAAGGGTCCAAAGGCCCCTTCTAATCCCTAAGGAACGAGCTGGATTTCCACCCGGCGATTAAGTGCTTCACGCACCCCATCACCTGTCGGCACGGCCAGTTGGGTTTCCCCATAGGCAATGACGCGAATAGCATCCGGCAGCGCGCCAAGCTCGACCATGGTGGCCTTGACCGCTTCGGCACGCCGCAGCGACAGACCGTCATTGTAAGACGCCCGGCCTGACGTGTCCGTATGTCCACCCAGAACGATCTCGCCATGACCACCGGTTCGCGCTGTTTCCATGGCATCGCCAATGACATCCAGCGCATCCGCGCGCAGGAACCATTCATCAAAACCGAAATAGGAGGTGAAGCTGGCCGGGTCCGGCAGGGTCACCTGAACCGGCGGCGGCGCAATGGCAGCCTCAAGAGCAGCAATATTGGAATTGAATTCAGACTGGCAGCGCGTGGCCTCTGAAGCTTCCGAGTCCGGATCAATGGCCCGCAGATACCAGCAGTCAAATGCCGCCTGCGCATTGGCAGCCAACGCAGGTGCCGCGCTCCGGCCGGTAGACAAAGCGGACATCAACCTCCCACGGGCCGCATCAAATGTCGCAACGGACCCGCGCCCCGACTGAATGGCATCGGAGACCGGCACAACCGGTGCCACAACGGTGCCCTGGGCAGCCGCGATCGCCCGCGACGCAAACGCATTGGACAGTTCCTCATTGTCCTGCTCGTAGCCTTCGGCCGAATAGTTGAGATAGGCGTCATACAGCGCCCGGGTAAAGGCGTCGCCCGTCGGCGTCATGTCACGGGCGTCATCCAGCTGATAGCTGGCGCACGACGACAGAAAAACGGCGATGGCCACTACGGCAGCGTGCCGAACGTTCAATCCAAAGAGCTGACGCATGTCTTTATTGATCCCCAACGCAAGTATTAACCTTGTTTGCGAGGGACAGTATCAGCGCAAAGCCACCGCGCCAATGGCGGAATTGCGGGGAAATCCAGACGGCAGAGCGGCTATCTGGCCTTCAATCCCGGCTCCCACCAGCGCGGCCGGGCTGAGGCAAAGCTGTGACGCTCATCCGGGACCACGAGATTTGGTCGATCAAGAGAGCCTACGGTAACGGAAATCCGATCGTAGCCCTCGTCGACGGCACACAACGAACTTCCGCAGGACGGGCAGCTGCCACGCTGGGTTTTCTCAGAACTTTGAAAAAGATGCGGTTCGCCCCCCTTCACTGGTCCATTCGAACGCGGAGAGGGGAAACTCGACCCACGCCACCGTGGGAGCCCCGCTCCACCTGCGGCACATGCTGCAGGAGCACAGATGCGGAAATTCCGGGGCAGCAGATGCCCGAAAGCGGATGTGTCCGCAAAGACAACCACCTTCAAACACGTCCTCTTCCGACACGAGGGTCGCTCTGTCGACTAGAGGGTCATATCTCAATGCCCTTTTTGGAAAGCCTTTCCTTCAGCCGTTCCATGGCATCTGGCATCCGCGCCTGCATCGCTTGCATGCCTAACTGCATGCCCTTCTGAGTAAGAGCCGGCATCTCCTCGATCATCCGGCGGCCACTTGCTGACTTGTAGAATTCCACATAGTCGGTCAGCTCCTCCTTTGTGAAGGTGTCCGCATAAAGAGGCGCCGCAATAAAGAGAACACTTTCGACCACTCCGTTGAGCTCTTCCGACATCACTTCCGAGATGATCTTCATCTGGTCTGCGGTCAACTCGGGATTCTGACGTTTGATGCCGGCCACTTGCAGCGGAATAAGCGTGGCGATCATACCGTTGGTGACCTGATCCGCCTGGCTCAGGCGGATCATCTCCTCTGCTAGAGCAAGCTTCTCTGCCTGCTCATCGGCCAAAGCAACCTGAATGGATACCACTGCCGCAAAGATGGTCAGAGTGACCAAACGCGCAAACCCCAGACATTTAGCCATACCAGACAATCCCTCTCAAATAGAAACACAACCAGTTACACCCACTCGCAATATCGCAGCAAATGACGACAAGGTCGACCGAGCATTGTCAGACGCAAATGGCGCGGCAAAGTGCCTAGAATTCTTCCTTGTACGGACGGAGGTCAAGCTCCAGTGTCCAAGTGGTCTGATGCTGCATGTGCAGCGTCCAGTACGCGTCAGCGACAGCGTCGACATTCAAGCCGCCATCATCGCCCTTCGACTCAAGGTACTCCGCGAAACGGGACTTTAGCTGGGCACCGTCAACCCCGCCATCAATGATGGCGTGGCCCACATGAAGCCCCCGCTTACCGAACTCACGCGACATGCCGTGGGCAAGCGCCCGCTCAGCGGCCTTGGCAGAGGCAAAGGCTGTGAACGGGGGCCGCGCCCGGATTGAGGCGGTGGCACCAGTAAAAATCAGTGTCGCCTGCGTCTCACGAACCCCGTCGCCATCGGGCAGAACCCGCTGCGCCATTTCCCGCCCGACAAGAAATCCGCCGAAGGCACACAAGCGCCAGAGACCTTCAAAAAAGTCGTCGGACATATCCGTCAACGCGCTGAAGCGGTTATTGCCAGCATTGTAGACAACGAGGTCAGGCTTGCCGGCTTCCTGCTCGGCGGTGTCAAACATCCGCTTCACGTCTTCCGGTTTGGTTGTGTCAGCCACAATGGCCGTGGCCTTTCCGCCCGCTGATGAGATTTCAGCGACGACCGCATCCAGCTTTTCCTGGGTACGCCCGGCAACAAAGGTATGCAGGCCTTCCGCGGCGGCCCTGCGGGCGGCCGCGCCGCCAATACCTTCCGACGCGCCTACGCCGATCACGAGTGCGACGGACCCTTTTTCGATTTTCATGTTGGCCTCCCCAGCTGTGCTGTCCCATGCCACGCAGCAGGCGCGGCACAATGAGAAATTAACGTTCCGGTTACCCTGTTTGGTCAGGGATCACAGCACGTTTTGTTTTCGAACTGGCATATTGGGTCAGTTCCCGGCAATCACCAGCCTAAAAAGACCCAGACAGCGAAAACCCACACCAAAAATGCAACCACGCGTTAACCCGCCCCATGAAAGGATAAATGCTCAAACATCAACTGGGCCCTGTTCTCATGGGTCAGGAGCACGGCAATGGGCAACATGGCAGAGATGGATTACGACGAACGCCGCACCTATCAGCGGATTCCGGTCGGATACACATCACGGTGCCTGATGCCGGACGGTGGTGAGTATGAAGGCACCGTCAGCAATATCTCCGCCTGCGGCTGCTACATTGAACTTGACGCCTTTGCGACACGGCCGGATCCCAGACAGCGGGTCGTCGCCTATGTCGATAAGCTCGGCCGGTTTGAAGGCACGGTCGTACGCAGCGCTGAGGACGGCTTTGCTCTGGCCCTGGAAATGACAGCCCCCAAGCGCGAGCGCTTTGCCGCCACGCTGGCCAAAGTAGCCAATGGCGACCAGGCAGCGCTCGAAGAAATCCGCCGCCACCCGCGCGTGGAAATCGAGGACAAGCCGACGGTCCTCACCATGCCCAATGGCGCGACGGCGAACTGCAAGATCATCGATATGTCCTTGAGCGGTGCATCGATCGAAACCCATCTGCGTCCGACCATCGGCGTCTTTGTGGATCTGGGCCGCATGCGGGGCAAAGTCGTCCGCTACCATGAAAACGGCATTGCGGTTGAGTTTGCCGAAGTAGCGCCCACACCCAAGGCCGTCATGCGTCACTTCGAGCCCGCCCAGCAGTCTGCGTAAGCACGCTGACAGGCGTGCGGTCTCCCGTCGCCGCACCACACCTTTTCATGCACGAGCGCTAGACCAGCCTCCCATTGGGCCGGTAGCGTCGGCGTCATGAAAGCGATTCATCCATCATTCTCCATAAGCAGTTTTGTCGCTGCGGGGCTTAGCCTGTGGGGCATTGCAATGGCGCCCGAGGCCTACGCCGCATCTGACTCGTGTGGCAAGGATCGACACCGCATTGCCTCAGCGCAGGTCGAGAATGATCTTTTCGGCAATGGCGCCGACCGCAACTACACCCATGGCACGGGCGCATCTATTGTGTCCGGCGGCCCGGTTCCCCAAGTCTTGCAGGATCTCGGCGACGGCACGCCGGGGTTTCGCAACAGCGACCGGATGCATTTTTCCGTGTCACTAGGCCAGTCGATCTTTACGCCGGACGACATCTCCGTACAGACGCTGCAGCGGGATGACAGGCCCTATGCTGGGTGGCTCAATGTTGGCTTTGGTGTTGTGGCCTTTCATGACGGCTGCGATGGGAATGCAGGTCGGGTGGATTCACTCGAACTTGCCATCGGCGTTGTCGGACCCTGGTCCCAGGCCGACGACGTCCAGATCACCTGGCATGACTGGATTGGCGCACAGGAGCCGCGTGGCTGGAGCAACCAGCTCGAGAATGAGCCTGGCATTGTGCTCACCTATGAACGCCGCCTGCCCCGCTCGATTGACGTCGAGTGGTTTGAAGATTTGCTGCCATTCCGCCTGGAAGCAGACGCCACGCCGCACTTCGGGTTTTCAGCGGGCAATGTGTTCACCCATGCTGCCGGTGGCGCCACCCTGCGCATCGGCACTGACCTGCAAACGACCGATGGCGTGCCCCGCATCCGCCCAAGCCTGCCGGGTTCGGCCTATTTCGAGCCGAGCGACAGCATCGACTGGCAGTTGTTTGCCGGTGCCGAACTAAGGGCCGTCGCTCGTAATATCTTTCTGGATGGGAATACATTCCGCAAAAGCCATCGGGTGGAGAAAGAGCCGCTGGTGGTGGACTTTCAGGCCGGTCTGTCAGTCACTGTCGGCCCTGCCCGCGTCAGTTTCACGAATATCTGGCGCAGCAAGGAATTTGTGAAGCAGGACGCCTGGGACGAATTCGGCTCAATTTCTGCCGCTTTTCACTTCTAGACAGCTTTAGGTAGATAGCTTTGGGGTGGCCGCCGCGTGCGCGCCTCTGACCCTTGCGGGCCAAATCAGCTAGAGTGACCAGGCCGAAAGCCTTTTGAGCACGGGAGCAAGTGTGATGCTGACCACCTTCAAACCCATGATATTGGGGTTTTTTGCCCTTTTTGGTGCTGTCCTCATTGTGACAGCGTCCCCCAACCCGGCGCGCGCTGAATGCAGTGACACCAATACCGGCGGCATTGTAGGCGGGATCGCCGGTGCAGCCCTTGGCGGCTGGCTGGGCTCGCAGTTCGGCTCAGGAGGCGGCAAGACCGCTGCCACGATCGGCGGCGTGGTGTTGGGCGGCATCGCCGGCAACCAGCTTGGCAAGAACCTGACCTGCGAAGACGAGGAATATGTCGAGGACACGACCTATGAATCGCTGGAAACGGGTGAAGAGACCGCCTGGAGCAATCAGGACAGCGGCAATTACGGCCAGGTGACCCCCGGTGAGGTCTACACCAATGCCCAGGGCAATGAGTGACGCAACATAGAGCAGGAAGTCTATGTGAATGGCCAGCCTGTGAAGGATGCGGGCACCGCCTGCAAACAGCCTGACGGATCGTGGCAGATCATCTCCTAGGCGCAAGTCCAGGTACCAGCGTCAGGTCGACGGCAAGTCGGCCAACGGCTGTCTATGCAGTGGCAATAACACCAAAAACATCTGTGTCTGACGGGTCCCGACCAAATCCGTCTGTAAACTCCAACTTCACAAAACCGGCTTGCTTTAGCTCAGCTGCAATCGTGTCTCTTGAATAGAATTGGAGCCAGTTGAAGACCTCCCAAGTGTTGTCTTCTTCAATGATCGTATAGCGATCCAGGGAAACAGCCTCGGCGTCGTACCTGTGCGTATGCTTGAAGGCAAAGTAGTCGTGTGCAGACCAAAACCCGTCCATGAAATGTCGTCCAAACGAGACGGATTCTGTGACGCCTTCGAAAGCGCTCATCGAAAAAACGTCAAAAACGAAAACGCCACCCGGGGCCAACGACCGACGAACTTTGCTAAGCAAACTCCGCCGCTGATCAGGTGACAGGGGACATAGGTCGCAGTAAATCAGCGTTATCAGGTCCTGCTTTGCCGGGAGCGAAGCCTTGAGATAGTCCGCAACTTGATACATTGGCGAACCGGGACTCAAAGTTGCGTGGCTCCGGGCGAAGTCAATCGAGTTCCGCGAAAAGTCCAGCCCGTGGACCGTCGCGCCGTGCTCAGCGTATCTGCGCGCATAAAGTCCAGGACCACACCCCAGGTCACAAACCGACGCCCCCTCCAAGCCAAATGATCGGTCAAGCCAGTCGACCACACGATCAATTGCCTCCGCTGGACGCGACGCAAGCTCGCTCTCCGAATCCAGGTGCAAGCGAAGCATCTGCTCTGCCGGATGCGCTTGCGTCCATAATGTGTCTGCCGTGTAAGCAGAAAACACTTCGGGTCGGCAGTGTATCTTCGCCAACTCTTCGTACATCAGAACTCCGGATTAACCTGCGGGGGCACTAAGCGGTGCTGGCCCGAACAATAACGCACCGAATAGCCGGTACACCGGCACGCTGCCTGACAGGCACTAACAGTCATTTCACGAGGGAACTCCACGCCGCAACTCCCGTAGAAGGGGTAGCAGCGAAAGTTTTTTCCTCTTTTTTGCATCTTTTTTGAAGGCGTAATCGGATCCGAAGGACGCCTTCTTGCTGTTTCAGCAGTGCTGTCCGTGGTGGTCATCTGTTGTACCACCCCTCCGAGGCACCGATCTGGAGCAGTGCTTTTTGGCTCTTTTCCTCAGCTTTTGGGCAAAAAAGACACTTCGAGCCAAATCTCCCTAAAAATCGAAATGCAATCTAATCTGAATTAGATCGGTCTGTATTTAAATATAGATGGTATTTATATTTAAATCGACTTAAATACAGATACCAAAATCAGAAATATAGAAATCGGATAGGCGCAATCTCTGATCATCTTTTCTAGAGGTGACCAAGGGGTTGGTTATGTTTATTCTTCGTAGTGTACTTATGTTGGCAGTCGTTTTTGCGCTTGCCGCTTGTCAGACCACCGGCAGCTCTGCTGCCCCAGCAAAATTCTCAAATGCGGCTATGCCCGCTCACACCAATGCCACCGCAATGGTGGAAGGTGCGCGGTCTCGTCCGCCGATCGGCTACATAGGCTTCTGCCTTCGCCATCGCGAAGACTGTCAGCCGTCCGACGACATCACAACCGCATCAACCGGCGAAGCTGCCACGGCACATCTCTCCGCCGTGACGCTGACCGCGCAGAAATGGCGTGAGCTGAATGATGTGAACACCTATTTCAACCGGACTGTCCGCCCGGTGAATGACATTGACCTCGTGCAAAAGGTCGAGTGGTGGAGCTATGCCATCAACTCTGCCGGTGACTGCGAGGACTATGTTCTTGAAAAACGCCGCGCCCTGATTGCCCGCGGCTGGCCTGCCGACGCCCTTCTGATCACTGTTGTCCGCCAGTGGAATGGTGAAGGTCATGCCGTCCTGACCGTCGTAACCGACAAGGGTGATCTTATTCTCGACAACATGGCGATGGGTATCGTGTCTTTCGACAAAGCGCCCTACTCCTGGCTCATGCGCCAGTCTCGCCAGCACCCCATGCACTGGGTGAAGCTGAACGGTGAAGGCACTGCCGCCAACACAGCTTCCACTCAGAGCGCAAACCTCGTGGCGGAGGGCACTTCGGGCCTCTAATAGCGCCGACCCCGACGAAGGGTTTTCTGCCACGAACCTAACCGATCCGGCCGGACAGCCGGATCAGACCCCGGCCCCGCCGGACAGCGAGGCCAAACTAAGGAGGCTGGTACCACCGGACAGTGGTGCCAGCCTTCCCGGCTTTTCGGCCCCCTACCTGGCTGGAATGCAGCTCTAGCGGCCCTTCCAGACCGGCTTGCGCTTCTGGGCAAACGCCATGGGCCCTTCGATCAGATCTTCACTCTTGAAGAGCGCGTGAACCGCGTCGTATTTGCCCGTCACAGCCTTTTCAAGGTCGGCTTCATCAAGCCCCGCATAGACACTCTGCTTGGAGGCGCGAATGGACATGGGGCTGCACGCCTCAATCTGTTTCGCCCAAGCCATGGCGGCGTCCATGAGCTCCGCATGAGGAACAACTTCATTGACGAAGCCCAACATCTGACCCTCAGCAGCCGGCACCGTCCGACCTGTCAGGATCATGCCCATGGCCTGCTTCACCGGAATCTGCCGTGGCAGCCGGTGCAGACCACCTGCGAGGGCGGCAAGACCAACCTTGGGTTCAGGAAGCGCAAAGGTGGCTGTGTCAGCGGCGATAATGAGATCGCACGCCAAGGCAATTTCAAATCCGCCGCCCATGGCGACGCCGTTGACCGCCGCAATCACCGGCTTGGTGATGCCGTAGCGCGCCGTGAGACCGGCAAATCCCGTCTTGGGTACCTCAATGGCATTGCCTTCCGCCTGCCACTTGAGATCATTGCCCGCCGAGAACGCACGCTCGCCCGCGCCTGTGATGATGGCGACCCACAGATCATCATCCGCTTCAAAAGCATCAAAGATCTTTTCAAGTTCGAAGTTCGCCGGCGGATGCAGCGAGTTCATCCGGTCAGGACGATTGATGGTGACTTTGAGAACATTGCCGTCACGTTCGGCGGCCGAAAATTCGAGGTTGCTGAAGGCATCACTCATGGCGTGTCGCTCCGTATATTGATTGTTGTTGACCATTGCCGGGGGCCGAAAAGCGGCCAATTCGCAGGCACAGTGCGACGTGAAATGAGTAGCTTCAACCCCGGTCCGCAGCCGGCCGAAACCACGCGCTCAAAAAGCCCGATGGACCCTGCGTCACAGCTTGCCTATCTTTTGAAGCAATACGTCGCCAATGATTCGCGAGCATGCGCCCATGACCGACCAGCAGGCATCTCCCCCAACCACAGGCGAGTCACCCGATCCGCTGATGGCTCACATCGCCTATGGGCTGTTTGCCGTTGGTTTCCTCAACGGCATTACCGCCATCATTGGTGTTATTCTTGCCTATGTCCGGCGGCCAGACGTCAAAGGAACCTTTCTCGAAAGCCACTTCACCTATCTGATCCGCACTTTCTGGATTTCACTGCTGTTCGGTATCGTCAGTGCACTGCTGATGATCGTCGGCATTGGTTTCATCCTGATATTCGCCGTTGTAATCTGGGTGATCTACCGCATCGTCAAAGGGTGGATCAAACTCGCGGACGGCAGAGCGAAAGCTGGCTGTAGGTATTCACCCAGGACATGACAGACGAGCTTCATACATCAGCCGACACCACAGGCCCGGACGTTCTGGACGGACGCTGGGTGTTGCAGGTCAGCGGTCGCATTTACGGACCCTACACGGGCCATGCGCTGAAGGAATATGTGCGTGAAGGACGCATTGTGGCGCACTCTGTTGTTGCGCGCACGGGCCAGCCTGCCGGAGAAGAAAACTGGATGCCGGCTGCTCAGGACCCGGTGCTGAGCACTCTGTTTTCCCCCGCGGAGGCAGAGCTGATGAACGTACGCCAGGAAATGACCGGCAACGCGGCTTTGGACGATCAGACCTACAGCGGCGACCCGAAAGGGTTTGGCACAAAGAACGATAAGGCTGACCAGCGCCCGAAACCGACCTCGTTCAACATCGTCATCATCACCGACGTCAAGTCGCGATCCAGCGGACCTTTGGAGAATGCTGTCATGTCGCTGGGACCGGCCTACAAGGTTTCTGCCAATGCGTGGGTGGTCCACACGCCTTCCGGCGCGCCGGAGGTGGTGAATTCACTGACCCAGTTCCTGGGTAGCATGGACCGGATTTTCGTTGTCGATGCCACCCGCAATCGCACAGCCTGGTTCAATATGGGTCCGGAAACAGACGCCAAGATCAGGCAGGTCTGGCAGCAGGACAGCTAGATCTCAAGGTCACTCTACTGCGCTGGGCGCGCTTCGGGCACCGGCACCTCTGCCACACCACCGCGCAACGACAGGGGTCCGGACTGCGCCGCCTGTGTCCCCTCTCCCGTGCCGCCACGGTCAGCAACCTCTGCATAGATGACAGCAGCCCGGCGCCACTGCTCAAACATGGCGGCATTCATGGCGCCCGCCGTCTGGCAGGTTTCAGCATCATTGTCACCCGCATCACAGGCCATGGTTGTTGTCAGAAGCTCCTGCTGAACCGCAAGACGCGTTTCAAAGTCATCATAATTGTCCGAAGAAGCTGCCCGATCCTTGAGTGTTGAAATCGCACTGCACCCGGCCTGCTGACGCTCCAGCGCGAGCGCCACAGCGCGATGGGTTTCAGCCAGGTCGCCCGTTTTGACCGCCGTGCACAATCGGCCCGTCAGATGCGCCTGCACGTGATCAAAAAGCCGAATGAGTTCACGTTCGCGCGGCGCAAGCTCGGCATACTGCACCGCCAGCTGTTCGCCTTCCGCGCCGTCTAGTAGCACCACACCGCCATTGCCCGCAGGTCGGGGTGCCTGACCCAGCAATGTCTCAACATCCACGTTGTCGCGTGCAAGCGCGGCCTGAACCGCATTGGCCAGATCAGGGTTCCCAGTTTCATTGGAGGGGATGTAGAGAAACTGAATACCAAGCGGGCGGGCTTCAAACTGGAAGAAGGCCTTTACACCGTCCCGTTCCAACAGCCCCTGCGCACCCTCGCCAACCCGCTGGCCATTCAGCGAAAAGACCTTGCCCGTGGCATCCGTATACTGACCAATGACACGCCCGCTTTGCTCGGCAATGCTGGCGACAACACCGTCACTCAAGGCGAACCCGACATAGCGGCCGGAAAATGTCTCGCCGGCCTGCCCGGCCACCTGCGCAAACGAGGGGACATGCATTGCCACACAGACGCATAGTCCCATGGCAATGCGTCTCAACCAACGCTTGATGGATGACCCGTTCCCCACGCGTTGCTCCTACTGGCCCTTGAAGTCCGGTTTGCGCTTCTCAAGAAAGGCCATCATGCCTTCCTTCATATCTTCAGACCGCATCAGCGGCAGAAGCTGCAGATACACATGATGGACATGGTCCGGGAAAGTTTCGTTAAGGCCCATTCGCATCATGCGCTTGGACGCCTGCACCGCCAGCGGCGCATTGTCTGCAATCTCGCGCGCCAGCGTGCGCGCTTCCCCCATAAGGTCCGCCGCTGGAACCACACGCGAGGCAAGACCCCATGCAACGCTTTCCTCAGCGGACAATGTGCGGCCCGTGAAAATCAGTTCAGATGCCTTTTCCCAACCAATCATCCGCGGCAGGAACCAGGTACCACCGGACTCTGGCACCACGCCGCGCTTGGTAAACGCAGCGGCGAGCTTTGCTGTGTCCGCCATCAGCCGGATGTCACACCCAAGGGCCGTGTCCATGCCGTAGCCGGCGGCCCCGCCATTGACGGCGCAGATCGTTGGTGTGTCCATTGCCTGCATCACCGTTGGGGGGGTGTTGCGCAGGTCCAGGGTGGCACTGACCTTGTTGCTGTTCATTCCACCGCTGATACCGCCACCACCGGTAGCTTCCTGCAGGTTCAACCCGGCACAAAAGGCCCGGCCCGTGCCGGTGAGTATGACGCATCGCACTTCAGTGTCTTCTTCAGCCTTGACCAGCAGTGCCGTCAGGTCCGCCAGCATTGCGCGTGAAATTGTGTTCATGCGGTCCGGCGCGTTCAGTGTGATGGTCGCGATATTGTCCGCAACGTCATACAGGACTTCCGCCGTCGCCCGGTTCTCTGCAGCCTGGCCAAGATCATGTGCTTCACTCACGATCCGGTCCTCCCCTCGTTTGCTTTAATGGCTTTTTCCAACCCTAGCGCTGATTGGGTCAGTCCGCCAACTTGCGCATCCCTTTTGAGAACCGCTTCCAGTTTTCAACGTAATGCAACGCGGAGAACTTGAGGGCGGCACTGTCTTCTGGAGTCAACTCACGCACAACCTTGGCGGGCGAGCCGACAGCCAGAACACCATCGGGAATTTCCTTGCCTTCTGTAACCAGAGCATGGGCACCGATGATCGATCCTTTGCCGATCCTGGCACCATTGAGAATTGTTGAGCCGATCCCGATCAGCGACCCTTCGCCGATCGTGCACCCGTGCAGCATGACCATGTGGCCGATGGTGACGTCCGGGCCAATGGTCAGTGGCATGCCCGGATCCGAATGCAGCACCGAACCGTCCTGCACATTGGACCGCTCACCGATGGTGATGGGCTCATTGTCACCGCGCACAGTTGCCCCAAACCAGACGCTGGATGCTTCCTTCATAATGACATTGCCCATGACCGACGCACTCGGTGCCACCCAGAAAGCGTCGTCACCGGGCAGCTGTGGCTTGAGGTCATCGAGTTCATAGATTGCCATTGGGTATCCTTCGGGCCTTGTCTCTTGTGGAAACGTCTCTTGTGGAAACGTCTCTTGATGAAACGGGGTTTGGGTGTTGATTCAACGGCGATTGTGGCACTTCTCGTACCCGGCGTCTTGCCCGTCAAACAGGCGTCATGCGCACGTCATAGCATCACGCCACCCTGTCACGCAGAAGAACCCTGCCCGCCCGGAGAGCCCGATGAACAAGATCGACCCCACAGACCCAAATTGCGGCGTGGCGCTGGAACCAACCGAAGACCAGCGGTCCAGCCCGGCGAATGTGGCAACCTTTGGCGAAGTAGCGGCCGCGCGGATGGGACGCCGGAGCTTCCTGAAGGGCACCTTGGGCACCACCACCTATGCTGCACTCGCAATTTCGCCGGTTGCTCTTCTGGCCGGCTGCGGTGACGACGAAACCACCTCACCGGCAACGCCGGAGGTGCCAAAAGCTGCTCCTGGGTCTGTCGCACAATTCACCGAGATCAGCCACGGCGTCTCAACAGACCATGTTGTGTCACCCGGCCATTCCGCCGACGTACTGATCCGCTGGGGTGATCCGGTGCTGGCCGATGCCCCTGCCTTCGTACCGGGCGTGGCAGATGCCGACGCCCAGGAAAAGCAGTTTGGCTACAACAATGACTATGTAGGTTTCGTGCCGCTCGACGATGAGGCCACGCGCGGGGTGCTGTGCGTGAACCACGAGTTCACCTCGCGCAAAGTCATGTTCCCGTACGACCTGCGTTTCAACAGCCCCAGGGAACTCGCTGAAATGGAGATGGCCGCCCATGGCGGGTCGGTTATCGAAATCGCTCAGACCACGGACGGCCGGTGGGAGGTCGTCGCGGACAGTCCCCTGAACCGGCGCATAACCACCCGCTCCACCGCCATGGACATATCCGGACCGGCGGCAGGCCACCCGCGTATGCAGACCAATGCTGACCCGACGGGAACCCGCGTCATCGGCACGGTCAACAATTGCGCCGGTGGCATCACGCCCTATGGCAGCTACCTGATGGCGGAAGAAAACTTCCATTTCTATTTCCGCGGCAAGTTGGATGACAGCGACCGGCGCTGGCGGACTGCAAGCGATCTGGTGGCTGTCTGTGCCGCGGGTGCCGCCACCCATCCCGAGGCCCGCAACTATTGCCGCTACGGCGTGGCGATGGGCGGCGGCTATGACTGGGGCCGCCATTTCGATCGTTTCGACATCAACAAGGAGCCCAACGAGGCAAACCGGTTTGGCTGGGTCGTGGAAGTGGACCCGCTGGATCCGACCTCAACACCGGTCAAGCGGACGGCTCTGGGTCGCTTCAAACATGAAGGGGCCGAAAGCATCATCAACAAGGATGGCCGTCTGGTCATCTACATGGGCGACGACCAGCGGTTTGACTATCTCTACCGCTTCATCACCGACGGCACCGTCAACACCGAAGACCGCGCGGGCAATTTCGGCCTGCTGGATGCCGGCGTCCTCAGTGTTGCCAGGTTCAGTGATGACGGCACTTTGAGCTGGATGCCACTGGTGCATGGCACTGGACCTCTTACCGCCGAAAACGGATTTGGCAGCCAGGCCGACGTGATGATCGAGACCCGCAGGGCGGCAGACCTGCTGGGGGCCACGCCAATGGACCGGCCGGAGGATGTCGAACCCAATCCCAAGACCGGCAAGGTCTATGTGGCGCTCACCAACAACTCCAAACGCAATGCCTCCCAGCGTGATGCCATTCATGACCGCGCGCCCAATTACTGGGGCCTGGTCGTGGAGATGACACCGCCGGACAACGACCACGCAGCGGACAGTTTCAGCTGGGACATTCTGGTGAAGGGAGGCGACCCCTCGATACCGCTGGTAGGCGCCCAATTCTCCGATACCACCAGCACCAACGGATGGTTTGCCTGCCCCGACAATCTGGCTGTGGACCCCTCAGGCCGCCTTTGGGTGACCACCGACCAGGGCAGCGGCTGGCCACAGATATCTGGCTCGGCGGATGGGGTGTGGTGCGTTGGCACCGAGGGCGCAGATCGCGGCACAAGTGCCATGTTCTATAGGGTGCCGGCCGGTGCTGAAATGTGCGGCCCGTGTTTTACACCTGACGGCGAGACCCTGTTCGTTGCGGTTCAACACCCGGGTACTGATGGCGCCTTGGCCTTCGAGGAACACGCCCGCGCGTCGGACTTTGAAGACCCCATGACCCGCTGGCCGGACTTCGATCCGCAAATACCGCCGCGCCCCTCCGTCGTGATGATCCGCAAAGACGGCGGCGGGCCGATTGGCTAGGCGGCTTGCGCATGACGGTTGAGATTGAAACGGTCTCTCAACACCTCTAGCGGCGTATCGATTTCATCTTCCCACCGCTCGAAATAGATATTCTTGGACATGCGGCCAAAGCTCCAGCCATCAGTGAAGGCATCCATTCCTTCGGTGATGAAGGCCGGTGCGAGGAACGCCGTATGCGCTGTTGTCACGGCAACCCGGAAAGCGTGGTAGGGCTGGCGGAGCTGCGCGAGGTAATAGGCGGCCAGCGCAAGCTCACCATAGATGCTGGCCTCATAGCCCGTCAGAACATGATGAAAGTCGTGGGTCTGGAAGCCGCGCACCATCATGTAGCTTAGGTCGTCCGGCAACCGGTCGAGCGTCCCAGCCGCGCGAAGTTCATCATTGAACTGGCGGTAGTTCTTGCCGAGATTCGCTTCCAGATTGTTGTCCACAATGAATTTGAGGTAGCCCGCGCCCAGCGTGCCCGGTGCGCACTGCTTGAGGCGCTCAAGGCTGAGTGGTTCGGCGATGTAGCGTTCCTCAAGAGCCTGTTCGATGCCCGGTATCTTGTGCAGCTCCGCCACATAGGCATCGATGGCACTTTGAGGGGCCTTGCCCCAGTAATCATGGAACAGGAAATACACGCCGTACTCCAAAGGCGTGTTCACGGACTTCATGAACTTCTCGACAAAACCGTCATCAACCCGGGGACTGTCACTCATCAAACCGCTCCTCCAATGGCCCTCACCCCAACGTTGGCGCAGGGCTTTCAACATCTGCTGGGATTAATAAATGAACATGTTCACTTAATCAAGGTAAATCGACCATGCGGACTTACATGTGCGCGGGCTGTCATCCGACTTTTCAAACTTGTGCACCCCAAGGGCGTCAGGTTCCGTTACAGTCCGCCGACACAAAGACATAAGGAGCCGCCCCATGATCGAGAAATGCATTGCCGACTGGCACGACTACATCATCAACAAGCAGCCTGGCGGCCTTGAGGATCTGATTGCCGATGACTGCGTGTTCCTGTCCCCGGTCGTCTTTACGCCCCAGCATGGCAAGGATCTTACCCTCGCCTATCTGCGCGCCGCAGGCGGCACGCTGGGCGGCCAGGCCAAAACCGATGACGGCAAGCCTGCCGACAATGCGGGCAAGTTCAAATACACAAAGGAAGTCCTCGCCGGGAATCAGGCCGTGCTCGAGTTCGAGACCGAGATGAACGGCAAATATGTGAACGGCGTCGACATCATCACCTGCAATGACGAAGGCAAAATCACCGAGTTCCGGGTGATGATCCGCCCGCTTCAGGCCGTCCAGGCCGTGCACGCGGCCATGGGCGCCATGCTGCAAAAGATGAAAGAAGCCAGTTAGGCCGCCCACTCCCCTCCCGGCGCGTTAAGCCTCACCGAACAGCTTCATTGCATCGAGCGCCGCAATGCAGCACGCTCACTCAGATGTGGGGTCCCAGACATCAGATGCGTGTCTTGGAGGGGTAAAATGCGTGCGTTTGTAATAGTTTTTCTGGCCATCGTCATTCCCGGCGGCGTCATACTGGCGCTCGAAGCCGGCCTTCTTGACGAGTATGTTGATCAGATTCCAGCCGAAACACTCATTCTCCAGGAACTGAATGCCAGTGTTGGCCCCGATGAACTCGACGGATTGATCCTCGAGGCCATCGACGACGGCCGCCAGGACGACGCGGAAATGTACGTGGAAATCGCCGCCTACATGAACCGCCCCCTGAGCCCGCAGACCCAAGATGCCCTGCCTGCGTCACAGACGCCCACCGCCGTGGTCCTGCGCAACACGGGCAACTTCTTTGAAGGCTTCGTCACCGGCGAAGGCAGCGACAATGCGGCCTTTGCAGGCGCAGTTACGTCAGACCTCACCGTCATCGGCGACATTCGTGATATTGGGGGCGAAGGCTCCAAATTGGTGGCCGGCGAAGAATACAGCGAGATCGTGCTCGGGCTGTCTGTGGTGGGCCTCGCCGTGACGGCGGGCACCGTTGCCAGTGCGGGCGGTGGCCTGCCGGCACGTGTCGGCGTCTCACTGCTGAAGGTCGCCAAAAAGGCCGGCACCATGACCAAGTCGTTCACAAAAGAGCTGGGTCAGTTGGTGTCACGGGCGGTGGACTTCCCGGCTCTGCGCCGCACCCTGTCTGATGTCTCACTTGCCAACCCCAACGCCACCCGACGCGCCATCGGCACCTATGCGGACAACGTCAAAGGAGCCGAACTGTTTCCGGTTCTGGCCCGCATGGACGACATGCGCACCACCGTGGGACCTGCGGAAAGCGTGCGGCTGATGAAATACGTCAAAAACACCCGCGACCTGGACAATGTGGCCGATATGTCAAAGACCCTCGGCGTCAAAACCCGCGGCATCATTGAGCTGACCGGTAAAACGTCCCTGCGGGCGTTCAAGGGCGCGATCAACATTCTTCGCTGGATGGTGGAATGGGTCTGGGCGCTGGGCGCAGCCATTCTCGGCTGGCTCGGTCTGGCTGGCAGCCGCCGTGTCATGAAGCGGCGGCGCATCCGGATCGCTGACGCCAAAGCCGCTGCCACGCCCAACAAGCTGGCCTAGACCGTCCAGCATCCAAAGTCAGCACATAAAAAATGGGCGCCTTCCTGAGGAGAGGAAGAGCGCCCAGTATTTCAAGACGTCAGGGAGGAATGCGTCGTCTTGAGAAAGACTTTGTGTCGTGGCCGGTTCAGCGTCGCCTAGAGATAGGCCAGCGTCTGTACAATCACGATGGCCCCGACAGCCGTTGAACCGACATACGCTGCGAACGATCCACGGCCCGCATAGGAGGCCGGGTTGGTGAACATGCTCACGACAGCTTCACGCAGCGGCTGGTTCTCCCGCGCGATGAGCTGGTTGGCGGTGAACATCAAGATCACGAACGCAACGGCGAAGAACGCGTTGCCCGGGGACATCATGCCCAATTCGAAGAGAACCACAGTTACAACCATCGCGGCAGCGGCAACAAAATTCCCGATCATCGTCTGCATGGTTTTACTCCCGGTCGCACTGCAGGAAAGGAAAGCCGGGGGGCTTGTGCAGTGCATCAATTACTAAACTACTACGCTGAGATAAGCACAGCAGATCACAGCGTCAAGACAATGGACCTGCAGGTGTTACGATTTTATATAGCAGTTCGATATGGAGCAACGTGGTTGACGATTTGTCAAAAAACTGTAGAAAATCGTTAGAATGTTGATTTTATTTATATAATTAGACTATCAGGCCAAATAACACCTGCGATATGCGTTTATGAACGCTGAATATTTCGCCGATCATTCCCAAACGGGTATGCCAGCCATGCAGCACGGCACAGCTGAATGCACTGCAACATGAGCGGCTGGATCGCAAGGGCGCGCATTTTTGAGCGCCAGGCACGCAGAATCTGAGATTGAGGGGTGTCGGCTGCCTCAGGCGGCGAGAATGATGCTCAGGACGAAAATGCCGGACATGAAGCTCCAGAAGACGGCAATGGACGCAGACAGCCCGAGCCAGACCCAGGGCCGCTGCTCCAGCACCCGCGCACGCACGGCGTTGCGCATGATGACCGCCGGACCCGCAAACACCAGCGCGGCTATGCCTGTGACCACTTCAGGAAGCGGCGCACTCAGGAGCCCAAAGCTCGGCGGCTTGTTGGTCACAAGCCGATAGAAACTGGAGGTGAGGCCGGCAGTGACGATCCCCGTCATCACAGCCATCGCAAATGCTGTCATCTCACCCATGTGTTGCCCGATTGACCCGTTGAAGCTTTACAAGGCAGGAGCGCATGTGCGTGGGCACTGCGCACCTGTTAGAGCCCTCAATTGGCAAGACGCATACCAGCGACCAAAACGGCAGAATTGCTGACATTTTTCGACGCCAAAGATCAGCCCAGGCCGCAACGGCTCATTCCATGACACCCCGTAGGCGCACCAGGGACTGCCGCCTGTCCCAATATCAGACACACTACCCGCCCCTCGGCGCAGACGTACACTCAGATCAGGCGTGACTTTCGTTGCCGCCAGACCGAATCCTGTGAAATGCTGCGCCCGGGCAGCGCTCACCGCCCTCCTCCACTGATCGTATTTGAGCGCGACGGGGCACAGATGGCGCGGCAACAAAACACCAGAGGCACCAGCGATGAAGTCGTGGAGCGTCCGCCCTGGCTCATTCCCGTGCTGGTGGCCAGCGGCGTCGTTGTCTTCGCGGCCATTTTCCTTTGGTATTATGTCGGCCCGACCACAGAAGAAATACTCGGCACCGCGCCTGAATCCACAGACCGGCTGGAGAGCGTTCACATTTCAATTGGCGATGTGCAGTTGGCCATACCGGCGAACTTCACACGTTTTGCAGCAGCGCGCACCGGCGGCGCTCTCGAACGCATAGACCTTCATGCGTTGCTGCCCGAGTTTGATCCGTTCACGGAGCGAAAGCGCGACGAGTTTGATCGCTCGGACGCCCAGTCATCCGTGCTGCATATGCGCATTGAAGAAACAACCGCCGTGCTTGCCGCGCAGCCCCGCCTGGAACTGGTTTACCTGCCCGCCGTGAGCAACCGAGCAGGGGAACAGGGGCCCTACGACCTGCGCCACTTCGTCTTCAGGAATGAGACAGGCCTGGCGGGTCAGGATATGTATGTGGGAGAAG
>ERZ1740067.539-NODE-539-length-29892-cov-7.104501_pt1 | contig 29892 bp, 24 predicted proteins | sample MGYA00581736_ERZ1740067 | MGnify/ENA primary metagenome ERZ1740067 (study PRJEB43018, sample SAMN04849236) | marine metagenome | isolation source: floating plastic debris | place: Pacific Ocean | collected 2008-08-27 | study: EMG produced TPA metagenomics assembly... | reverse complement strand
CAAACTAAAGACTACAGCAAACCAAATAATCTTTAACCAGCTAGATACCAAGGTTGATAACATTTTTACTTACAAACAGCCTGGCTTTATTAAAAGACAAAGTTCAGTTGATGAAAATGGCACTTATACCGTCATAGTATATTGGAATACCATAAAGGATGCTGAAGCTTCCATGAAAAAATTTATGGGTGATTCATCAGTCGCCCGTTATGCTACAATGATTGAAGCTGAATCAATGGTAATGAATCGTTACAACATCAATTCAAGTCCAGAGTCAGGGAAAAGTAGTTTTGTTGAAATGATGTCTTTTAAGCTAAATGATAGCTCTGAGACTAAAGTATTTCGTAGTCTAAATGAAAAAGTTGGTAAGGAAACGTCGATAAAAAATGGCTTTGTTCAACGAATTACCGGTACTAATGATGATGGCAAAGAAGTCGTTATCGTTTACTGGGACACAAAAGAGAATTCCGATGCGTATCTACAACCGTTCATGAACAATCCAACATCACAACAATTTATGGGTATGATGGATAAATCTACAATTACCATGACCCGATCTCAAATGGTTTCAAGCTTGGGCGGAGTGCAACTTTCAAATAAGGACAAGGCATTAGCCCTATTGAATAGCTTCAATACCGGCGACCAAACCCCAATTGGCTATATCAATCCAAAGAAATACATACAACATAATCTATCAGTAGGCGATGGATTGGAAGGTTTTGGCGAGGTTATGAAACATGCTCCTGAAGGAGGATTTAAAGCCGATGTTATAAGAGCTTTTGAAGATGGCGATTATGTGTTTACCCATACTAAATATGACTTTTTCGGACCGAAAGCGGCTTTTGACGTATTCCGATTTGAGGATGGACTAATCGTGGAACATTGGGACAATATGCTAGAAGTACAACCTAACAGCCCAAGTGGTCATTCCCAATTTGATGGTTCGACCGTTTTGACTGATTTGGACAAAAGTTCGGAAAATAAAGCAAAGGTTGAAGAATTCATCAATACCATTCTACTTCAAGGCGAGATGGATAAGATTACCGATTTTATAAATCCTCAAAAATATATTCAGCATAATCCGGCTGTAGGCGATGGCCTGGAGGGGTTTGGGGCAGCCATGAAATACTTTGCTGAAAATCGGCTGGTAATGGAATATGATATACTTCATAAGGTATTAGGACAAGGCAATTTTGTGTTAACCTTAAGCGAAGGAAAGTTTGGAAAAGGCGATACTAACGCTTTTTACGACTTGTTCCGATTGGAAGACGGACTTATTGTCGAGCATTGGGATGTTATTTCTCCGATTCCTACGAAATCGGAATGGAAAAATGCTAATGGTAAATTTTAGAAAAGTGAATAAAAAACTTGAAAATGCAAAAAACCTTTATTTAGAAGGTATTCGGGATGGTAATGCTAGGGAAGCTGTGACCAAATATACTGGTGAACGATACACCCAACATAGCACTGGCGTTCGAGATGGTGTTGAAGGATTTGTGGAGTTTTTTGAACCTTTTATAAAAAGAAACCCAAAAAGACATATTGAGATTGTAAGAGGTTGGTTCGATGGACAATATGTTTTTATTCATGCTTATCAAAGTTTAAACGATGGAGAGGCGAAATGGGTGACCACTGATTTCTTTGATACTGATGAGAATGACAAAATTATTGAACATTGGGATGTTATTGCCGAGTATACCGATGCAACCCCATCAGGACATACTTCAGTAGATGGTGCAACAGAAATAATCGATTTAGATCAAACCGAGGCAAATAAGCAATTGGTTCGAAATCTTATTGGAGATGGTCTGATGAAAGGTGGTAATCCGGCAAATCTATCTAATTATATTTCCGGCGAGCAATATATACAACATAACAAAGAAGTTCCTGATGGTTTAGAACATTTTCTAAAGTTGGCGAACCAACCAAATCCTCCATTGACGTATCAAGAAATTGTGCTATGCGTAGGTAAAGGAAACTTTGTGGCTACCCTTTCGAAGGCCAACTGGAATGATGGCAAAATCAATCAAGACTATGCTCAAGTGGATATTTTTAGAATTGAAAATGGAAAAGTCGTTGAACATTGGGATAATGCCGAGCCCGTTCCAGAAGTAAACGTAAACAGCGGGAAATTTTAAATTGTTTTATACGGGTTTTACCAGGATACTTTACATTTAACGTAATACAAAAGTTATTTAAAAAGGTTCATTTTAGTTAATGAACCTTTTTAAATCAACCATATTTGCTAAATAATAGGTAGGTCTATAAAATAGTCTAATTAGCTTCTATTGACAAAAGAGGAACTTGAACACGTTTTAAATGAAACCGTAATTGAAATCAAATCAATTGCTGGGGGCGACATTGCGTTTGCTCAAAAAGTAAAAACACTTAGTCATACCCTTTTTGTGAAGTCAGGGCGTTTCCCAAATGCGCAAACCTTGTTCAAATGCGAGGTGGAAGGACTTAAAGCCATAAAGAAAACAGGGGCCATAGATGTTCCAAAAATCCGTGGAACCTATTCAATTGATAGTACCTCATGTCTCATTATGGAGTTTGTTGCATCGAAATCGCCAGACCAAAATGATTACAGGCAGTTCGGACAGAAATTGGCCCAACTCCATAGTGTTCAAATCAGTGAAATTTTTGGTTTTGAAAAGAACAATTTTATTGGAAAGCTCCCGCAGAACAATGCCCATCAAGAAGACTGGGCAACATTTTATATCACCAACCGACTTCAGCCGCAACTTAAAATGGCTTTAGAAAACGGTATGATGCAAACAGCGCAAATACCATCTCAAGAAAAAATGATGACAACATGCAAAGAGTTGATTGGTGAGGTTGTTCCTTCGCTATTGCATGGTGACCTATGGAGTGGTAATTATGTAATAGCCGCAGATGGAACGCCCTTTCTCATCGACCCATCGGTGTATTACGGACACAATGAGGTGGATTTGGCTATGACAAGGCTGTTTGGAGGCTTTTCGTCAGATTTTTATGCTGCTTATCATGAAATTATACCACCCCATGAAAATCAGGCACCGCTAATGGATATTTACCAGCTTTATTACGTGCTCGTTCATCTTAACTTGTTCGGAAGCAGCTATATTGGTACAGTGTTGCGGATTTTAAAAAAATATTTTTATTAACAATCTTGTAAATTCAAGGTTGACGATACCCATAAAACTACAATCCAATAATAGAACTTTGGTATTCGTAAATAAGACTTAAAAATCCTTGATTTGACTACTCCCCCATAGCGGCAGCAACCGCAGCAGATAATCTTTTGTACGTTCCGTTTTGCAAACGCTCACGAATAGCCGAAAAGGCTTCCAACGTCTCAGCGATATCTTCTAAAGTGTGCGTTGCTGTTGGAATCATTCGAAGCAAAATCAATCCTTTTGGTATTACCGGATACACTACAATAGAACAGAATATTCCATGATTTTCACGAAGGTCTTTTACCAATGCCATCGCCTCTGGAATACTACCATTCAAATAAACAGGAGTCACGCAACTCTGAGTGGTACCAATATCAAATCCACGGTCTTTAAGGCCATTTTGAAGTGCATTTACATTTTCCCAGAGTTTATTTTTCAACTCAGGCATCGTTCGCAACATATGTAAACGCCTCAACGCTCCCTTAACAAAAATCATAGGTAATGATTTCGCAAACATTTGGGAACGCATATTGTACTTTAAAAAGTCAATGATTTCTTTATCAGCTGCTAAGAATGCCCCTATTCCAGCTAGTGATTTGGCAAAAGTGGCGAAGTATACATCAATGTCATCTTGAATACCTTGCTCTTCACCAGCTCCTGCACCAGTTTTACCCAATGTGCCAAAACCATGTGCATCATCTACCAACAAACGGAACTTATATTTTTGTTTTAAGGCAACTATTTCTTTGAGTTTTCCTTGTTCACCCCGCATACCAAAAACTCCCTCGGAAATGACCAAAATACCTCCTCCGGTCTCATTGGCCATTTTAGTGGCGCGCTCAAGGTTTTTTTCCAAGCTTTCCACATCATTATGCTTAAAGGTAAAACGTTTGCCCATATGCAAACGAACCCCATCGATAATACAGGCATGACAATCTACATCATAAACAATGATATCATCTTTGGCCACCAAAGCATCAATACAAGACATTATGCCCTGATATCCGAAATTTAAGAGATAGGCAGATTCTTTGTTGACAAAATCAGCCAACTCATTTTCCAATTGCTCATGATAATCGGTATGGCCACTCATCATTCGCGCTCCCATAGGATACGCAGCGCCATGCTCCAAAGCGGCATCAGAGTCCACTTTTTTAACTTCGGGTAAATTCGCAAGGCCCAAATAATCATTAATGCTCCAAGTAATGACGTCCTTACCACGGAACTTCATTCGATTTGAAATCGGTCCTTCCAATTTTGGAAAAACAAAATACCCTTCGGCCTGTGAAGCCCACTTGCCCAAAGGCCCCTTATTCTCTATAATTCGGTCAAAAATGTCACGCATTTGCCTTAGTTTGATTCAACTGCAAAAATAGCCATTTATGCCAATTTTGCAATGTTAAGCTGTTAAAACAAAAAGGGCGAAACAACAATGTCTCGCCCTCAATACAGTTATTTGAACTCTTTATTTGATGTAATTGATCTCTTTTGGCTTTGGCATCTTTTCATCTTCAAAGAAGCCTTGATTTTCCATCCATTCATCACTGTAGACCTTACTCATATATCTAGATCCATGATCAGGGAAAATAATGACTACATTGCTATCTGCCTTGAATTCTCCTTCAGTATGATATTGCATGACAGCCTGCATGGCTGCGCCACTGGTATACCCGACAAAAAGGCCTTCTTTATGTGCAATATCCCTCGCCATATGAGCACTTTCAGCGTCCGTTACTTTAATATATCGATCAATACTATTGAAATCAGTCGCTGTAGGAATCAAATTTTTACCCAAGCCCTCAATTCGATAAGGATACACTTCATTATGATCAAACTCACCCGTTTCATGGTATTTCTTTAAAACTGATCCATAGGCATCAACTGCCAAAATCTTTATTTCAGGATTCTGTTCTTTTAAATATCGCGCCGTGCCCGAAATTGTACCTCCAGTGCCACTGCACGCCACCAAGTGTGTTATTTGTCCACCTGTCTGCTCCCAAATCTCGGGACCTGTGGTTTTATAATGTGCCTCAATGTTTAAATCATTGAAATACTGATTAATATAAATAGAACCTGGTGTTTCTTTATGCAATCTTTTGGCCACTTCATAGTACGAACGTGGATCATCGGCACTGACATGGGCAGGACAAACGTAAACCTTTGCTCCCATTGACCTCAGCATATCGATTTTATCCGGAGAGGACTTAGAGCTCACAGCCAAAATACAATCATACCCTTTGACCATACTAGCCATCGCGAGGCTAAAACCAGTGTTCCCAGAAGTCGTCTCGATGATAGTGCTTCCTTCTTTCAAGATACCCTTTCGTTCGGCTTCCTCTATAATGTGGACAGCAATACGGTCTTTTGCAGATTGTCCTGGATTGAATGCCTCAAGTTTTACAAAGAAATTACCCGTTAGGGATTCGGTGATTTTATTCAAACGAACCAAAGGCGTATTGCCAACAAGTTCAAGAATATTATTGTAAGCCTTAATCGTGTCTTTCATAGTCAAGTTAGGTCTTGGAAACCTTGTTTCCAGCGGCAAAATTAACCTTTTTTTATTTTATGGGATTTTTCCTTCTAAATCTAAAAGAAAAGAATATTCTTTAGCTGTTTCCTTTAAAGCCTCAAAACGACCAGAGGCACCACCATGTCCAGCCTCCATATTCGTGTCCAGGAACAAAAGATTGTCATTTGTTTTCACTTCCCTTAGTTTGGCCACCCATTTGGCCGGTTCCCAATATTGCACCTGTGAATCGTGCAAACCAGTGGAAACATAAATGTTGGGATAAGGCTTTGCCTTAACTTGATCATATGGAGAATAACTCAACATATAATCGTAATAGGCCTTGTCATTTGGGTTGCCCCATTCATCATATTCTCCTGTGGTCAATGGTATGGAATCATCCAACATAGTGGTGACCACATCGACAAAAGGTACGGCAGCTATTACACCATGATATAATTCTGGTGCCATATTGATGACTGCCCCCATTAACAGACCACCTGCTGATCCCCCCATGGCGTACAAATGCTCTGGAGAGGTATAACCTTCGGCAATGAGAAAATTTGAACAATCAACAAAATCAGTAAAGGTATTTTTCTTCTGAAAGAGTCGCCCCTCTTCATACCAAGGTCTTCCCAAATACTCCCCTCCCCTAATATGGGCAATGGCATAAATAAACCCCCTATCCAACAAACAAAAACGTACCGAAGAAAAATAAGGGTCGATAGTTGAACCATAGGAACCGTATGCATATTGCAGAAGCGGGCTACTACCATTTAAAGGTGTGCTCTTATGATAGACCATTGAAATGGGCACTTTTTTACCATCTCTTGCGGTGGCCCAGACACGCTTTGAACGGTAGTTTTTTTTGTCAAATGTACTCCCCAAAACCTCCTGCTCCTTTAAAATGGTTTCCTTTTTGGTTTCCATATCAAACTCCTTAATTGCATAAGGCGAAGTCATTGCATTATAATAATAACGAAGTTTTACGGTCTCAAAGTCTGGGTTGGTTGTAGGCCCTGCCACATAGGTTTCGCTCTCAAAAGGAAGATAGTACTGGTCTTGTCCATCCCACCGAACGACTTTCATCTTGTTTAATCCGTTCTCGCGTTCAGACAATACATAAAAATTTTTGAAAATTTCCACGTCTTCAAGAAGCACCTTTTCACGATGGGGAATAAAATCTTGCCAGTACTCTTGCTCCGTAGCATCTTCCGATGTCTTCATCAATTTAAAATTGGTCGCCCCATCTTTATTGGTAAGTATATAAAACGTATCGTTGTAATGAAATATAGAATATTCCAACCCTTCATTACGCTCCGAAAAAACTTGGAATTCCCCATCTGGCCTATCAGCAGGCAGAAACCGAAACTCAGAAGTCAAGGTGCTAAACGAACCAATAATCAAAAACTTTTTTGATTTGGTTTTGTATACAAATGTGTTAAAAGTCTCATCTTGCTCATGAAACACCAACTCATCTTCTTCTGATGAAGTACCCAATTGATGTTTGAATATACGGTCTGAACGAAGGGTGACCGGGTCTTTTTTGGTATAAAAAAAGGTTTTATTATCTGCGGCCCAAACGGAACTTCCTGTAGTGTTTTCAATAACATCTGCATATACCTCTCCTGTCTTTAGATTTTTTACGTAAAGGGTGTATTGTCTTCGAGAAACCGTGTCGACACCAAAAACGACTAATGTATTGTCAGGGCTCACCGAAATGCCCCTTAAGTTAAAAAAGTCGTGACCTTCGGCCATTACATTACAATTGAACAGGATTTCTTCTTTGGCATCAAGGGAACCTTTCTTTCTTGCGTGAATAGGATACTCCTTACCTGTTTCAAAACGCGTCAAGTAGTAGTACCCATTCAATTTGTACGGTACAGAGGAATCATCTTCCTTGATTCTTGACTTCATTTCTTGAAACAACTCTGCCTGAAAATCTTTTGTATGGGCCGTCATTTCGTTGTAGTACCCATTTTCAGCTTCCAGGTAATCAATGACCTCTTCGTTGTCACGATCCTTCAACCAATAATAATTATCGATGCGCTTATGCCCGTGCTTTTCTAAAATCTCTGGTTTCTTTATCGCTTTTGGAGGGGTCATCGCCATGGAATCTTTTTGAATTTTTCTACAAGAGCCCGCAAAAATAAGGCACAAAATCAAGAGTCGACCTAACTTCATTCATTTCGGTTTGTAGGTCAAATTATTACTTTTGTGGTAAAACAGAAACAATGTTCGGAGATATTATGGGCATGATGGGGAAATTAAAGGAAACCCAGAAAAAAGTTGAAGAAACCAAACAACGATTGAATACCGTTATCGTTGATGAATCCTCAAACGATGGTTCCATTAAAATTACACTAACTGCCAACCGGGAAATTAAGTCAATTTCGATTGATGATGCTTTGCTGGCAGATAAAGAGCAACTGGAAGATTATCTAATCCTTACCCTAAATAAGGCTATCAATAAAGCCTCAAAAGTTCAGGAAACAGAACTTGGTGCTGTAGCCAAAGAGGGTATGCCCAATATTCCAGGAATGGATGGACTGTTCAAATAGGTTCTCCTGAAAAATTCATAGCTTTTAGGATGGTCGAAATTATTAAAACCAAGTCTGGAAACTTTCAGCTCGACATCAAAGCGGATTCGGGGAAAACTTTATTAAAAAGCATTTCTTTCAATACTGAAGTCGAGGCAACAACAGCATTGCGCCAGACCATTGCCAATCCTCTTTTTGAACGAAAAACGAACCATCAGGGTAAGTTTGTGATTTCGTTAAAAACCAAAAGTGGTTTATCCATAGGTACAAGTAATACCTATTCTTCAGAAGCTGGAATGGAGAATGGGATTAAAAATCTGATGAAAAGCTTAACTGAAAAGGCCTTTTAGTCGAAAGACTTCACTATTTCTAAAAACCTTTCATGCATCTCGTCGCTATAATCTAAATGAGTTACTATGCGAAGTTTACCTTGTCCCATTCCTATTATGGATACCTTGTGTTGGGTCAATTTATTAAAAAAAGCTTCTTCTGAGATAGCTTCTTGATTGAGTTCAAAAATGATAATATTTGATTCAATCGGCTCAACTTTTTCAATGCTATGGAGTTTTGCCAATACTTCCCCTATTTCTTTGGCCTTTTTATGATCTTCTTTTAAGCGTTGAACATGATGGTCTAGGGCATATGTACCACAAGACGCCAAAAATCCGGCTTGCCGCATACCCCCACCTAAAATTTTACGAACGCGAAGGGCATTATGAATCAGTTCGCCGCTACCGACTAAAACGGAACCTACTGGGCAGCCCAAACCTTTGCTTAAGCAAACACTGATGGAATCGAAAAGCGCCCCGTATTGTTGAGCTGATTCATTTTTGGCGACTAGGGCATTCCACAGCCGGGCTCCATCAAGATGATAGGCCAAATTATTATCATCACAAATTTCTCGAATTCGTTTTAACTCCTCAAAATCCCAACAGGCACCACCGCCTTTATTTGTTGTATTCTCAATACAAACAAGACTCGTCTTTGGACTATGATAAAAATCAGGTGGATTGATAGCGGCCTTTACCTGCTCTGCGGTCATCATCCCGCGATGGCCATCAACAAGTTTACAAGATACGCCACTATTAAAACTTGCACCCCCGCCTTCATAATGATACACGTGGGCATATTTATCACAAATGAGCTGTTCCCCGGGATTCGTATGTAGCTTAATTGCCGTCTGATTGGTCATACTACCACTGGGAAAAAACAGGGCAGCCTCTGTACCGAACATATCAGCTATCTTTTTTTCCAAGGCATTCACTGAGGGGTCATTCTTAAAAACATCATCACCCACTTTAGCTTCCATCATTGCCTTTAGCATTCCCTCAGTGGGCTTGGTAACGGTATCGCTGATTAAATTGATTTCCATAGAGCTAATCGTTATTATTCAGCACTATTCCCCCAGTTATTTTCAAAACAATCCGTTCCTATGGGAGAGCCATCCGGTATTTTAGGAGCCATTACCTTAGCTTCATATCCTTTGGGATTTCCTATGAATTTCTCTACCTCTTTCTTTAAAAGAATTGACGTGGGATTAGTGGCACGTGATCCATCTCCCAAATAGGTTTTTAAACGCATCATTTCAAAAAGTACTGTTTCTGTTACCTGTGGATAGCTCTCTTTATGACTGGCAACCTGCATCAAATGTTGTAAAACCTGCCAATTCACCAATTTCTGAATTTCACCTTGATAACCTGAAGGCAGTTTAGACTTAATGGTTTTGTCCAATAAGGTACCAACCACATTATCAAACCCCAATTGATTTTCATTCAACGATTTTTGTTGGACCAAACGGTTGGCACGTTCGTGATGTAACAATAAACTTAAGGTCGCTGATGCAGCGGTCTCTGCTGCTCCATACGAATCAAAAGCGACCCCGGTTTTACCCTTAAACGATTCCCGTGTTCTAGAGTATCCTATACTCCTTGGAGGAAAAAGTTCCAATTTATTTTGTGGAATAGCCAATACCTTTGGTTTTAGTGTTTCCAACATAGATTTCAACGCGGTTTCTTGAGCAGCTTTATCGACAGTCACTACGCTTTGTTGTCCATCACCCTTTACCTTATAAGTATAGTCCAATCCACCAATGACCTTTGATGCCGCTTCAATTTGGTAACGATGCAGGAAATACAAAGGGACGAAAACATCTTCGAGTACTGAATAGGGTTCACTTGATTTAATATTATCTGGAGAGAAATTGGCAATAGCCTGCTCTCGTATACCAAGTATTCTATCCAGTTCCTGACTGGCGCTCTTGCCACTATCCCAAAGATGTGCTATAGCACTGGCACTACCCATTGGTCGAGCATCTTGGTCCGATAAATACCGTAATCCACTTTTTTGGGCATTATCCAAAATGGTATTTAATGCCTCTTTTTCATCCGTTCCCTGAGGAAAATCAGAATAAGCGTATGCCACGCTTACTTTATCCCATTCTCCGATATCAGTATCATATGCTTCGGAAAAATCTACACTTTCTCCATTTAGTTTAAAAAATGGATGCGGATAATCCATCACAGATGCCCTATTGTTGGTACTGGCAGCAAAATTGTGGGCAAATCCTAAGGTATGACCAATCTCGTGGGCCGAAAGCTGTCGAATACGTGCTAAAGCCATATCAAGCATAGGTTTGTGATTATCATCCCTTTCCTCAAAAGGTTTGTTCATAAGGGCCTGGGCAATCAAGAAGTCCTGTCGAATACGCAAGCTTCCCAAACTGACATGCCCCTTTATAATCTCGCCTGTTCTAGGGTCACGCACACTGGCCCCGTAACTCCAACCTCTGGTCGAACGATGTACCCACTGAATGACATTATATCGCACATCCATAGGGTCTGCATCATCAGGGAGTATCTTGACTTGATAAGCATCTTTGTATCCTATGGCCTCAAAAGCTTGATTCCACCATTTACCTCCTTCTAAAAGCGCAGAGCGAACGGGTTCTGGAGTACCATTATCCAAATAATAGATAATGGGTTCCACCGCTTCACTCACCTCAGCATTGGGATTTTTCTTTTCCAGTCGATGACGCGGAATATATCGCTTTAAAATTGGTTCTTGAACCGGTGTTGCATAGTCATAATAGGTAAAGGGATAAGTTCCGCAACGGGGATCGAACTCCCTTTTTTTAAAGCCATCGTCGGGAAGTTCAATGAGAGAATGGTGTTGTGCGACCGTGACCAATTTTGAATTGGGGGTTACAGAACGAATCCATGCTCCTTCTGGATTTCCAGAAAATGTTAGAAACATATCAAACTCCACATTTTTAGGGAACGCTTTTGTTCGTTCGACGTTTAAGGCACTTTTCGAAGCGTCCAATTTGTAAGACCCCTGTTTTCTAATCTTCAACCTATCTACCACCCCATGGGCATCACGCATTAAAAAAGGACTGAAATCGATGAGAAAACTACCTTTTGACTCCTCCTGAATTTTAAAACCATGTAATACCGATTTTGCAAAGGCCTGTTCCACCGACTTTCGTTCCAATTCATTGTCCGTAAGTGCCCTAAATTTCAAATTGGGCTGTACGAGCAACAGACGTTGCCCCGCTTTTTTGAAATGTACCACCTGTTCATTTCCCAGCTGTCCGCGATCGAGACCAATATCATTGCTACCAACCCCACTACTTAAAGAGTTTACATAGAGAAAATCTTGCTCTAAATCATCAACCTGTAAATAGATTTTATCCGAGTTATCGTCATAGTAGAAATTGAAATAACCATTGAATTTTTGAAAGTTTTTGGTCATTTCGAAAGATTGTCCAGACAATTGCAAGGCTGTTAGCATCGGTAAACAGTAAAAGAACAGTTTTTTCACCATGATTGGATTTTTTTTAAAAGTAATCAAAAACAAAATTTGTTTATTACAAAAACAAGGTTTTGAAAAAAATTCAAGTTTTTAGTTCAATTTTATTCTGCCCTTGTCAAAACCTTAATTTTCAAGCTCATTTTTTAAAATTCTGTCTTTTCAAATTTGACATAAAACAGCTATCTTCAGAGACTATGCCAGAAGATAAAGATCCTATCATTTTCTCCTCTTACGAATCGAAAAGAGGACTATTTGACGAAGTTTTCAATGAAGATGGTTCTGTGAAATCAATATACAAAACCCTTTTTGACCTTTATGGCGGACATTCCGTGTATGATTATGAAAACTTAAATAATAAAGCCAAGGCATCATTTTTTAATCAAGGCATTACATTTCAAGTTTATGATGATGAAGTGGCACAAGAAAAAATTTTTCCTTTTGACCTTTTTCCCCGCATTATACATCCCAAGGAATGGGATATGATTGAAAAAGGTGCCATTCAGAGAAGCCGAGCTTTAAACCTATTCTTATGGGATATATACCATGACAAAAAAATTATAAAAGACAAGGTAGTTCCCCTTGATTTATTGAGCTCGTCAGAGAATTATTTGCACCAAATGATGGATTTAGATCCCCCTGGCGGTATTTATAATCACATTTCGGGAACTGATATTATTAAACACTCAGATGGTCAATACTATGTGCTTGAGGATAATATTCGCTGCCCCTCTGGTGTGAGCTATGTCATTTGTAACCGCACAGCACTCAAAAGAGCTCTATTTGGGGTTTTCAACCACTATCAAGCGCATACCGTGACAAACTACGCCGAAAATCTTTTGCAGATTTTGGAAACGGTCAAACCTCGCGGAGTAGATAACCCAAATTGCGTTGTCATTACACCGGGGCGATTCAATTCAGCTTATTATGAACATTCTTATCTGGCAAAGGCCATGGGTGTTGAGTTGGTTGAAGGACAAGATCTATATGTCGAAAACGATTTTGTGTATATGAAAACCATCAACGGACGACAAAAAGTTGATGTTATCTATAGAAGAATTGACGATACCTTTATTGATCCATTGGAGTTTAACCCAAATTCCGCCCTTGGTGTACCAGGATTGTTTGCTGCCTACAAAAAAGGCAACGTCTCTTTGGCCAATGCACCGGGTACCGGAGTAGCCGATGATAAAGCAATTTATACATACATGCCGGAGATAATCAAATATTACCTCAAAGAAAATCCGATATTGAACAATGTACGCACTTATAAATGTAGTAAGTCCGATGAGCTAAAGTACGTTCTTGAGAATATCGATAAACTTGTTATAAAACCTGTGGACGAGGCGGGTGGGTATGGTATTTCAATAGGAAACCAGCTCACCAAAAAAGAAATTGAAAAAGTAAGAGAGGTTATAAAAGAACACCCTAGAAAATACATTGCACAACCCATTTTGTCATTATCTGTCCATCCTACCTATATTGAAGAAGAGAATTCTTTCGAACAACGACATATCGATCTTCGGACCTTTACCCTTTTAGGGAAAGACAAAGAGTTTGTCCTTAAAGGAGGGTTGACACGCGTGGCACTCAAGAAAGGGAATCTCATCGTCAATTCCTCCCAAGGTGGTGGGTCGAAGGATACTTGGGTTTTAAAAAACGAATCGTAACGATGCTGGCAAGGGTTGCAAATAATTTATTCTGGATGGGGCGTTATATCGAACGCTCAGAACATTTAGCACGCTATTTAAATGTAAATTATTTTTCTTCTTTGGATGCACCCCATGAACTTTCGCAGTCGAGACAGTTCATGTTGCGTTCGATGTTATTTATGGTTGGTGACCCTATGAATGATGCTAGGCATGAACTGGATGAGGAAAACGTATTGTTCGACACCTCCCTAAACCAAGAAAAATTTTACTCAGTTATCAGTAATGTCAAAGCTGCACGTGAAAATGCAAATGGTACGAGAGACTTGATTTCAACCGGACTTTACGAAGCCATAAATCGATTCTATCATTATGTATTGAATTACGATGTTAATTTTTTCGTTAAAAAGGGACTATATGATTTCACTGTTCACGTCATGGAACAAACCGCCGTGCTCAGAGGAAAAATTAGGGGTTCACTGTTACATGACGAAGTATATGCCATTATCATGTTGGGTATCAATATTGAGCGTGCCACCCAAGTTATTCGTATCATAAATGCGAAATACCATGATGCCGAAATGGCAACAGGAAGCTATAGCAATCAAGTAGCCCATAGTTTTGAATGGACAACTCTTTTAAAGTGTATCGAATCATACGATATGATGCGACGATTCTACAGAAAAACGCCTACAAGTTTAAGCACTTTGGAATTTTTGATTTTAAATTCAGATTGCCCTAGATCGGTCATGAATAGCCTGAACCAAATCTGTAAACATGTGAGTGTTTTAAAGAAGACGAAAAGTTCATCAAAAGATTCCACTTCGTTTTTGGTAGGCAAACTTCGTGCTGAAATTGAATTCACCAGGGTAGAAGCCATAGAATGCGATGTCAATGGTTTTATTCAACAAATTCTTGAACGGCTTGTTGAAATCAGCCAAAAAATGGAAAAGGAATTCTTTACTTATTGATTAGGTTTATTTTCTTTATTTCTTTTTCCTCATATGGAACATCACTATCACATTGCCTACACTGCTAAAAACTGCTATTCTGAAAATGTTAGGGAGGCATTTTGGCAGTTTTTGATTCTTCCTATGGAAAACAATACCCAAAATATACTTCGATACAAGTTTGAAAATAATCTTAATGTGCGGTATCAAGACTCCATTAATGGGCTTGGTTTCAAAACGTTCCGCTTAAATCCAAAAAAATCGTTTAAAACGGTAACCTTTCATTTTGAATGCGAATTGATTAAATCTGAACATAATCCTTTTGATTTCATCCCTAATTTAGATACTGAAAATGAATATCGTATCATGGATTCTTTACTTTTCAGAACAGAAAACGAAGTGTATCTACGTCGCAACCAGTTCAGTGCCCTTCCAAATGTTTATAAATCAATCTTTTTGTTTGACCATTCTTTAACTGTCTTTGAAAACCTACAAAACCTCAACGGTTGGGTATATGAATATCTTTATTTTAAGGTCGGAGTTACCGATGTGAATACACCGTTATTAAGTATCATCGAAAAGAGACAGGGCGTTTGTCAAGATTTCACCCATCTTTTTTGCGCCATCGCAAAAGAAAATGGTGTGCCCTCGAGATATGTTTCTGGTTATATCCACCAGGGAAACAACTATTTTGGAGATCTTCAAATGCATGCTTGGGCCGAAGTATTGGTGCCGAATATTGGTTGGATTGGATTTGATCCTACCAACAATATAGTAGTGGCTCAAAACCACATTAAAGTAAGCCATCGCAAGGATTATAATGATTGTGCTCCCTTAAAGGGTATTGTATATTCGACAGGCATCAATGAGACGGAATATTCTGTGAAAGTACAGTCTTCACAACTACAACAATAGAAAAGGCTATTTTTGCTCCAAATAGTTTTATATGGTTTCCACAGATCAACAGAAAGATCTTATTGAGCGCCTTGGTGCGTTAAGGAGGTATCTTTGACATTGATGCCAAACGCATAGAAATAGAGAACGACGAAGAGAAAACCCTGGTTCCCGGTTTTTGGGATAATCCGCAAGAGGCCCAAAAACAAATGCAAGTTCTTAAATCCAAAAAAAACTGGGTCTTGGACTTTGAGTTGGCCGAAACGATGATCGGAGATTTGGAGGTACTTATGGAATTTCATGAACTCGGTGAAGTACCTGAGGAAGAACTCAACGCAAAATTTGATTCGACCAAAGAACTCATTGAGAATTTAGAATTCAAAAATATGCTCTCAGAAGAAGGAGACGAATTGACCGCGGTTCTTCAAATAACCGCTGGAGCAGGTGGTACCGAAAGCTGCGATTGGGCGTCCATGCTGATGCGCATGTACATGATGTGGGCAGAAAAAAACGGTCATAAGGTAAAGGAACTCAATTATCAAGAAGGGGATGTAGCCGGAATTAAAACCGTCACTTTAGAAATAGAAGGAGAATTTGCCTTCGGTTGGTTAAAGGGCGAGAATGGAGTACACCGTTTGGTGCGTATTTCCCCTTTTGACAGTAATGCCAAACGCCACACCAGTTTTGCCTCGGTTTATGTTTACCCGTTGGTGGATGATTCTATTGAAATAGCGGTCAATCCATCAGATATCGAAATTACTACCGCAAGAAGTAGCGGTGCCGGTGGGCAAAACGTGAATAAAGTGGAAACTAAGGTCCAATTGGTTCATAAACCCACCGGAATACAGATTTCATGCTCCGATTCCCGCTCACAGCACGATAATCGCGCTACGGCAATGAAGATGTTGAAATCCCAACTATATGAGATTGAACTAAGAAAAAAGCAGGAAGCACGGGATGAAATTGAGGCCTCAAAAATGAAAATCGAATGGGGCTCACAAATTCGAAACTATGTTATGCATCCTTATAAATTGGTCAAAGATGTTCGAACCAGTCAAGAAACAGGAAATGTAGATGCTGTAATGGACGGTAGTATCGATCCTTTTTTAAAGGCATATCTGATGAAGATGGGGCTAAAAGAAACTTCATAAGATAAAACAATCATAAATGCGTTCAGGATTGATTCCTTTTAACATACTAATAACCAAGGCCGTATAAACCTTCGGCTAGTTTTGAAATCATATTAAAAATGAAAGCAAAATCCACTTTTTTATTCCTGGCTTTTATCATTGTTTTAGGAAGTGAGCTCAACGCCCAGTTTATGAACCAAAATCGATTTGGTAGACAGCGTAGTGCCATCCCCCAAGGACCGACCGCTGCGGACCAAGAGCCTGAAAAACTGACCGCTGAACAATATGTAGACCAAGAAATGCCCAAATTCATTGAAACCATGAGCCTCGATCCATTTGAAGAGGCAGTGGTGCGTTCCATATTGGTCAAAAGTGTTCAAAAGCGCATGGAACTTCAAATTCTAAAACTTAATGCCCAAAAAATGCAAGAGGAGTTTCAGAAAACCATCAAGGCGCAAGATGCAGAATTAAAGGCAAGTTTACCTCCTGAAAAGTTCCAAATTTATATGGAGATGCGCGAGAACCCTACCAAGGCCAAACGAAAGCAAAAAAAGAAAAAGAAGAAATCGAAATCATGATATGAGGAGACTGTTCTTGTTTATGGTGCTTTTGGCACCATTTTTATTAAAGGCCCAACGACCACAGAACCCAAGGCCCATTAAGATAACAGGAATGGTCATCGACACAGATTCAGGAAAGCCCCTTGAATTTGCGACATTGGTACTACAAGACGCTCGCAATCCAGAGAACGTTACCGGTGGCATCACCGATGAAAACGGAACATTTGAAGTGAGCACTCCACCGGGAATGTTCAACATTTCCATAGAATACATTTCGTATGTAACCTTTAAGCAAGAACGGCAACTCTTTCGTTCCAATACCAATCTAGGTACTATCAGTTTATCACCCGATATCAATCAATTACAAGAAGTTGAGGTGGTCGCCGAACGAACCACGGTTGAACTTCGATTGGACAAAAAAATCTATAATGTAGGTAAAGATTTGACCGTACAGGGTGCGACCGTAAGTGATGTACTGGACAATGTGCCTTCGGTTTCTGTCGATGTTGAAGGAAACGTTCAATTACGTGGAAATGATGATGTACGTATTCTCATCAATGGCAAACCTTCAGCGATTACTGGTCTAAACAGTACGGAGGCTTTACGACAACTGCCTGCAGAATCAATTGAAAAAGTTGAAGTGATTACCTCGCCATCCGCAAGGTACGATGCAGAGGGATCTGGTGGAATTATCAATATCATTCTCAGAAGAAGCAAACTACAAGGGCTTAATGGGGCATTGACCTTAAATGGAGGGTATCCGCTTTCCGCGGGAATCAATGGAAACATCAATTATAGAACGGGGGATTTAAACTTTTTTACAAATACTGGTTATAATTACAGAACAAGACCCGGAAACTCCCTCAATGACACCGATTTCTTTGATGCCAATGGAGATTTCACTAATGCTCTCCGTGAAGAAAGGGAACGAGAAAGAATTCGCAAAGGACTAAATGCCAATTTGGGTGTCGAATGGTATGTTAACGAAACCTCTTCAATTACTCAGTCTATTTTTGTTCGAAACTCCGACAATGAAAATGAGTCCACAAATATCTTTTTTCAAAGGGATAGCGATGGTAATATCACTTCAGGTTTTCGGTTTGACCCTGAAACTGAAAAGGATGATACCTTTCAATATTCCTTTAACTATGACAAACAATTCAACGGCAGTTCCGATCATACCTTAACCTTTGCCCTTCAATATGAAGAAAGTGAAGAAGTTGAGGAGTCAATGATTATCCAAAACGGATTTGATAGTGAAAGCGTGCGAACGGCAGAGGACCAACGTCGAGTGTTTTTTCAGACCGATTACACCATGCCCCTAGGAAAATCAGGGATCTTTGAACTGGGTTATCGTGGGGATTTTAACAAACTTAATACAGATTACGACGTTGTTTTTATCCAACCGACTGAGCAAGAATTGGGAATTACAAACCCTAGTAATGTTCTTGATTACAAAGAGACCATTAATGCTTTTTATACCCAGTACGGGAATAAATTCAAGAAATTTTCTTTTTTAACCGGTTTACGATATGAAGCGACACGATTAATTATCAACCAGATAGAAACCAATGATTTTAATAGAAATAATTTTGACGGCCTCTTTCCCACCCTTAATTTGAATTATGAAATCACTGAAAAGGAAAGTTTTCAGTTAGGATATAATCGAAGAATTCGGAGGCCACGTTCGTTCTTTTTAAACCCTTTCCCCTCGCGTTCAAGTGCAACAAATTTATTTCAAGGAAATCCAAGCCTAGTACCCAGTTTCTCCAATCAAGTTGATTTGGGATATTTAAAGCGTTGGGAAAAGTTAACATTCAACGGTTCAATTTATTTTCAAAGGGCTACAAACGTGATTTCATTTATTACCGAAGATACGGGAGAAGATGTTTTATTTGATGGGCAGTTGGTCAGCGTACTTCGAAGGACTCCTGCTAACCTGGCAAGAAACGATCGTTACGGATTTGACCTTACCGGTAATTATCGTCCGACACGAAAATGGAACTTGAATATAAATGCCAACCTATTCAATCTCATTACCCGCGGTGATTTTAACGGTCAAAATTTTGATGCTGAAAACCTAAGTTGGTTTATTCGTCTTAATAACAAAATAACCCTTCCATCTAATGTGGATTGGCAGACCCGTATATTTTACCGTGGCCCCACCGAAAACGCCCAAACGCGAAACAAAGGCATCTTTTCATTAAATCTCGCCTTAAGTAAAGATCTCTTTAAAGAAAAAGCATCATTGGCTTTAAATGTAAGTGATGTTTTCAATAGCCGAAGGCGTGTCAGCGAGACGATTACACCCTTTTTTCAAAGTGAAAGCGAATTTCAATGGCGCGTGAGAAGTTTCAATTTAGCATTCACCTACCGGTTCAATCAGAAGAAGAAACGAGGAGAAAACGGACAACGTTATGATAATGGTGGAGGTGAAGAATTTGGAACCTAGTTATGTTCTTTAAAGCATTAAAAAACAAAAAAGGAGCAAAATCGCTCCTTTTTCTATTCTTCTCGTTTTGCCCTTCGGGCTTCACGTTTTTCTTTTAAAATTTCTAAGAGATTTCCGCCCAACCAGTAAGGAATGACGAAAGTCAACAAGAATATCATCAACCAAAATCCTATGGTGAGGATAGTTAGGAACGCTAAAAATCCTAAATATTGATCAAACTCAACTAAATTTTCGTGCATATAAAACGCTTTAGAGCAAAGATAATTCCAAAATCATCAAAATTGCAACTCCTTTTGAAAAAAGATGAATCCGAGGTATTTGTCCGGAATGAAAAAGTAGATCATGAAGTATCTTTGCACTGAAAATTTATAACCGATGAATTACAGAATCGAAAAAGATACCATGGGCGAAGTAAAGGTGCCTTCAGATAAATACTGGGGTGCGCAAACAGAGCGTTCACGAAATAATTTTAAAATAGGGCCAAGTGCTTCCATGCCGATAGAAGTTGTTTATGGTTTTGCCTATCTAAAGAAGGCTGCGGCATTTACCAATCACGAATTGGGGGTATTGGCCCAGGAAAAAAGGGATTTGATTGCACAGGTTTGCGACGAAATACTTGAAGGAAAACACGACGGCCAATTTCCTTTGGTCATTTGGCAGACCGGATCGGGAACGCAAAGCAATATGAATGTGAACGAGGTAATTGCAAATCGGGCCCATGAAATTTCAGGAAAAACGATTGGTGAAGGAGAAAAGACCATTCAGCCCAATGACGATGTCAACAAATCACAATCTTCAAATGATACCTTCCCAACGGGAATGCATATCGCAGCGTATAAAAAAATTGTTGAAGTAACGATTCCTGGAGTGGAACAGTTACGCGATACCCTTCTGAAGAAATCCCAAGACTTTAAGGAAGTCGTCAAAATCGGTAGGACCCATTTGATGGATGCCACTCCTTTAACCCTTGGTCAAGAGTTTTCTGGCTACGTATCACAGTTAAACCACGGTATTAAGGCGTTAAAAAATACTCTACCCCATTTAGCGGAATTGGCATTGGGGGGTACCGCAGTAGGTACGGGACTAAATACGCCTCAAGGCTATGATGTATTAGTGGCGAAATATATCGCTCAGTTTACGGGAATGCCTTTCATTACCGCCGAAAATAAATTTGAAGCCTTGGCTGCCCATGATGCCATCATAGAAAGTCATGGGGCATTAAAGCAATTGGCGGTTTCATTGAATAAAATCGCTAATGACATTCGTATGATGGCATCTGGTCCACGCTCAGGGATTGGGGAAATACTTATACCTGCTAATGAACCCGGGAGTTCGATCAAGCCAGGGAAAGTGAATCCGACACAATGCGAGGCGATAACAATGGTATGTGCCCAAGTGATGGGGAATGATGTTGCCATTTCAGTGGGCGGAACCCAAGGGCATTATGAACTAAATGTCTTTAAACCGGTCATGGCCGCTAATATTTTACAATCCGCGCAATTAATAGGAGATGCTTGTGTAAGCTTCGATGTAAATTGTGTCGCAGGCATCGAGCCCAATCACGAGACCATTAACACCCTATTGAACAATTCGTTGATGTTGGTCACAGCGCTAAATACCAAAATTGGATATTATAAAGCTGCTGAAATAGCCAACACAGCGCATAAAAATGGAACAACCCTTCGTGAAGAAGCCGTTAATTTAGGGTATGTCACTCCCGAGGATTATGACAAATGGGTCAAACCCGAAGACATGGTTGGTAGTTTGAAATAAAAATACTGTACATAAAACATAAAAAAAGGGCTTCCAATAATGAAAGCCCTTTTTACTTGAGTGGATAGTGTTATTATTTCAAAGTGAACTTCGAAGTTCCCAATAATTTTAGTCCATCATCATACACATTCACCATGTAATTTCCTTTTTGGAAATCACCTGTTGGTTTATTGATGTAGTCACAAACATCCAAGGAATTGTTCTCATAGTAGAAATTTGTTCCTTTGGTATAGCTTATAGAGGCACCGTCTTCATTACTTGCATTCATTCCATCACCAACTACATTTCCTTGAGGGTCAAGAACTTCGATAAAGAACTCTCTATCTCCTGCCTGTGCGATGGCATTATCAGCTACAGTAAAACAGACTTTGAACTTATCGGTAGACTTCGCTCTTGAAGTAGAAACCAAACGGCCACTGTTACGCTCTTTAACAGCATCAATTTGAAATGTTGCAAGGTTTAAAGCAGACCCTCTTTCAACGGCATCGGCCAATTGTGTATTCTGCACCACCAAAGAATCGTTAAAGATGGTTTGTTTCTCCAATTCTACGAAGGTACTATCACGTTGCATTGCCAACATCGTATTTGATGTGGTCAATGAGTCTACCTGACGCAATAATTGCTCTCTTTCTGCCTTTAATTGACCTACTTGCCTTCTGTAACGTGATAATGAAGCGATATCAGCTTTCATTGTGGAAACAGAATCGATGTATTTGGCAATTCTGTCACGCGCAGCGACCAATTCTTCATTCGTAGCATTACTTTCAAGAATGGCTTTGTCATATTCTGACTTTAGGCTGTTCAAATCGTCAACAACCAAGTCTTTTTCTTGCCTAAGGGCATTGGTTGTTTTTTTCTTGTCTTGATAAAGACTTACAGTATATATGATGGTTCCTAAAAGGATAACACCTAATAATCCTGCGATTACTTTAAGACTGTTGTTGCTTTTTGTTTCTGTCATGATATTAGTTTTTAACGACAAATAAAATTTGCTAGTGTCTGTTTTATATACGTCTTTGATTTTCTTTTAGATGTTTTAAAGAAAATATTTTATTTACATATGTCGATAAACCCTCTGTTTATATAGGCTTGATGAAACTTTTTTTTATGAAAATTCTATATCTCTTCGCAATTATGCTCTTTTGTTTTCTCTCAATTTCATTTGGAAAAGCAAGAAAAGAGGAAAAATCAGCAAAGCATTTCTCTATTACCAATAATACTTTTAAGGTACTGGGCATGAGACAAGCCACGATGATATTGCAATGGAATGACGTCATTCTATATGTAGACCCCGTGGGAAGCAAAACTTTGTTTCAATCCTATCCTCTACCTGATCTAATTTTAATTACCGACAATAGTGAAGACCATTTTAAGTTGACAACTCTGGAAGGACTAAATACAAGTAAGGCTAAAATCGTGATCCCATCATCTGTCGCTGATAATATCCCCAATGAATTTACCCCACAATTAGATCTTTTGGAAAATGGTGACATGAAAGAACGGTTTGGAATAACGATTCAGGCCTTACCTAAATATCATTCAAAATATGAAGGTAATAGCTATGTACTGAAGATGAACGGCGAGCGCATTTACATTTCAGGGAATGTTCAAGACATCAAAGAAATACATTCATTAAAAAAAATTGATCGGGCTTTCATCTCTGTGAACCCGTCCAAAACATTTACCGTGGAAAATACTGTAGCGGCTGTTTTGGCGTTTCAACCAAAAATAGTCTACCCCTATTATAGCAATGCAAATGGTTCTAGCAATGCACAAAAATTCAAGACCTTGATTTCGGGGGAAAATGTTGACATTGAAGTAAAACTCCTAGATTGGTAGTAGTTCCTTTACTTTTTTGTTTTTTCGCACTTCATGCTAAATCCATTTTGCGTTATGGATTTTCACTTAGACAGTGCACAATACCTTGCTTAGGAATAGTAAATCAGGTTATAATCTTATGGATTACGGTTTGATTGACCGATAAGTTCTTGACCACTACCGTACCAGTTTTTTATACTTGATGCGCTTTGGCATGATATCGGCCCCTAAACGTTTCTTTCGATTCTCCTCATAATCAGAAAACGAACCTTCAAAGAAGTAAACTTGTGAATCCCCTTCAAAAGCCAAAATGTGGGTGCAAATCCGATCCAGGAACCAGCGGTCGTGTGAGATAATTACAGCGCAACCAGCAAAATTCTCAAGACCTTCTTCTAGGGCACGAAGGGTATTGACATCCAAATCGTTGGTAGGCTCATCCAACAATAAGACATTACCTTCTTCTTTGAGGGTCATGGCCAAATGAAGACGGTTACGCTCTCCACCGGAAAGCATGTTGACCTTTTTGTTCTGCTCACTTCCCGAAAAATTGAATCGACTTAAATAAGCTCTTGAATTAACCTGTTTTCCACCCATCAAAACCAATTCTTGTCCATCACTGAAATTTTCCCAAATTGACTTTTGGGGGTCAACGTTTGAATGGGATTGGTCGACATAGGCCAATTTTGCGGTATCCCCAACAACAAACTCCCCCTTATCAGCCTTTTCCTCTCCCATGATCATTCGAAAAATCGTTGTCTTTCCTGCACCGTTCGGGCCTATAATTCCAACGATTCCAGCTTGTGGCAGATTAAAATTCAAATCTTCGTACAACAATTTATCGTCATATGCCTTACTTACTCCTTTGGCTTCAATGACATTGGTACCCAGGCGCGGTCCGTTGGGGATAAAAATTTCGAGCTTTTCTTCGAGTTGTTTCTGATCTTGACTGGCCAACTTATCATAATTCTTCAAACGGGCCTTTTGCTTCGCTTGTCTTCCTTTGGCACCCTGTCGAACCCATTCCAGTTCACGTTCAAGTGTTTTTTGACGCTTGGAGGCTTGTTTGCTTTCTTGAGCAAGGCGTTTGGCTTTTTGGTTCAACCACCCGGAATAATTCCCCTTCCAGGGGATACCTTCTCCTCGATCCAATTCCAGAATCCATCCAGCCACGTTATCCAAAAAGTAACGATCGTGGGTCACGGCAATGACCGTTCCTTTGTATTGTGCCAAATGATGTTCCAACCAATGCACCGACTCTGCATCTAGATGGTTGGTGGGCTCATCCAATAACAATACATCAGGTTCTTTTAATAATAATCGACATAACGCCACCCTTCTTCGTTCTCCCCCAGATAAAACTTCAATCTTCTTTTCCGCATCTGGCGTGCGAAGGGCATCCATGGCAATTTCGAGTTTTGTATCGAGCTCCCATGCATTGCTGGCGTCGATCTTATCTTGCAGTACAGCCTGCTTGTCCATCAATTTCTGCATCTTATCTGCATCTTCATAGACTTCTGGCAGACCAAACATATCATTGATTTTGTTGTATTCATCGAGAACGGCTACCGTTTCTGCTACCCCCTCTTTAACCACCTCCAGCACTGTTTTGTTTGGGTCCAATTGTGGCTCTTGTTCCAAATACCCAACAGAATATCCAGGAGAAAAAACAACGTCACCTTGATAGTTTTTATCTACCCCTGCTATAATTTTTAGTAAGGTGGATTTACCAGAACCATTGAGACCTAGAATACCAATTTTGGCGCCATAAAAAAAACTTAGGTAAATATTTTTAAGAACTGGAGTATTGGCGTTCTTGTAGGTCTTGGTGACCCCCGTCATTGAAAAAATAACCTTCTTATCGTCAGACATTCTTATGGTTAATGGTTAATGGTTAATGGTTAATGGTTAATGGTTAATGGTTAATGGTTAATGGAAATTAAAACATCAATATTATTAGCCGTAGTTTTCGCTAAACATTTTCGACTTTTCCCATTTAATCCTTTATCTCAATTATACTCTACCTTTGAGTGCATTAAAAACCCAAGCCACGGCAAAGAATCCCAAACCTACAGCTGCAAAACCGTATCCGGCCACTTCATCATATTTAAATGCACCCAATGCTATCATTCCCAATCCGACAATAATCATAATGATAGTGGCATAAGCCAATACCGTGTTCTTATTCATTCCCATTCGTTCAAATTAAGTGGAAAGTCAAATATCGTAAAAAATACCTTTTTTCCCGTAAATATTAGATTTCAAACGGGAAGGTAATGCCGCTAATCCTTCGGATTTCATCCAACAGCGCAATAAGTTCCTGGCTATCAGTATGTGACCAAAGTTCACTTTCCATCTTACCATCTCGAATACACTGATTCACCTCAACTATTTCGTGGTAATAGCCCCGCCCAGTAGTGGATAATCCAATGGACTCAGAAACACCTTCAATGGTCATTTCAAAACCTTGTGTTTCATGAAAACGGGGTTGTAGCGTCACTCGACCTTTACTACCTGCAATCTCCGCACTCATTCTAGAATGATGGGTAAAACTGCTGTTTAAGACTGCCTGCGCGTCGGAATATTGAAAAATAATCGATGTTTGGATTTCCGTACCCATTTCATTGAAATTGGAAACCGCTTTGATTTCATGTGGTTTTCCCAAAAAAAGATAGGCTAAAAAGACAGGGTATATCCCAATATCCAGTAAAGTACCTCCTGCCAGTGCTGGATTTAGTAAGCGGGAATCTGAGGATCTATCAAGGGCATAAAAAGCAAAATCCGCATTAATATATTTTAACACACCTAACCTGCCTTCTTCAACGAGTTCTTTGACCCGTCGAATGGTCGGATTGAATCGCGACCATAATGCTTCCATAAGAAATACCTTATTCTCACGCGCCATTTTTATCATTTCATCAACCTCTTTTAGATTGATGCCTAAAGGTTTTTCACAAAGTATATGTTTACCATACTGCATCGCTCTAATCGTCAGATTTTTATGAAAAACATGTGGTGTAGCGACATAGAGTATATCTACCAAATCGATCTGAAATAGGGTCTCATACCCTTCAAAAGCGTTGGGAACATTATGTTCCTTAGCAAAATCTAAGGCTCTCTGTTTGTTTCTCGAAGCAACGGCGCTTAACTCCGCATCTTTTACCAATTTCAAGTCATTGGCAAAATGATGTGCAATTTTTCCCGGGCCGACAATACCCCATTTGATTGGTCTCATATGGTTAAAAGTAATCATTTATCCTGCTTATCTTTATCCGCATATTGAATTTACAGCCCATGGACATTACCTTCAACAAAAACGAGGACCACAACAAACTAATGCTTTCTGATTTGAGAAGGCGTTTGGCACAAATTAAATTGGGTGGAGGTAAAAAGAGAATCGAAAAACATCATTCCAAGGGTAAAATGACCGCGAGGGAGCGGATAGCGTTCTTGTTGGATTCCGATGAAGATGCCATCGAAATAGGGGCATTTGCTGGTGAAGGCATGTACGAAGAACATGGAGGATGCCCTTCTGGCGGAGTGGTTGTAAAAATTGGTCATATACAAGGTAAACAATGTATCGTAGTAGCCAATGATGCCACAGTCAAAGCGGGTGCATGGTTTCCGATTACCGGGAAGAAAAACCTCCGTGCCCAAGAGATTGCCATTGAAAATCGATTACCGATCATCTATTTGGTAGATAGTGCGGGAGTTTATTTGCCCATGCAGGATGAAATATTTCCTGATAAAGAACACTTCGGACGTATTTTTCGGAATAATGCCGTAATGAGTAGCATGGGTATCACTCAAATTTCAGCGGTAATGGGTAGCTGTGTCGCGGGTGGAGCCTATTTACCGATAATGAGCGATGAAGCGCTTATCGTCGATAAAACAGGAAGTATTTTTTTAGCGGGAAGCTATCTCGTAAAAGCGGCTATTGGTGAAAGTATCGATAACGAAACCTTAGGTGGAGCAACCACACATTGCGAAATCAGTGGTGTCACGGATTACAAGGCCAAAGATGATAAGGATGCCTTGAATACCATCAAAAATATCGTCAGTAAAATTGGTGATTTTGAAACGGGCGGATACAACAGAACTGACCCCATCACGCCAAAAGATGACCCTGAAGAACTGTTTGGGATACTACCCAAATCTCGTTCTGACCAGTACGATATGTTGGAAATTATCAAACGATTGGTCGATGATTCAAAGTTTGAGCAATACAAAGAAGATTACGGTAAAACCCTTTTAACGGGCTACGCACGTATTGACGGCTGGGCCGTAGGCATCGTGGCCAACCAAAGAAAAGTGGTTAAAAGTGGTCAGGGCGAAATGCAGTTCGGAGGGGTCATCTATTCTGATTCTGCAGATAAGGCCACACGCTTTATTGCAAATTGTAACCAAAAGAAGATTCCTTTGGTTTTTTTACAGGATGTTACCGGTTTTATGGTGGGTAGTAAGAGTGAACATGGTGGTATCATAAAAGATGGTGCGAAGATGGTGAATGCGGTGAGCAATTCTGTCGTTCCAAAATTTACGATAATTATTGGAAACAGCTATGGAGCGGGTAATTATGCCATGTGTGGTAAAGCCTATGATCCTAGATTGATAGTGGCATGGCCCAGTGCAGAGTTGGCCGTGATGAGCGGTAATTCTGCTGCGAAGGTATTACTACAAATCGAGAAAGCCAGACTGGAGAAAAAAGGGGAAGCCCTTGATACCAAAAAGGAAAAAGAGTTATTTGAAAAGATAAAATCGAGATATGATGATCAGGTTTCACCTTACTATGCTGCAGCGCGCCTATGGACCGATGCCATTATTGATCCACGTGATACCCGAAAGTGGATTTCTTTGGGAATTGAAGCTGCCAACCACGCCCCAATTGAACGCTCTTTTAATCTAGGGGTATTGCAGGTTTAGTCTACTCCCCTTTCATAATGATATTCGCCGTTGGTTTATCTCCAACAGTCAACACCATAAGTTTATAGCCTTCTTTCTTAAAGAGAATTTCATCCTTTTTGTCGGCAGGGATGGTATATCTCCCGTTTTCGTCGGTAAAAACCGTTTCTTTCGTTCGGGTGTTGGTCACTTCAACCCCTGATACCATTCGGCCTTTTCTTAGTGCAAATCCTGAAATGGTCCGCATCTTTCGCTTCTTTTTTGCCTCTCTTTTTTCAAATCGTTGCGCGACTTTTTCTGATACCATGAATTGTGTTTCCAAGTAATAGCCCATATTACTATCATCTATACGCTCCCATTTATCTTGGCTGGCATATTTACGATACGAACCGTATTTGTTAAAGGCTGCGGCCAAAATTAATCCGAGCTCTTCCTCGCCATATACTTTTAACAATTCCAGGGAGACCATGAAATCGTTTTTCACATAAATGTCATAAGGCTTTAAATCGACCCAGACCATCCTGTCATTTTTTTTAACCGTAACAAGAATGTTTTTACCTGACGTGTTTAAGTTGGTCTTTGGACTTCCCATGGGGCCGTCATCTTCATAAATATTGACCCTAAGCAATAAGCTGTCAGATGGATTGTAAAATACTTCAAATTGAAAACGGTCAAGACGCCTCAATCCACTTTTAGCGACAATACGGGTCGCCAGCTCTCCGCCCAATGCAATCTGGTCTTTCCAATAACCAAAGGTTTTTTCACCAAAGTTTTTATAGCCAATCAAATCTGTAATAAAGCGGTCACCTTTGTTCGAAACGACTACTTCGTTGAGGGCAACGCGTTCGGGATTCATTTTAAAAACAGGGTACTCATTAAAGACCAATGGCATTTTCTCTACGGGAATATTCAGCGGCGCATACCCCAAAGCCGAAAATAAAATATTGGTTTGGGAATTTACTTGGTCTTTTTCAAAATAGAGATGGAACAACCCTTCTTCATCACTCACTGTGCCGACACCCTGTTCTACAATACCTATGTTGACATAAGGTATGACTTGACCGGTTTTGGCATCCAATACCTTTCCTTTATAGTCCTTTTGGGCCGCCACAAAAGTGGACAGAAGAAAAATGATACCATAACCAGTGTAGAATAAACTCTTCATATTAAAAAATGCCGTGAGTAATCAATTTAAGAAGATCATGCTTCAAAATCCATTTTGCCAGGTTAAATCAAAAGTTGGAAATGATACTGGATTTAACCGCTGAGAGTTATCGTTTGTAAGCACACCATCAAGCACCAAAGCTGGAAATAGGTTTCTGTACTGCGCGAATCTATTACGCTGCCTCCAATAAAGCTCCATTTCTTTATCGCGAGTCTGGGAAGAGTCGTTGTTACCAGACACCTTTGGGTTGGGATTTTCTTGGACGCCTACGATAACACCATTTAGCGTTGTAGTGGTCATACGTAAATCATTGACAAGGGTAACTCCTTTCAATAAACGATATGGAGAATCTACTTTTCGAACTTCAAGGTTTTCTTGGGCGTAACCAAAACCCAAACACAACAATAGCGTTAAAATGGTAATACTTACTTTTTTCATGTCTCTGTTTTTTGAGTTGTGCGGCTTAAAATTTATCGAATAATTGTTTTGCTTCCCGTGGTCAAGGTGAACAGTTCTTGGTTGGTGTCCTTCAGGTCGAGCTTGAACACCTTCACCTCCTTGCGCTGCGACCTTGAACCGTAGTCCTGGTAA
>ERZ1740067.537-NODE-537-length-29928-cov-6.183745_pt1 | contig 29928 bp, 20 predicted proteins | sample MGYA00581736_ERZ1740067 | MGnify/ENA primary metagenome ERZ1740067 (study PRJEB43018, sample SAMN04849236) | marine metagenome | isolation source: floating plastic debris | place: Pacific Ocean | collected 2008-08-27 | study: EMG produced TPA metagenomics assembly... | reverse complement strand
CGCCGGTCACGGCATCTCAAACGAGCGCGACCTCCAGATCGGAACCTTCCCCTACCAGCCCGACTCCGATGGCGATGGTGTAGATGACCCGACCGAGATCGACGCGGGGACAGACCCGACGGATCCGCGAGTGTTCTGAACGCGTTCTACGGGATCGGGTCGGCCGCTCCACGACCTGACTCCGGGTCAGCGCGTACCGCCGAAACCTACCGGTACGCCGCGAGCTTCGGACCGCGTTTTCTGAACATGCTGCGAACGACCGCGAGCGACGACGCCGACCGCCACGAGGCCCGTGATCCACGTGTCAGATCTGGGTCATCTCGTGCACTCTGAACGATTCGATTGCGCCATCAGTTGCGGCGATGTATGCCGCCAGGTGCGGAGCGCTCATGTGCGCCTGCCAGAGTTTGCGGCTCTCCCAGTTCTCGAAGAACAAGAACTTCTCGGGGGACTCGTTGTCCTGGTGCAGGTCGTATTGCAGGCACCCTGCCTCGGCCCGCGTGATGGGAATCAGCTTCTCAAGCTCAGTCCGGACAAGATCAACGGAGCATGGCTTCGCCTGAATATGAGCGACGATCGTGAGGTTTGCCATTTGTATCCTTCGTATCAGCTGTGGATGTGACCTGCCCCCGCTCTTCACGACGGCCATCCCGGACATGCTCCGCCTGAAAACGGTCAGGCTGCCGCCGCGGAGCCTGAACGCGCACGCGGAACGCTTTGTGCGACCCATCAAGCACGAGCGGCTCAATCGGATCGTACCGATCGGCGAACGAAATGTGCGAGATGTGATCGACGTGCACCTCGATCACTACAACCGCGAGCGACACCACCAGGGCCCGGGTGACGACTTGCTCGGGGGCTGCATCCAACACCCACCTCCGACAAGGGCGAAATAGCCTGCCACGAGCAGTCCAGTGGATTGATCCGCCCATACCGTCGCGCGGCCTGACCGATCGCAAACCCGATTCGGATCACCAAAGACGAGCCTGCCTCGGGGCCATCACCGCGCGCCAATCACGTACTCCAACAGACATCTGCCATAAGGACCGTCGCCGCTTGATGTCGGCTGGGTCTTCGGACCCTACGCCATCGTGGATTGCCGAGCGTCTGCATCTTTCGATACCACGAGGCAGCGCAAACATCAAAGGTCCCTCGCGCTCGATGGTGCTCGGTTGTGCCGCTGCGGCATTCGACCGCGCACGCGGGGGTACATGCAGCTACCGCCCGCGCAAAGCACGGGCGGTAGACGGAGATCTGAGGCATGTCGACGGGGCGTGGGAACTTACGTCAGTCCGCCGCGATTACGGGCAGCCTGCACTCCAGAGCGAGAGGTAGAACGAGAAGTCCGAGAGAGTCACCGCACCATCGGGCACGCCGTTCGACGTGCCGTCGGTCGTCAGGTCGGCCGCGGAATCGCTCGCGCTCCAGAGCGAAAGGTAGAAGGAGAAATCGCTGAGGGTGACCGCGCCATCGGGCACACCGTTGGCGGTGCCGTCGGTCGTGACATCCGCTGGCGAGCAGCCGCCGCCGATGGTGATCGTGATCGGGTTGACGGTCAGTGACTGCTGGTTTGTGCCGGGGCTCGTCGAGAACGTGGTGAGGGCGTCACCGAGCACGAGCACGACGGCGCCGGCGTAGTCGATCGTGATCGTGTCACCGCTCTGCGCCGCGGGATCGACCGTGAGATCGAAGGTAATCATCGTGGAGGGATCGGCCGCCAAGCCGCCGGCAAGACCACGCCCCGCAGCGGCACGCACGAGGGCGCTGCCAGTCAGGTCCGTCGTCGGTCCCGAGGTCAGCGACGCGTTGAGCACGGGCGAAGCCGCGAGACCGGTTGCTGTTCCAGACGATTCGATGTCGCCGCCAAAGCCGTAGAAACCCGCGGCCCCAAAGACACCTGCGGGTGCCCCCGCGGTGTCAAAGTCCGCGCTCACCGTGATCGAGACCGTGTCGCCCGCGGCGACCGAGGTCGAACTAGCAGAGACGTTCACGGCGGCGGACTGCGCCGCAGCAACACCCGCCAGCGATGCGATACCAAGACTTGCTGCTTTGAAATTCATGATGACTCTCCGTAACACAATGGTTCCGCGTGTCGTTCGCGCGGCGATGGTTCTACTTGATCAACTAAACGCACATTACCCTACTACATCTTCGTCCAAAAGCCGTGGGTGTTTTGTCCAATGCCCAAACAATTCGCTTCTACATCCAATACTTCGCACCACCTGGTCCCCACAAACACTGTGTGAACAGATCACCGTGTAGCCGCGTCGAGCGAAGACGACCTGCAGGAAACCCCTATGCATCGACGCTCGCTGTCGCTCAGTCCTTCGTGGCTTGATTCCAGAACGCGTCGAGCTCGTCCCGGAGCTCGCGCACGATGTCGGGGTGCTGATCGGCGAGGTTCGCGGTCTCGCCGACGTCGGCCTCGAGATCGTACAGCTCGGGCACCTCGGCCCGATCAACCGCCGCGTAGTCAGGCACCTGCTGCTGCGCTCGGAGAAACTTCCACTTTCCACGTCGGATACCGTTGGCGGCGTGCCGAGGTATCACGGTCGTATACACGAAGGTTTGGCGACCGCCGTCCGGGTCGTTGCCGTACAGAAGCTCGGTCTGGTCGACTCCGTCGATCACGCGGTCCCGCGGCACGTCGAATCCGGCGATTGTGGCGAAGGTCGGGAGCAGGTCGAGCGTCGTGAACAGCGCACCCGACTCAACACCCGCGGGTACCCATCCCGGCCAGCGAACGATGCACGGCACGCGTGAGCCCGCCTCATAGCTGCTGCCCTTGCCCGCACGCAGCGGCCCCGCATCGCCCCAGAACTTGGCCCCCTCTGGGTGGCCCTTCTCCCCGTTGCGATACCGCTCTTGGTTCCACGGACCGTTGTCGGTCGTGTAGATCACCAGCGTGTTCTCGGCCAAGCCGAGTTGATCGAGCGCGTCGAGCAGCCGGCCAGTCTCGAAATCAAACTCCTCAACCACATCGCCATACAAGCCGCCGGCCGACGTGCCCCTAAAACTCGGCGACGCGTCAATGTCGGTGTGCATCATCGTGTGCGAGAGGTAGAGCGCAAACGGCCGGTTCGGATCGCGACGGTTCGTGAGGTAGTCGATCGCCTTGTCCGTGTAGAGCCGCGTGATCGCGCTCATGTCATTGCTCGTGCCCGCTGGCTGGTTGTTCTCGTGATAGGCGATGGTGCCGTCGTCGTTGGCCCCGAGCGAGCCGAAATAATAGTCGAACCCTTGCGCGTTCGGCATGCGGGGGATGATCTCCTCGCGGTTGGACACGTCCCACTTGCCCACACACGCGGTCTGGTAGCCCACCGTCTTCAGAAGCTCCGCCCAGGTGATCTCCTCGCCCGGCATATGCCACCCTCCGGACCGCACCGGGTACCGGCCGGTCAGTAGCGCAGAGCGCGACGGCCCGCAGACCGTTTGGGCGTAGAAGCTGGTGAACTTCGTGCCCTCGGCCGCGAGCCTGTCCATCCTGGGCGTAGCGTGGGTCGTAGACCCAAACGCCCCGAGGTCGGCGTAGCCTTGATCGTCGGTGAAAATGAGCAGGATGTTGGGCCGCTGAGTTTCGTCGGAAGACACTTCTGCGTGCGCGGCGTTTATCGCCAGCAATCCGATCAGCCAAACGATGTATGCCATAGGTAGAGCTCCAGAACACTTCGCCAGATGATCCGCTCCCAAGCGGTGCGTTCTACTACTTCTAAAGACCCCGCAACGAAACACGTTGAGTGCACAAACAGGATGCTTCCGCGGTCCGCCGCGGACGCCGAGACCAGCCCCGCGAGGTCACTCCGGTCGGCGGTCCGACCTATAGATGTGATCGACCACGATGTGTCCCCATCCGCCTGGGTGCGCGTCGACGATTTCGATCGTGGCCGTCCGCCCCTTGAACTCGGAAACATCCCACGTCACCCACTGCAAAATCTTGCGGCCGTTCGAGTCCTTCGTCGCGTTTCCAACCGCGCTGCGAACGACCTCCCCGTCGACGCGCAGGTTGACGCAGGTGTCGTCGGGCTTCCTGCCGCCGCCGATCCGGAAGTTGATCCGATCACGGTCAATCTCAAACGCCGGGGATGTCAGCGTGCCGGTCGGCTGATCGCTGAACCCGTTCCCGATGAACGTGTCCAGGACGCGCTCGCCCTCATGGCCCACCACCCGCTGGCCAGCGAGCACCGGGCCAGATGCGAACGCTTCACCGACCGCAACCCACGCGTCGAAACTGTCGCCCTCAAAGTCGGCCATGAGAACATCGTCTTCGCGGAGCGTGACGGGCTCGGCGAGCACGACTGGACCGGGGCGCACACCGGGCCGCGGGATCCGCTCGGATGGCACGGTCAGATCAGCCGCGTTCGCGTCGGGCAAGCGCGTTATCTTCGTGTACATCGCGCTGCAGATCGTTTGATCGCGATTCCCGAGAAGGTTCGTCTGAAGCCGATGCTTCCCGGGCTCAAGGCGGATGCGAAACACAACGGATGTGTCGTCGGGCTGACTATCGATCGTGTAATTCTTCCCCGCGATCTGCACGTTGGCGCCCACGATCGGTCGCTGCCCCCGCGCCCCGCGCGTGAAGTCGGGTGCGTAGCCAGCGTTCAGCGGCAGGCCCGATTCCTCGGGCCAGCGCCACAACTCGATCTCGTACACCCCTCCGACGGCAACCTCGATGTTCCAGTATCCGATCGCCCACCCGTCGGTCAGACCCCCAAGGTTGTCGCAGTAGTCTCCGACCCAGTCTTGTGCGTACAGCATCATCGGTTCTTGTCTGTCCGTGCCGATTCGGATCCAGCGCGCGATGTCAAACTGCGGCCTGGCCTCTTCGTACCACGCGTCGTAGTGCGCCTCCATCGCCTCGGCGATGTCAGGGTGCTGCTCGATCACGTTGTTCGCCTGACCGGGGTCGCTGGCGATGTCGTACAACTCGCTGTGATTCACAAGCCGCCAGGAGTTCCAAAGCACGACCGCGGGATCCCACTTCTCGCCCGACACCCGGTACTGGATGACCAACTTGCGGTCCGGCAGTGTCCCCGAGTCGCTTTCCAAGACGCTCGCGAAGCTCGTCCCATCGAAGCGGCGAGCAAGCGCAGACTCACGATCGTCGGCGGCATCGAGGTCACAGAGCTCGATCAGGGTCGGCAAAACATCCTGCACCTGCGTCAGCACGCCCACGTCGCGCCCGTGCTGCACGGGTCCGGCGGGCCAGCGGAAGAAGAAGGGCACGCGGTGCCCCCCCTCGTACACACTCGTCTTCATGCCCCGCATGCCGGCGTTGTAGATCTCCTGCGCCGCCGCGCTCTGCGTCCCGTTGTCGGACATGTAGATCAGCACCGTGTCGTCGCGGAGGCCGCTCGACGCGAGGAACTGCTCGAGCCGACCGACGTTGGAATCGATGTTCGCGATCATCCCGAAGAATTTGGCCGGGATCGGCTTCCCCTCGAACGTCCCCTCGTACGGCTCCGAAAAAGAGGCAGCCACGATGTCCGGGACGTGCGGCGTGTTCGTCGCGAGGTACACGAAGAACGGCTGCCCGCTGTCCGCCTCCTGCCGGTCGGTGATCCAGTCCATCGCGTAGTCGAAGAAGACGTCAGTGCAGTATCCGGACATCTCCTTGTCCACGCCGTTGTGGTTCAGGACAGGATCGAAGTAGTCGTTGCCCCAGTAGTCTGCCAATGAAGTGATGCCCCACGCGCGGTGATGGAGCGTGTCCTGGAAGCCGCGGTCTTGCGGGCGATGCGGGTAGCTGTCGCCCATGTGCCACTTGCCTACGTGGCTCGTTGCATAGCCCGCGTGCGCGAAGAATTCCGCCATCGTCGGGATGTCGGCACGGACCATCGATCGGCCCTGGCAGACCGCGGTACAACCGTTCTTCATCGCGTCGCGGCCCGTGATGAGCTGCCCACGTGTCGGTGAGCACATCGGCGCGACGTGGAAATCGGTGAAACGGACGCTCTCGGCGTGCAGTTGGTCGAGACTGGGCGTTTTGAGTACAGGGTTACCGTGGGCCGACAAGTCCCCGTAGCCCTGGTCGTCGACCATGATGAGGATCACGTTCGGATGCCGGCCCGAGCGCTCCGGCACGCTCTCGCCTGCCTGGGCAACGCCACCCCACGAACACACAAGAGCGAGCATCGCGTCCATCAAGGGGCGGCGAGGCCCACACTTCCGATGCCGCAGGTACTTGGTCAATATTGCGTACATGGTGGCGTGTCCCCAGCGGTTCTGCGGGATGTCGGCGAACATCCAACCTTCGATCAACGTGTCCTCAAAGCACCCACCCGCCAGGTTTCCTTCACGCGACGTGCCCCGATGACGCCGAGCCGCACGGCTCGCTCATCGCGAGCGACAGGTGGTGCGGCGATCAGTCGGGCAGCTTCTGGATCGATATGTTCCTGAGCGTGATTGGCGCGAGGTCAGCAAAGAGCGAGACGCCGTTCCAGTCTTCGGCCGGGAAAACAAGGTCTGAAATCGCAGCGGTGAAAACCCCCGACGTAGCACCGCCGAACAGTTCCACGCTCGAGTTGTCGACGACGATCTGGAGCGTCACCGAGCCGTCTGGATTCGTCATCAACGGCGCCGAGTGCACGCCCGCGAAGCTCGGGTGGAAGTCAGTCTCGCCGGAGTTCCGGCGATCAACGAACATCTCACGCAACCGCAGGTCGTACCCAAAGACTGTGCCCGGCTGGTTCGGCCCCGACACAGCAACGCCCGCAGCTGTGAAGCTGGCCGGCCGCTGTTTCACGACGCCACCGAAGCGAATGGCCCCTCCGGGGTTCGCTGTCATTGAGAGAACAAACGCACCCTCGGGAAACGAGCCGAGGTGTCGGGAAAAGCCGTTGTGTTCGAGCAACCTCGCGAAGGTGTGGCGTCCGGCCGGGATCTCGAAGTCACTCGCGGTGAACGTCGTCTGCAACTGCCGCGTGATTTCATCGACCGGCTTCTGCGTTAAGCGAACGCCCTCGGGCCTCTGTGTGAGGCCGACCTCACGCGGCACAGACATCTGCCCTCGCCATGGTCCGGTCGGGACCGTGTTCGCGTATCGCCAGTCGTTCATCCAGGCAAGCCACACGACCCGGCCCTCGGGATCGTGGTTGAATGCCTGGGCGGCGTAAAAGTCGGCGCCATGGTCAACCCACAGCGTCGTCTCGCTCGGGTTCTCGTTGATGAACCGCGTGCCATCGAACTGGCCGACGAAGTACATCCCCGCCGATCCGCCAGCCGGCCCCTTGTTGCCGACATCGATCTGGAGCACCCAGCGCGTGTTGTTCGGGTCCCCGTCGACGGGCAACTCGAAGAGTTCCGGACATTCCCAATTCGGGACGTTCGACTGTCCCGCGGGACCGAAGCTCGAGATCTGCTCCCAGTCCCGCAGGTCCTCCGACGCGTAGATGTCGATGACGCGGTTGAGCGCCTGCGACACGAGCATGATCCAGCGGTCGGTCGGCTCATGCCAGAACACCTTGGGGTCGCGGAAATGCGGGAGACCTTTGTCGATGACCGGGTTGCCAGCGTACTTGGTCCAAGTCTCGCCGCGGTCGGTCGAGTACGCGAGACGCTGGTCTTGAAGATTCGGATTGGACTGGTGCCCCGTATAAATCGCAACGAGCGGAGGCTCTTCAGCAGATCCAAAGCCCGAGGTATTCGCCTCGTCGCGGACAGCCGATCCCGAGAAAATCATCACGCCGTCTTCTTCCAGCAGCGCAATCGGCTGCTCGTCCCAGGTGATGAGATCTTGCGAAGTCGCATGACCCCAGGACATGTGCCCCCAGGTGTCGCCAAACGGGTTGTGCTGGTAGAACAGGTGGAATTGCCCGTTGGCGTACATCATCCCATTCGGGTCGTTAATCCAGTTGGTCTTCGGCGTGAAGTGCATCTCCGGGCGCAGGTGCGGCGTGTCCAGCGGAGCGACGCCTCCCGAGACCGCGACAATCTCGTCATCGCTCAGCGCGCGGTCCCAGATTGCGGCGTGGTCGATCGCGCCGCGGAGGCGTCTCCTCACGCGATAGCCGTCACCCGCGGCCTGGGGTTCGCCGCCAAGAACAAGCGGCACGGCACTCGCCGGGCGAAGCCCTCCGCTGTGCCTGACCTCGCCCGCGGGTCGGCCGTTGATGAATATCTCCACGCGGCGCGCGTCATATCTCGCCACGATCGTGTTCCAGCTCCGTGCACGAACAGGCGGGATCTCGGCGGCCGCCCGTGTCACCCCGCGGCTCGTCCCAAGTTGGAAACCCAGATCGACCGAGCCCCCGTCGAGCTCGAACGCAAACAGGTTGTACTGCAACAGGTCGCCGCCGCCATGCTTGCTAAACGGGGTGTGATTCCACGACCCTTCGTTCTTCATGCGCACAAGCAGCGTCACCTCGCCACCCTCAATGTTCGCTTCCCCCTCCGCGCCCTGACCGATGATCAGCGCCGCGTCGTCGAGCTTCGCGACCAGCCCGTCGCCCCCGGCATTCATCGACGCCTCCCGCTCGGCACCCTCAAGAGGGACACCGAACCGGACAGCCCCACCGGTCGGCACGAGCTCGCTCGAAGGCAACGATCGATCGGCGGCAGACGACATGTCCCAGTAGGAAACAGCCTCGGAGAAAACACCAGCCGGATCGACCGTCTGCGCGGTCGCGGCGTGTGCTGTAGCAAGGGCCACAACGGCGCTCTGGATCAGCATCAGTTCTTTCATAGCTAAGGGCACCCCTCGTCGAACAGCCTCAGGTATTCAAGAAGGTCGAACGTATCGACGCCTTGCGGCGGCAGGAGGTCGGCGGTCTCACTCGACGCGCTCACTCGCGAGACAAACTCAAGAACGTCGTTGGGCGTGAGCAGCCCATCAATATCCAGATCCGCTCCGCACGCCTCGCCGAAACTCGCGAGCAGTCTCTCGGGCGGCAGCGGCTCACGTGAGATCCGGACCTCATCGATCAGCCCAATGAACGTGCGCTCATCGTCACCCAAGACGTCGCTCGCACGACCGATTAGGAGCCGGCCGTCGCTGTCAACGCCGGGTGGCCGAATGCCAGGGAACGACACGGGGAGCGCCGCGACCACCTCGTGGCGCTCCATATCCTCCGAGAGCACAGTCAGGCGGAGCGCACCTCGGGGCGAAACCGGGTCGTCCGGGTCATAGATCGCGGCGACGTAATACCATCGGCCATCGGCCAGGTTGCCCGCTCCGCCGCCAATCGCGTTGTCCGAATCAACGACCGGAAATCTGCCAAGGCCGTCGGTGATCGCGAATCGCAAGTTTCCCGGTCCGCCCTCATTGAGGATGAGCGCGAAACGAAACTCGTCGTCCCCCTGCAACAGGACCTCCATAAGCCCCTCGTTCGACCGATCACCATCCGTGCGGAAGAACAACTCGGTGGTAAAGCCCGACGGGAACTCAAACTCTCGGCCGTAGAAGTCAGGGTCGAACAAAAGTGCGCCGTCGTGCCCGTCCAGCGATGCGGCATCGAAGCTCGCCGCGCCGCCGGTAAAGCCGAGCCGGAACATCGCGGCCGGTGGCGAGAGCTCCGACGTCACGAAGCGTTTGTCAGGCCGGGAGGAGTCATAGAACAAGCTATCGACCGCCGGCGAGGGCTCATACAGCGAGTTCATCTCGCCGAACAGCCCGCCTTGCCCAACAGCTGTGCTCCGGTCGGCGACGATGGGGTTCGATTCGACAATTGGTGTCGGCGGAGGCGACATAGACCAATGGGCGATCGTTGCATCGTCGCCAGCCGGCACGGGGAAACGCGTCCATGTCTCGCGGAGCTGATGCGCACGGAAGGACAGAAGCGATGCGGTCCCGAAGAGGGCCGTCGCTTCGACGCCCAGCTGGTCGTCTGGAACGTTCGGGTCGGGAAGCACCAGTTGCGAGATCGTCACGGCGCCCGGGTCGTCCGGCGTTCCGGCAAACACCTCGATCGACGAACGGTCAAGCAAAATGCGAAAGTGGACGATCCCGTCAGTCCCGAGCTCGAGCGGCGCCGAGAACATGCCATCGATGGGTCCAAAGTCGGATCGGCCAGCGCCGCGGGTATCAACGAAGACCTCGTTGCTCGCCTTCGAATATCCGACGAACGCGGACCCGCCGGGAAGCGAAAAGACTCGGAACCCCGCGATCGTTGCCGAGCCCATATCGAGCGTGGTCTCGATGTCGAGCATGCGACCCGCGACCCCGAGCGGCGCAAGCGGATCAGTTGTCGTCGTGACCACCCCCGGCGAGGCGAGTTCTACCAAGCCCTCACGGATCGACTCAATCTCGTCGACAGGCTTCTGCCGAAGACGCGCGCCCTGGGGCGTGGTGACGAGCGAGAGCTCTCTCGGAAATGAGACCTGGCCGCGCCACGGCGTCGTGGGGATGCCCTCGCCGTACGACTGCATGATGCCGGCCCAGATCCGTCGTCCGTCGGGGGCTTCTTCCCACGAGTAGACGCCATCGAAGTCTCGCCCGAAGTCGGCCCACACCGCGGGGGTCTCGGCGACGAAGCCGTCCTCGCTCATCGTGCCAACCCAGTAGAGCACGCCGTTGCCACCCGCCGGCGAGCCCTGCGCAGGTGTGAGCTGAATGATCCAAGGCCGCACCGGGCCGCCATTGAGCGGCAGCCGAAAGATGTCGGCCACTTCCCAACCCGTTCCACCGGAGTTCGGGTCGGAGAAGTCGTCGAGGCGCGTCCAGTTGATGAGGTCGGTAGACGCCCACTGGCTGAGGAAGTTCTGGCCGCCGTGGGACACGATCATGATCCAGCGGTTGAAGAATGAGTCCCAGGTGATCTTTGGATCCCGGAATTCTCGGCTCTCCAGATCGATGATCGGGTTGCCAGCGAACCGGGTCCACGTCACGCCGCGGTCGAGCGAGTAGGCCAAGCGCTGGTCTTGCCGCCGGGTGATCGCGTTGTGCCCCGTATAAGCGATCACATAGGGCGGGTTCTCCGCGGTGCCCAGGCCCGACGAGTTGTTCGCATCGAAGACCGCGCTGCCCGAGTACGCATTCACCGGGCCGCCCGGCGTCATCTCCGGACGCAGGGCGTCGGGCAGCTGCGTCCACGTCACGAGGTCGGGGCTCGTCGCGTGGCCCCACGATTGATTCCGCCCGAACTGGTTGGCGATCGGGTTGTGCTGGTAAAACAAGTGCCACAAGCCTGGCGCATCGTTCACGCCAGCGATGTAGATGAGCCCGTTGGGCTCGTTCATCCAGTGGACCTCAGGCGAGAAGTGGTACCCAGGGCGCCACGGCTCGCCGTAGCGGACGGACTGCGCCACAGCCGGGGAACCGGCTGCCAGAAAAATGACCACGAGACACAGGCGCCGCACTACACACGTGCTCATTTTGATTCCATCCGTTTCTCGATCTCCTCGAGCGGAACGCCCTTCGTCTCGGGCATCGCGACGAGGATCCAAACGAGCTGGCCCACCATGCACAACGCGTAGAACGCGAACACGTAGCCGCCAGACTGTTCGGCGATGAGAGGAAACGTCTGGCTGATGCCCGCTGCGAAGATCCAGTGCGTGAAGCTGCCGAGGGCCTGCCCGCGGGCGCGGAGACGGTTCGGGAAGATCTCCGAGATAAACACCCAGATGACCGCACCCTGGCCAACCGCGTGCGATGCAATGAAGACCAGGAGGCTCGCGAACACGACGTAGCCGCCAGCCTGACTCGTGAATTCACGAACGACACCGCCAGCCTCGGTCTCGACGAGTTGGCTCTGGGTAAAGAAGGCCGCCGCGGCGACACCCAGGCTCACGATGTACCCGATCGACCCGATCAGCATGAGCCGCTTCCGGCCAAAGTGGTCGATGAGCGCCAAGCCGATCATCGTGAACACGAGGTTCATGAGCCCAAGCCCAACAGAGTTGAGGAGGCCCGCCTGCTCGCCGAATCCCGCCGAGCGGAAGATCGTCGGAGCGTAGTACAGGATGGCGTTGATACCACTGAGCTGATTGAACGCGGCAATCGCAACCGCGAGCATGATCGGCCGCGAGTACTTCTTCTGAAAGAAGGGCTCCTTGAGGCTGTCGCGTTCACTGTCCAGCGACACCTTGATGTCGTCTACCAGCGCGTCGGTATCAGCAGAGCCCGAATTGAGACGGGCCAGCACAGCGCGCGCCTCATCTTCCCGGTGCCGGGCGAGGAGCCACCGCGGGCTCCGAGGAGTGCCGAAGAGTAAGAGCAAGTACGCCAGGGCCGGCACCGCCTCGATGCCGAGCATGAGGCGCCAGCCCGAACTGTCGAGCCACGCGCGGAACGCCGCCTCGATCGCCACCGCATCGCCCGCGTCAATACCCGCGGCCGACACCCCTCGGCCGTACTGAGCGATCAAGTAGTTCGACGCGAACGCCACGAGGATGCCGAACACGATGTTGAACTGGACCAGCGCGACCAAGCGCCCGCGGGATGCGGGCGGCGCGATCTCAGCGATGTACATCGGCGCCACGACCGACGCGCCGCCGACGGCGAGCCCACCGATCATCCGGAAAACAATGAACGTAACCACGTCCGGAGCCAGGGCGCTGCCCACCGCCGACACGAAGTAAAAACCCGCGAGCACAAACATCACGCTGCGGCGACCGAAAGCATCCGCCGGCCTGCCCACCACGATCGAACCGATAACGGTTCCGATCAGCGCGCTGGCGACAGCGAACCCCTTCCCCCACGCGTTCAGCTCAAAGACCGTCTGGAGCGAGTCCACGGCTCCGCTGATGACGGCCGTGTCGAAGCCGAAGAGAAAGCCGCCGAGTGCGGCGACGATCGCGCACCGAAGAATGAAGAGATTGGATTTCATGCAATTCGGTCCCGCGTTGTGTGCTTCACTGTGGGTCTGGCGCGATTCGCACCATGGTCGAGAAATCGCACGCCGGGCCATCGCCCGACGCACGCGAGGGAGCAGCGGTTAGCCCGTGCAGTTCGCCGTGTCGGCGTCGAATACCTTGAGGTACGAGAGCAGGTCGAAGAAATCGACGGTGCCGTTTCCGTCGAAGTCCGCGATCGAGCAGTCAGGATCGCCGGGGCACACAGGCGGGTTCTCGATGAGGTCCAGCATGATGGCAACGTCGAGATCGGTAAGCAGGTTGTCACCATCGAGGTCGGCAGGCGAGCAAGGATCGGACGAGAGCACCACCATCGCGTCGCGCGCCAAGAGCGGGCCGCTGGTGATCTGCACCTCGTCGATCAGGCCGTTGAAGTTCTGCGGCTCGAGGATCGGGTTGAAAAAATCACGGCCGATGAACATGTTGCCATCCGACCCGGTCGGGAGCGGGCCGAAACCACCGGGGGTGCCAACCGTCACGGATGCCTCATTCCCGAACTCGTCCTTGGACGCGATCGTGATGGTTTGTGCCAGGTCGTCGTACGTCGCGCGGGTGTAGACCCAGTCGCCGTTGGTGTGATCCACCGCACCATCGGGGAGCGTTGCGCCCGTGACCGTCTGCGACGCGTCGGTGAGCGAAAGGCTCACGCCCGACCCTGAGACGGTCATGCGATAGCGCTCGCGGGCCTCGCCCTGGAAGATCAGCGTCTGCGGCGCACTGCTGCTTGTGTTGTACACAGCCTCGAGCGTGAAACTGCCCTGGAACGCCATCTCGTCACCGTAGCGATCGCTCGGATACACGACCGCGCCGATTGCCGGCGAGTTAAACGCCGACGAATCGAAGGATGCGGTCACTGCGGGAGCCTGCCCGGCCGCAAAGAGCGACACGGGCGCCCCATCGGGCACGGAAGGAAAGTCACCGTTGAAGGCGTCGCCATCAACGTTCTCACCGGTGAAGCAGTACAAGTGCTCATCGGCCGCGCTGGTTTGCGCAACCACTTCCCGCGAGCCGTACGGGAACGTCGGGGTATACGACGCTCCGCCAAGGAAATCGCCCTCGCCAGAGCCTGTCCGGCTGTCAAGGCTCACCGGCTGAGCCCCGGCCTCGCCCGGGTTCAGCACCACGGCCGGGTCGTTGGGGTCGATCACGGTGTCGAACGCGGGAGCCATGCCCCACCGCGCGATCGGGCCGCTGGTCGCCGCTGGCGGCGGGACCGTGACACCCATCATGTCCGACGGCGACACCACGCCGTCGCTGATCTGGATCGCGTCGATCAAACCGTCAAACTGTCGGCCGTCGAAGTTGTCGCCGAAACTCCGCAAGCCCACCAGCGGGTTCCCGCCCGTGCCGGGACGAAGGGCCGACCAGAACGGATTGAAGTTGCCCACCACCCGGTCGGTCACCAGATTCACACCCGCGCTCGGATCGGTATCGGTGGTGATTTCAACAAGGTATTGCGCCCCCGAGAATGTCGGAGCGCTCGCGTCGTAGGTCAGCTTGACGTACACCCACTCCCCGTTGAGATAGTTGCGGGCGTTGGCCGTAACAACCGCGAAGACGTTGCCTCCGAATGCGTCGAGCCCAGCGAATCCCATGAGCAGACCACCCGGAGCGCTCTCGTTTGCGATGAGCAGCAGCCGGGCCGGGTTGTCGTGCCACCAGATGGCCTGCGCGTCCTTCGCGGGGACGAAGAAGCCGTTGGTGCTCGGCCCGCCCGACGGCGCGAAGTTGCCGGTCCACTCACCGTCGCCGTTGAGGTCGGTCGTATCGCCGTTCGAGCGGAACATGAACTCGCGGGTATGTGTGCCCAGAAGTTCGAACTCGTTGCCGTAGTTGTCGATCGGGTAAAACGCGCCCTCGACCACACCGCCGACGCCGGGATCGAGGTTCGGGTCGAACGTCGCGGACGCGTCGTACGAGACGCCGTCACCGATCCCAAAGAGGCTCGTCGGATTGTAAAATGCGGCCGGCGCGCCCATGTTGACGGTCGGGTAGTCAAACCCGGTAATCGGGCTGAAGTACCAGAGCAGGTCATCGCCATCGCCCAAGGGAACACCACCGCGGAGGGCGGCGAAGAAGGGGTTGTCCCCCAGATTGCCAGAAAACATGCCATTGGGCGCGAGATCGGCAACCACCGGGTTGCCACGTGGAGCCCCATCGCCGTTTGGATCCTGAACGGACTGCATGTCCCAACTCGCGATGGGCTGGGCCGTGGCAACACCCGACATCATGAAAACAGCGGCGGCGGTAAGCTTCCGAGACTTCATCACGGCTCCCTCAATTGGCTGATGCCTGCGAACAAACAATCGGCATCCAAACATGAACCTAACCGAACGTCCAATGGGCTTGGAATCAGCAAAGCCCGACGTAGCGGCCGCCCTCGCGAGCGCTTTCGTGTCGAGCAGTATCGACGACGCACCCCGAAATGACAAGACTATTCTGGCATGAAAAGTAAAGAAGTTGCTAGACAAAGTCAAGGCATCTCTGTACCGTATCATCTATGCGTGCTGCAAACCCAGCCCAAGATGATTCCCTGCCTACGCTGGATCGACTCGTGAGTCGGGCCGGGCCGAAGCACAAGCAGATACTCGAGATCCTCCAAGAGAGGATCCGCTCGGGCGCTATCACGCCGGGTGGTCGCTTCCCAACAGATGCCGATCTTGTCCGCGAGTTTGGCGTCTCGCGCCCGACGGTTGCACGGGCTGTCGGCGAGCTCGAGCGGGCGGGCCTCGTGGACCGACGCCGGGGTGCTGGCACCTTCGTACGCCCACCGGCCCAGCCCTCGGGGCGCACTTTCGGGCTTCTGATTCCCGGGCTCGGCCGGACAGAGATCTTCGAACCGATCTGCGGCGAGATTGCACGCTGCGCTCAGACCTCGGAGCACTCGCTTCTCTGGGGAAGCGACGGCAAGCGGCACGGACTGGAACAGGACGACGCTCAATCCGCTCTTTCACAGTGCGAGCGGTACATCGATTACGGCGTCGCAGGCGTGTTCTTCGCACCGGTCGAGATGGCCGAGGCGGGACGCGAGATTAACGAGCGCATCGTCGAACGCCTGAGCGCCGCGGGCGTGTCGATCATCTTGCTCGACCGAGACCTTGTCGACTACCCGGACCGGAGCAGCTTCGACCTCGTCGGGATCGACAATCGGCGGGCGGGCTGGCTGGTTGGACGCCACCTCATCGAACGCGGCGTGCGACGGGTGATGTTCGTCGCCCGGCCGAACTCTGCGGTCACGATCGATGCCCGCGAGGATGGGCTTCGCGCAGCCACAGCGGCTTCCGATCAGGCCGACGTCACCAGCGTGCGCGTCGACCCGGCCGACCGCGATCAGATCAGTCGTCTCATCGGAACGCACAAGCCCGATGCATTCGTCTGCGGTAACGACGCGACCGCCGCACGACTGCTCCACACGCTCGACGCGATCGGCGTGGCTGTCCCAGACACGGCGCTCGTTGCGGGCTTTGATGACGTCAAGTACGCGGAGTTGCTCCGCGTACCGCTCACCACGGTGCACCAGCCGTGCGAGGAGCTCGGCCAAATCGCGTACCAGACGATGCTCGAGCGGCTGGCGTCGCCGAAGATGCCGACCCGTGATGTTCTCGTGCAGTGCCAGCTCGTACCCCGCGCGTCGACCGGGGCCCCCTTGGGTCCGCCAACGGGCTCCGGGACGGGAGACCCAGATACATGTCCGGGCTGAACGGAAAATCAGGCTTCACCGTCGTCGGCATCGGCGAGGCTCTGTTCGATCAGATCCCCGGCAACGGTGCGCACTTGGGCGGCGCGCCGCTGAATTTCGCTGTGCACGCCAAACAGATGCTCGCCTCGCGAGGAGGCCGGTCGGCCTTGGTAAGCCGCGTCGGGAACGACGATCTGGGCGCACGCCTCAGGTCCGAACTGCAGGGCTTCGGGGTCGAGACTACGGCGTTGCAGACCGACCCCGATCGCGCGACGGGCGTCGTCGATGTTGCCATCGGCAACGACGGCCCCTCCTATCAGATTCGCGAGGACGTGGCATGGGATCGCATCGCGTTCACCGATGAGCTCGACACCCTCTCTCGCTCCTTTCATGCGGTGTGCTTCGGGACGCTTGCGCGGCGAGGCCCAGTGTCCGCGTCAACGATCGAGCGGTTTGTTCAAAACGGCATCGATCGCGACGCGGTGCGTATGTACGACGTCAATCTTCGTCCCGGAGCGACGGACCGCGGTCTCATCACCCGCGGGCTCGAGCTTGCTTCGATCGCGAAGATGAACGACGAGGAGTTTCCATTCGTCGCCGACATGATCGGCGCGACGTCGGGAGCAGAGGCGGACCGGGCAAAGGCAATCATTCGCGCGTTCGATCTGAACCAGCTCATGCTGACCCGCGGGGCGCGCGGAGTGATCGTCTACACGCTCGACGGGATGTATGAGGGCGCGCCTTCCAAAGCCGACATTTCGTCGACAAGCGACGCGGTCGGCGCGGGCGACTCGTGCGGCGCGGCATATGTCGTCCGCATGCTGTGCGGCGATGATGAGCATCGCGCAGCAAGCGTCGCGAATCGCGTTGGCGCGCACGTCGCCTCACGTTCTGGCGCAACACCGACACTGCCGCATCACATCCTCGGCGAGGAGTCGGCTGGCACTGGCGTGGTATCCACCCGACCGGTCGTGCCCACGCCGCCGCGCCTCCCGTACCCGAGTTGATCCCAACCCCGGCTGCGTGCGGCTGCGGCCGCAGTCTTTGTGGGGCAGCGACGCGCCAGCAGATTGTTTTGTTGTGCCCCACCATACGGGGTCGCAGATAGACCGCTCGCCGAAGTCAGCCATGCCCGAACGTCCGGTGTCCGGGGCATCGAGGCCGGACATCGGTAAGCTCCGACTCATGAACGGGTTACCACGAGCACGGCCCCTATGTCTCAGGGCAAAGAGGACACGCCAAACGACCCCGGCGACCCACAACAATCTCCTGTCCCGCCGCGCTGGTGCCTCAGGAGCGAGGACCAGGCGGGATCTCGGCCCGACGTCAGTCTGAATCGCAATCGCAGGCGATTACAGGCGAGGCCGTCACGAGAGACTGTTCGCCATACGTGGGATCGCCCCCGCTTTATTCCATCGTCATTTGATGTCACCATTTCGCACCTATTGACGCCCGGAAGCCCGTCTTTTCCAATGACTTCGGACGTCGCCCGCAACGCGTGGAAGTCGACGTTACGGCCGCGGTAGTCGAGCGTTGGGATCGTCGCCGCTTCGAGATCGACCTAGAACGTAGCGTCGGTCGGCACAGCGCCCGCGAGCACCACGCCGTCGCGATTGGTCTCTAGGGTGTGGAATTCCACGAGAAGCGCACGGGCGGAAGGGCTGAGCGGGGAGCACGGCTCTGTCTTGTTGCAGCGACGGGTTCGTAGCACACAATTGCCTGTACGACGTGATGTCGGGCGCGACATGCCACGTAATGACCCCGGAGCAACGCTTGCTGCTCACATCTCGGCTTCACCGCAGTCAGCTCGATGTTGCCCGTGCTACCGATGACGTCAGCCGCGACGACCGGCTCGCCGCACACGCGTCCGAAGCCGAGCGTAAACCACGCACTCGCAATAGCTTGTGCGACCCACTACAACCCGATGCCGTAATGGAGCGAAGGGGACTCGAACCCCTAACTTCCAGCTTGCAAAGCTGCGAAGACGCCAACGCAAACGGCTGCAGAAAAGCGACTTACGACACTCGCATCGCCACCACCAGCACAAACGCCAGCACTGCCGGTGCGTTGCCATACGACTCGTCGCGGTTCGATGCATGGCTCGATGCCTGTCCGCTGGCCCTTTGTGACCGCCAGCGCTGGGCCATACGAGCGCTCGCAAGGACGACGCGATAGGCCCGAAACCGACGCGGGCGCTCGCGAGGCGGTCGCCGGCTGCACTCGCTGCTCGGCGACAATCGCAACTGATTTGAGCCGGCGGAGTCTTTGGACGCTACGGCGATGCAACCGATGCGTGTCGGCGCGGTCCCGATCGGTAGCTGAGGGTGATGCCACACAGAGCGAGACTTGCTCTAGGAACTTGGCGGCCCGAGCTGCCACCGCTCTGGGCGATCAGGAAACCTCTCTCTGCCCAAGCCAAGCCTGGATGAGCTCGCAGAGATCAGGGCACGGTGACCTAGCCCTTCGGACTCACCCCGGTGTCGACACTGGACGATCACCCCGGTCCCCGCGTCAGCTCCCAGGACAAGCCGTGCTTGGCAAGGTACTTGCGAATGCGATCCGAATCGTTGATCGAAGACCGTCGTGAGCGCGACGCGGCAAACAGTGTGCGGCCGGCGTCCGAGAGCGATCTAGCTCGCTCGCAGACCTCAAGCACCGCGTCCAGTTGCACGAGGTCGAAGAGGTCGATCTCCGCGACGCGAGCAGCGCCGAGGTGCCGAGCTGCCAAGCCACCGCCCGCGGACCCGCCGACAAGCCAAGCCTGCCTCAGCCGCACAACCTCATCTTCGACGACATCGACTGAGATGCGGCCGCCCGGCGCGAGTGTTGCCATCCGGACGAGAGCGGCTCCCAAATCTCGGAAGTTCCCAGGCCAGATGCCATCGGGCCCGGTCGCAAACTCCAAGAATTCCGACCTCGCCTCGGCGCTGAACCGCACGAACTGCCCGCGCTCTCGCGCGTATCGTTCCAGCTCGTAGTCGACGTTCGGCTCGACGTCTTCCGGGCGATCACGGAGCGCGGGCATCTCGAAGGTCCAGAGGTTTATCCGCGCGAGCAGGTCCTCGCGAAACTCACCGCTGCGCACGCACTCTGCGAGATCGCGGTTGGTCCCGGCGATGAGTTGGAATTCGCTCGAAGTCTCCGTGTCAGCACCGAGCGCGAGGAAGCGTTTTTCCTCGATCGCCCGCAGCAGCATGGCCTGCTCGTCGAGCCCGAGCTCGCCGATCTCGTCCAGGAAGAGCGTGCCGCCGTCGGCTGACCGCAGGAGTCCTGCGCGATCGGATGCCGCTCCCGTGAACGCACCCTTCTTGTGCCCGAAGAGCGCGGACATGGCGCTATCCCCGCGGAGCGTCGCGCAGTTCACCTCAACGAGATCACCCCGCACCAGCCGACGATGCTTGCGCAGCTCGTAGATTCTTCCTGCCAGGCGCGACTTGCCTGCACCTGTTGGCCCCGTGATCAGCATCGGGTCGGTCGTCCGTGCCGCGACGTGCTCGATGCGCTCAATGAGCCGGTTGAACGATGGACTCCGCGTCTCGATGCCCCCCTTCAGAGAGGCGATCGCGTCGGTGTGCTCTCGCTCGAATCGCGCAGCGAGGCGGTCGTAGCGCGAGAGGTCGAGATCGATGATGCTGAATGTTCCCAGACTGTCGGTGCTCCGCCCCTTGTTGCCGCGGGGCGGGCTGGTCTGGATGAGGCGCGCGGGGAAGTACCGGGCCTCGGTGAGAAGGAAGTTGCAGATCTGCGCAACGTGCGTACCCGTGGTGATGTGGACGAGATAGTCCTCGCGCTCGGTGTCGAAGTCGTAGCCCGCCGCGAAGTCGTGGAAAGCGCCATAGACCTCCTCAAAGTCCCATGGGTCGGCCATGTCGAGCACGTGCTGGATGACCCGGGTCTCGGGAGAGACCGACGCGATATCTTCGACAACGGTTTCCGCGAGCCTTGACGCTCGCCGGTCGTGCAACAACTCGAGGCGGTCGACGAGGAGGTCCTCGTGCTGGCACAGCGACACCGTGGGCCGCCAGCGCTCCCACCGCTTCGGCCCCTTGCCGGTATCGAGCGTCGTCCCGAGGATGCCGAGAACGACTGTTGGACGCCGACTTGGCTTGCGTGTCATGACGACTCCTCACGATCTGTTCGAATCACACACGATACACAGGTATCGCCATAATCCGCGAGCCGATGGAGTATTTGAACGGCCAAACCGCCTTCACGCGGCACAATGGCCGATTCCGGCCTGCTCGAACGTGCCAGATTTGACTGTCTCAGCTTCTGCATAGAGCCCCTTCGTCACCAACGACAGGAGGCCCACGATGGAAGCTCGATCGGTACACAGCTCACGCCGCCCCCTCCGCCCCAGCGAGATCAACGCGTTGCGGGCGGGCTCGCGGTTCGACCGCGGACATTGCTGGGGCGAACTCGACGCCACTCATTCCTTTGTCATGCCACGCCGTCCGGCGACGCGGTGCCAGTTGGCGTCCCGCGTTTCGCGAACACGGGTTCAACCGGCGGACATGAAGCGTTAGCTCAATTGGTAGAGCACCGAGACATACCTCGGCTGTTGCCGGTTCGATTCCGGCGCGCATCCACATCTCTCATCCAGGTGTTGGACGGTCACGGTCGCGAGACCCGCGGGTTCAAATCCCGCCCAGAGCAGACTGGCCAAAGCACACAGTGGGTCAAGGGCCCACCGAAACGCATGTCCCGCGGCAATCCCGATGCCGACGCGCCGCCTCGCGGCGCTCCGGCGAAGGGGAGCCACCGGCAACGCGGCTTGTGGTCCGGCGGATACCGGCCTGCCAATCGACGCGACGCTGTCGCGGCACCTCGCCGACCACGCTTGCCACAGGCAAGCCCAACGAGCGAGCGAGCCGCGAACAGCCGAGCGGCGTGCGGAAGCGCCTGAACCCGGACCCCGCCGCGGACCCGGGCGGGCAGCGCAAGGAAGCCCTTGGCTCGCATTCGAAGTTGCTACCGCACTCACGTATCACGCACCCACGAAAGGAACCCCGTGATGATGAAGACGATACGAATCCGCAAGCACGAGCTCGGCTTGTGGTTTCGCCACGGCGACCTCCGCGCGGTGCTCGAGCCCGGCGCGCACCGCGTCGCGTCATGGCCCGTGCGTCGGCACGACATGTTCGGCGTCGTGGACACGCTCACGCCGCGCTTCACGCACGACCGCCTCGAGGCCCTCACGCGTGAGCCCCAGCTCGCGTCGCGGCTCACCATCGTCGATCTCAAGGATGACGAGCGTGCACTCGTGTGGGTGAACGGCCGGCTGGATGCCGTGCTCGGCGCGGGGCTCCACGCATACTGGAACGGGCCGGCAACCATCGAGGTTGAGCGGCACAACGTAGGCGAGCCCCGCTTCGAGCACCCGCGGCTCGAATCGATCCTCAACTTCTCGACGGGAGTAAAGCACTTCAACGGCGTCCGCGTCGAAGCCCACGAGCGCGTCATGCTCTTCCGAGAAGGGAAGCTCGTAGAGCAGCTCGGGCCCGGACACTTCGTGTACTGGCGAGGCGGCCCGGCGGTCTCATGGAAGCCCGTCGACCTGCGCGAGCAGGTGGTCGACATCCAGGGCCAGGAGATCATGTCAGCCGACAAGGTCACGCTGCGGGTCAACCTCGTTGTGACGCACCGCGTCACCGACCCCGCGAAGGCGGTCACGGAGGTCGCCGACTGGTCTCAGTCGCTCTACCGCGAGGCGCAACTCGAGCTCCGCGCTGCCGTCGGCGGCCGAGACCTCGAGAAGCAGCTCAGCGACAAGGACGACGTGGGCAACGAGATCCGGAGCCGGCTCGCATCCCGCGCGGCCGAGTTCGGCGTCGCGGTCACGGGCGTCGGCCTGCGAGACATCATCCTCCCCGGGGACATGAAGGTGATCCTCAACGAGGTGATCGTCGCGGAGAAGCAGGCCGAGGCAAACCTCATCCGGCGTCGTGAGGAGACCGCCGCGTCCCGAAGCCAGGCGAACACCGCGAAGCTGCTCGCAGACAACCCAGTGCTCGCCCGCATGAAGGAACTCGAGGCCCTGCAGGAGATCCTCAAGGGAACCGATGCGACCTTCGTGCTCGGCGCGGGCGACCTCGCCGAGCAGGTCAGCACGCTGCTCCGCAAGGGCCAGGCGTCACCCTAAACACGCTCCCGCTCGCCACCGTGGGCGGGGCGTTTTCCAAACCGAAAGCTCCGTAGCTCAGTGGAAGAGCATCCCTCTCATGAAGGGGCGGCCGCGGGTTCGACTCCCGCCGGAGCGGTTCTGACTGTCTATCCCGAAAGCTGGTCCCGTAGCTCAGTTGGACGAGAGCGCCGCGCTACGAACGCGGAAGCCGCAGGTTCGAGTCCTGCCGGGACTACTCGAAGTATCGTTTCCCTCAGGAGATAGCGATGACGACCAAGACGACCAAGACGACCGAAGCGACGACCGGCACGACGGCAAACACCAGCAACATCATCGAGACCGGCGAGGCAACCGCCATCCTGCCGCTGCCCGACGATCGAAAGCCGGTCACCGTCATCGGCACGCCCGCGATCCGTGAGACCTTCGACGCGGGCTGCTTGCGGCAGACCGTCAACTCGGCGATGGCGCCCGGCGTCTCGCACCTCGTGCTGAACCCCGACGCGCACATCGGCTACGGCACGCCGGTCGGCTGCGTAATGGCAAGCCCGTCGCACATCTACCCGGGGCCCGTCGGCGTGGACATCAAGTGCTCGATGAGCCTGCTGGCACTCGACCTCGATGAGGACGCCGTGCGCGATGCGCGCACGCGGCGCGCCATCATCGAAGCTATCTGCGAGCGGACGCCGACCGGCGCCGGTCGCGGGCAACGCCACGCGCCGAAGTCGCGCGAGGTGTCGCACGAGGTCGGCACGCGCGTAGTGACCGAGGGCGCAACCGAAGAGGTCTGCCGCGTGCTGGGTATCCCGCCTGAGTGGGCCGATCGCTGCGAGGACAGCATCCACACCGGGCACGACGGCTCGGCCGACGCCCTGCGGACACGCCTCGACCTCCACAAGCACGACATGCGGTTCCACGAGCGGTTCCCCAAGAAGATCCGCCAGCTCGGGTCATATGGAGGCGGCAACCACTTCGGCGAGTGCGAGATCGTGCGCGTCCGCGATGGCGACCGCGCGCGCAAGGCGGCCGAGGTCTTTGGACTCCGCGATGGCGGCGTTGCGTTCCTCTCGCATTGCGGATCGCGGGGCCTCGGCCACGACATGGCCGCCGGTCAGTTCAAGGCGCTCGAGCAGCACTTCAAGACCTGGGGCATCCCGCTGCCCGGCGGCGACCGCCAGCTTGTCCACGCGCCGCTCGGCACCGAAGAGGCGTGTAACTACCTCGACGACATGGCGATCGGCGCGAACTTCGCGACGCTCAACCACCTGCTCATCAACGCGCTCATTCTCGACGCGTTCCAAGAAGTCTTCCCCGGCATCGAGGGCAACCTTGTGTACTTCATCAGCCACAACATTGCGCGTGAGGAAATCCTCGCCGGCACGCCGCACTGGGAACCCCGCAAGGGTGCGACGCGCGCGTTCCCCGCGGGCCATCACGCCCTCAAGGACACGCCCTTCGAGTCCACGGGCCACCCGATCCTGCTTCCGGGCAACCCGCAGGCTGGGTCCGCAGTCATGGTCGCGGACCCGGGCGCCGAACTCTCGTGCTTCAGCGTGAACCACGGCGCGGGCCGGGTCATGGGACGCAAGGCCGCAACGCGCTCGCTCAACCAGGCGGAGATCAATGCCTCGTTCGCGGAGCGCGACATCCTCACGAACTGCCGCAACTACCCTATCGACGAGGCACCGGCCACGTACAAGGACTTCGATGAGGTGCTCCGCTCGGTGAAGACCGCGGGCCTCGCGAGCGAGGTAGCTCGCCTCGATGCCAAGTTCGTCATTAAGGATGGCGACAAGGCCGACGACTAGCCGCGTTCGGTTCAGTAAAGAGTTCGCATGACTTTGTGAATCACGCTTGACATGGAACAGGAGGCGTGGATACTTGCGTCCCCGACAGGAGGTGCCCATTGCTGCACGGAAACCAAGTCTCTACGTAACCTGTCGCCGCTCCGCCGGCGACGCCGGTGGGGCAACATCCCCCACATGACAGATTCGTACACACGTCATCCCTTGGGATGGCTTGCGACTGTGCCGTTCCACATCGAGGGAACGCCGCACCATGCCAATCACACCGCGGCGACGGTATCGCTGCGCGCACTGTGCGCAGACACCGTGTGCTTGAAACATAGCTCGTTATACACCATGGACTGGATACAAAGCATTATCGAAGGCTCACCCGTCGTTCAAGGCGGCCTCACCCTCATGATCGCGGGCTGGCTCGGCTACCAACTCCGCGCGCTGCCGGACCGCTTCTTCTCGCTCACGAGAGGGATTTTCACTCGCGTCATCGAGATCCGGGAGAAGCACCCGCTCTATGACGCCTGGCTCGGGCTGCTGACCGAGCACGCACGCCGGCCGGGCGGGCCGCGCACGCTCGAGGTGCGGAGCACAACCGATGACTACGAGGAGCGTGCCGCCGCCTCGGCTTTCGCGGCAGGCTCAGACAGCTTCTGGGCACGCGTGCATGGCAAGTGGTGCCGCGTGTCGATCCGTCGCGAGGAAGCCGCTGGCGGCGGCGGAGCAGATCTGGTACGGCGATTCATCATCCGCGTCGAGGTCCTGTTTGCGACGCCCGCTGATCTTGCGCGCATGCTCAGCGCGACGAAGCAGCGCGCGAACGTCATGGAGGATCGCCAGCGTGTCGACCTGTGCGGCAAATACGGCACAAGCTCGACGATCACGCTGCCGCTGCGCGAGCCAGAGACGCTCTGCTTCCCGCCGAGCTTCTTCGAGGACTTCGCGTCGCGCGTCCGCGATTTCTCGGAGAGCCGGGATGACTACGAGCGGCTCGGCATTCCGTGGCGGCTGGGCATCCTGCTGCACGGCAAGCCGGGGACAGGCAAGACGTCGATCTCCCACGCCCTCGCCTCCGTGCTCAAGCGACGGCTCGCGGTGATACCACTGGCCGACATGCGTTCGGACGAGGATCTCTTCTCCGCGTTCGAGGGTGTGCGCGACGGCTCGATCGTGCTCATCGAGGACGTGGACTGCGCGTTCAACAAGCGTTCGAGCGAGGACGCCGAGGGCATCACGTTTTCGGGCTTCTTAAACTGCATCGATGGCGTCATCGCGCCACAGAACGGGCGGGTCCTGATCATGTCGACCAACCATATCGAGCGCCTCGACCCCGCCCTGATTCGACCGGGGCGAGCCGACCTCAGGATTGAGGTGCCGCTGCTGCAGAAGGACGTCGCGATGGACTACGTCGACCGCCTGTTCGCGCACGTGCCCAACCGCCACGAGATCGTGCACGAGGTCATGGAGGGAGCGCACCCGACATCCGCCGTGCTCATCAACCGCATCATGCGTGAGGACTGGCGTCGCCCGGCGCGGAGCACGGTTGCCTCGAGAGACGGCGCAAGTGCGCCCGCGCCCAAGCAGCGGCGCAGAGTGGGAGTGTGGCGATGATCCAGATCGACGGCGCGCAGGGTGAGGGCGGCGGCCAGGTGCTGCGGACGTCGCTCGCCCTCTCCATGGTGACCGGACAACCGTTCCGGATCGACAACGTCCGCGCGGGCCGCCCGAAGCCGGGGCTCATGCGACAGCATCTCACCTCGGTCGAGGCCGCGGCCGCGGTGTGCGGCGGCGATGTCGCGGGCGCGCACCTCGGGTCCGGTTCGGTCGAGTTCTCGCCCGGCATCATCCGAGGCGGCACGCACGAGTTCTCCATAGGGACCGCGGGAAGCACCACGCTTGTGTTGCAGACCGTGCTGCCGGCACTCATCACGGCGAGCGAGCACTCCACGCTGACGATCTCCGGCGGCACCCACAACATGCACGCGCCGAGCGTGCATTTCCTCAAGGAGGCGTTCCTTCCGCTCATCAACCGCATGGGACCAACCGTGGAGCTCGAGCTCGAACGCCACGGCTTCTACCCGGCAGGCGGCGGGAAGATCCGTATCGACATCATACCCGCGACACGACTCCGCCCCTTTGACCTCGTTGAAACGTCGCCGATCACGAGCCGTCGGGCGATCGCGACCGTCGCCGGCTTGCCCGGGTCGATCGCGAAGCGCGAGGCGCAGGTGCTGCGGGAGAAGCTCGGCTGGGCGGAGGAGGAAGTGATGCTCGAGCAACTCGACGACGGCGTCGGCCCGGGCAACATCGTCAGCATCAAAGTCGCGCGCGAAGACGTCACGGAGGTGATCACCGGCTTCGGAGAACGCGGCCTGTCCGCCGAGAAAGTCGCGCGCGGTGCCGCGTCGAGCGTGCGGCGGTACCTCAGCGCCGACGTGCCTGTGTGGCGTCATCTCGCAGACCAACTCATGCTGCCGCTCGCGATGGCCGGCGGAGGCACCTACCGCACGGGAAAACTCACCGACCACTCGGTCACCAACGCCGCGGTCATCGAGACCTTCCTGCCGGTCAAGCTCCATCGCATAGAGGACGAGCGGCATCGGGTAACGGTGTCCGTGCGGGCATAGGCGACATCCGCGTAGGGTCCAAAGGCTCAGCCGACGCTAAACCTGGCGCTGATCCATACTCTCCATGGATGCGAGCCTCTCTCTATCCCTGGCAACTGCTCAGCGTGATCCTCGCCGGCATCCTCGACGAACAGCAGCAGGGCGCAATCGAGTACCTCAGGCGGAAAACCAGATTCTGCGACAGGAGATCGGTATCAGGCGTGTCCTGCTCACCGACGGAGAGCGCCGCCGGCTCGCGGTGTTCGGCAAAGCCATCGGTCGCATAGCGCTCTCCGAGGTCTGCTCCATCGTCACACCAGACACCATCCTGCGGTGGCGCCGCACGCTCGTTGCCCGCAAGTACGACGGAAGCAAGTCAAGAAGAGCCGGGCGAACCGGCGTCGTGCCGGCGATCCGCGCGTTGGTCATCCGCATGGCCACTGAGAACCGCCACTGGGGCTACGAGCGGATCGAGGGAGAGCTTCGGAAGGTCGGCCACCATGTCGCCCGCACCACCGTCGCCAAAATTCTCCGCCAGCATGGAATTGAACCCGCCCCACTGCGATCGAAGCGAACGACCTGGGCAGAGTTCCTGGAGACGCACTGGGGCTCGATCGCCGCGATGGATTTCTTCACAGTTGAGGCGTGGACCTTGCGCGGCCTCACCCGCTTGCATGTGCTCTTCGTGATGGACCTCGCCACACGCCGCGTCGAAGTCGCTGGTGTCAGCGCGCAGCCGCATGGGCAGTGGGTCTGCAACGCACTCCGTCGGCAGCTCGACAGCTTCGACGGCTTTCTGCGTCACCACACCCATCTGATCCATGATCGAGACCCGCTCTTTACCCGGGCAATGGCCGACATATTGGGTGCGCGCAACCTGCAATCGGTCAGACTCCCGCCGCGAAGCCCTAATCTCAACGCGTATGCGGAACGCTTCGTGCGATCGATCAAGCACGAGTGCCTGAGCCGGATCGTCCCGATCGGCGAGCAGAACGTGACAGATGCGATCGACGCGTACGTCGATTACTACAACCGCGAGCGACCACATCAGGGCATGGACAATGAACTGCTCACGCCGAGTCCGGCACCGACTACGGACGATGGCACGGTCGTGTGCGACGAGCAGCTCGGCGGCTTGATCCGCTCCTACCGCCGCGCGGCCTGAATCAACCCAAGCCCGATCCGAAGACGGAAGCCGAGCGCCCCTCGGCTCTGTCGGCGTCTGCTTGTCCGCATTCGGCCATTCGTCGGACGCTCGCATGCTGACCAGTTCGCGTCGGCTGGGTTTTTGGACCCTACGGGTTCTTAAGCCACTCACATCGCCACCACCAGGAAGAACGCCAGCACTGCAGGTGCGTTGCCCTGCGACCCATTGCGGTTCGACGCTTGGCTCGATACCTCCCCGCCGACCTTGTGTGACAGCCAGCGCCGGGCCCTGCGGACGCTCGCAAGGACAACGCGATAAGCCCGAAGCCGACGCGAGCGCTCGGGAGTCGATCGCCGGCCGCACTCGCCGCTCGGTGACTATCGCTACTGATATGAGCCGGCGGAGTTGTTGGACGCTGCGATTTAGGTCAAAAAGCCTCGGCGACGTCACCCACCCGGCGTGTACGCCTCACCAGCAAAGTGCCAAAAGCCATCAGAGCGGCGAACATACGTCACCTGGACAGCTGGACACGCGGGAGCGACGATCACGACGCCACACGCCGAGCCGACTCCACCCGAGCCATCACAGATTCCCGCCGGGATTCCGTTGCGCGGCCCTCCGCGGAGCACGGCGGACTGGCCATGCATAAGAGACTCCGCCTGGGCACGTGCCATCGCCTCAGCTCGAATCGCGTCAAGCTCGGTCGCCCCCGGCGCGGGTCTATTTTTTACTTCCACATCCATTTGTATGCAGTGTACCCGCTCGTCAGTGGGCTGTATGGGCATCAGGCATATCTCGAGCCCAAGACAGGCGATCGCAGCGGCACAGGGAGCCGGGGGGATCTCTGGTCCAAACTCCCGTACACATGGGAAACGCGACCGCAATATTACGGACAAATCTACAAACAATTACTCCATTACCACCTTGCCAGGGTGATTTCGAGCGTGCCCGCCGGTAGGTTCGGAGTGTCCGCCCGCGGAGTCGCCTCGTTTGGCCAACACGGCCAGGTGCTCCGCATCCCCCCACCCCTGCTCGCGGCTTCGGCCGCTGGCATCGCAGACGGAGAGACCACAATGACATCTGTTTCGAAGGCTTGCCTCTTCGGCGGCGCGCTGTTTGCCGCCGGCATGACATCAACCGCAAACGCGGACTTCACGATCGGCAGCACGGTCCACGGCAACGGCCTCGTGTCAGGTCCGTACGCCTACTCATACACGGTCGTCCCCGCATTCAGCTACTCGAGCGACACGGGCGCCGCGTCCGGGCCGACCTCGGCGTATGCCGCGACCAACGGGTCGACCGTCGACGTCACACTGAGCGCGACCGAGATCTCCGGCACCGCCACCGAACTGGCCAACACCGGCTTCGCGTACTTCAACTTCGAGACTGAGTTCACGATGTCGGCCGACGTCCCGGTGGAGCTCGCATGGGACATCGACCGGTCGCTCACGCCGAACTCGTTCACGTTCCGCGTCATCGACACCGACTCGGCGTCGACGATCTTCAACCTCGTGCCGGGCACCGATCCGGACATGGGCTCGACGACCGTCAACCTCGTCACCGGCACGAACTACCTGATCGAAGCGTTCTATAGCGCTCGCCCCACCGCGAGCTCGGGTTCGTTGTCGGCCACTGTCATCCCCGCCCCCGCGAGCGCCGCGCTGCTCACGCTCGGCGGCATTGCGGCCGGCCGACGTCGTCGCGCCTAGCCCTAAAGCGCTCAAGTCAAGACGACAACTAACCCCCATACACACCGCGGCCGCCTCCGGAACAGGGTCGTCCGCGGTTCAATG
>ERZ1740067.536-NODE-536-length-29933-cov-40.750452_pt1 | contig 29933 bp, 26 predicted proteins | sample MGYA00581736_ERZ1740067 | MGnify/ENA primary metagenome ERZ1740067 (study PRJEB43018, sample SAMN04849236) | marine metagenome | isolation source: floating plastic debris | place: Pacific Ocean | collected 2008-08-27 | study: EMG produced TPA metagenomics... | reverse complement strand
TGGCAAAATCGGCCCCCAGCAGCAACTGCGCGCCATCGCTTTCGATCATGTAGACCATGTGCCCTGGCGTGTGGCCAAAGGCGGCCATGGCGGTGATGCCGGACGCGACCGACGCGCCGTCATCGACCATGGTGAACTTGTCCATCAGCGGGCGCACCATGCCGTCAAAGCGTTCGTTGCCGGCACCTGACCAGTGGTTCATCTCGACCGCACCGGTGACGTGTTCGGCATTGGCAAAGGTCGGCGTGCCGTCGGTCTGCAACCCGCCGATGTGATCGCCGTGCATGTGGGTGATGATGACCTTGTCGACCTGATCGGCGGTATAGCCCGCGGCCTCAAGCGCGCTCAGCGTGCCAGCGGGGTTCAGGCCGGTGTCAAACAGCACCAGCTCCGCGCCGGTGTTCACCACCACGGGGGTAAAGAAGAACTGCGTCTTGTCGGTGGGCAGCCTGGCTTCGGCCGAGGCGGCCTCGAACGTGGCCTGATCGACGTTCATGCCAAAGATCGACTGCGGGTCCTCGCGCACGGCGCTGCCGGCCAGAAGGTTGGTGACCTCGAACCCGCCCAGCGTGACGCGTTTGAAATTGGCCTGGCTTGTGCCCATCATCGGGGCGCCTGCGCGGGCTGGGGTGGTCAGGCTCGCAGCCAGCGGCAGGGCAGCGGCCCCGGTCAGGGCGGCACGGCGGGAGATATGTGTTGGCAAAGACATGTGTGATATCCTCTCTGTCGGGTGCCACAACATAGCGCCCGCGCGCGGCATGTCCGTTTTTGGGCGCGCGGACCCCTGTTCATATTTGCGCGAGTGCTGCCGTTGACCGACATCGATTTTGACAAATGGCTGGCCAGCGTGCCGCCCAACCGAACCGAAGAGACCCGCGCCCTCGACTCCCTGTTTCGCGACATCACGGGGTATGCGCCGCACATCTGGGCCGGGCGCATGGTGGGGTACGGGGCCTATGACTATACCTATCACAGCGGGCATTCGGGCACGTCGCTGGCCACCGGTTTTGCCCCGGGCAAGGCGCGGATCAGCCTCTACATCATGCCGGGCTATGCCGATTTCGGGCACATCCTCGACCGGTTGGGGCCGCACAAGATGGGCAAGGCGTGCCTCTATCTCACGCGGCTGGCGCGCGTGGACAGCGCTGTGCTGGGCGAATTGATCGCCGCGGGTCTGCAGGACCTGCGCACCCGGTGGCCGGTGCGGGCCGCACCCTAGGCGGCGATCACAAGATCCGACAGCTCCAGCCCCGTGACCCCGTCCAGCCGGATGACCGAGATCCCGGGCGCCAGCGTGTCCTTGGCGATGGTCACCTGCACCATCGTAAAGCCGCCCGACGCGTCCTCGATCAGGTCGACATCGGTGATCCGTGCGCCGGTGTCATAGGGGGCGATCTGCAGCACATCCTCGCCCGGCACGAAATCGGTGATGCGGATGTAATCGGCCGGAGCCGCGCCGTTGAACGCGCCCCGGATCTGCGCGTCGACCGTGTCACTGCCCGCGCCCAGCGTCAGCAGCGCGCCGCCCTCCTCGGCATTCTGGAAATTCCACACGGTGAACAGATCGTCGCCGTCGCCGCCATCGGCGGTGCCGCCGCTGTCGACCTGCATATGGTCGTCGCCCGGACCTCCGGTGCCGGTCGATCCGGTGCCCACGCCCACGAAATCATTGCCCGGGCCACCGTCGAGGGTCAGGCCGGTGCCAGAAACGGTGTCGTCCCCCGGCCCGCCATGGAAACTGGACGCGCCGCCGCCGCGCAACGTGTCGTTGCCCACGTCGCCATGCACCTCGTTCCCGTCGCCGTAGATCGTGATCACGTCGTCCCCCGCACCGCCAGAGATGGTCGCCCCGGCGATGTCTTCGACAAAGGTCTGGCGTTCGTCATAGCTGATGATCCGGTCGTCGCCATCATTGCCTTGCGCAAGGCCCCCCTCTGCCACCCGAAGCTGATCCGCCCCGTCGCCCCCGGTCACCGTCACGTCCCCGGCCTCGGCCCACAGCGTGTCGTTGCCATCGCCCCCGTCGATCCGCACCCCCGCCGTCGCCGTCGACAGCCAGTCGGCGCCCGCCGTCCCGGTGGTGTCCCCGGTCACCACCTGCTCGGCCACGCCACCCCGGGTGATGGTGTAATCCTCCGGCAGGAAGGTCACCAGTTCGTCGCCGTCTGTCGTCGCCTCAAGGTAGTAGTACGCGCTGTCCCCGTTCACCCGCAGCGTGGGCAGATCGTCGGAAACGCTGCCCGGCGCGGGCAGGGCACCGCTGGGATCCGCGCCCAGCAGATCGACCGTGCCCAGCAGGGTCAGGTCCAGCGTCTGTTCCATGTCGGCGAGGTCATAGGAAAACGGATCACCGGCAAACTGGTCCTGCCCCGGAATGTTGGCCGCGGTTTCCCAATCGGTGGTGCCCAGATCAACGCCTTCGGGCACGTAATAATACCGCGCCTCGTGCACGGCGACGAAAATGTCGGGCTCGACCTGCGTGTCGACATAACTCATGACCGCGACCGATCCGGTTTCATCCGCGCCGATATCAATGGGGATCGTGTCTCTGCCCGGATCGTAGTCAAAGCTGACCTCCGGCGGCGTCGGTTCGATCGGGGCCGGGTCGTCGACCTCGATATCCCGGTCCATCGGATCGCCGTCATCATCAAAGGCCTCGTACACGGCGTACATCACGGACGCCGACAACAGGCTCAAAAGCGCAAACAAACCCATGCTGCATCCCCCCGACGCATACAAAAACCAACGGGATAAGCGCAGCACTGACGCCAAAACGAGTCAAGCCATACCATCGGCGCACCCCGATTTTCCACAAACAGCTCTGAATCAGGCACATATGCGGCGGAATTGATGCCAGTTTTGAAATAAATCCGGCGGGCCAAACGGTCGCACTTGGCCTAACGCCATGAAAAAAAGGCAAAAGTGGAAAAAAAAGAGTGCGCTAACACATGTTGCGGGGTGCCAAACCCTCTGCTACATCCCCCCTGATTTTCGCGCCTCCCCGCTCGCGGCCGGCGCATCCACGCCTTCGGGGCACCAATGCGTGCGGGGAACCCGGGGCCAGACATCGAAAGGGTGGACGTGTCCGAACCAGCTTCGATTTCCACAGGCATTGCGGCCCGCTACGCCACAGCCGTCTATGACCTCGCCAAGGAAGCTAAAGCGATCAAGGATCTGGAAAAGGATCTCGACACGCTCAGCACCGCCATCGCCGACAGCGCCGACTTTTCCGCCCTGATCCATTCGCCGATCTACAGCCGCGAGGAACAGGGCGCCGCGATCACCGCCATCGCGAAGAAGGCTGGCCTGCCCAGCCTGATGAGCAACCCGCTGGCGCTCCTGGCCGACAAGCGTCGCCTCTTCGTTGTGCCACATCTCATCGGTGCGCTGCGCGCGATCATCGCCGAAGACAAGGGTGAACTGACCGCCGAAGTGACCTCGGCCAAGGCCCTGACCAAGACACAATCCGACAAACTCGCCAAGACGCTCAAAGAGCGCATGGGCAAGAATGTCACCATCACCGCATCCGTCGATGAAACTCTCATCGGCGGTCTCATCGTTAAAGTGGGCTCGAAAATGATCGACACGTCGATCCGTTCCCGGCTCGCCTCCCTCCAGAATGCAATGAAAGAGGTCGGATAAATGGGTATCCAAGCAGCAGAGATTTCTGCGATCCTGAAGGACCAGATCAAGAATTTTGGTCAGGAAGCCGAAGTGGCCGAAGTGGGCCGCGTGCTGAGCGTCGGCGACGGGATTGCCCGGGTCTATGGCCTCGACAATGTGCAGGCCGGTGAGATGGTCGAGTTTCCAGGCGGCATTCAGGGTATGGCCCTGAACCTCGAGAATGACAATGTGGGCGTCGTGATCTTCGGCTCTGACCGGGACATCAAAGAAGGCGACACCGTCAAGCGCACGAACTCAATCGTGGATGTGCCCGCCGGTGACGCATTGCTTGGTCGCGTTGTCGATGGTCTGGGCAACCCGGTCGATGGCAAAGGTGCAATCGAAGGGGCGGAGCGTCGCGTGGCCGACGTGAAGGCCCCGGGCATCATCCCACGCAAGTCGGTGCACGAACCGATGGCGACTGGCCTGAAGGCCGTGGATGCGATGATTCCGATTGGCCGGGGACAGCGCGAGCTGATCATCGGCGACCGTCAAACGGGTAAGACGGCTGTGGCGCTTGACACAATTCTGAACCAGAAATCCTACAACGACGCTGCCGGCGATGATGAATCAAAGAAGCTCTACTGCATCTACGTCGCAGTTGGGCAAAAGCGTTCGACCGTGGCGCAATTGGTGAAAAAGCTCGAAGAGAGCGGGGCGATTGACTACTCGGTGGTGGTTGCGGCGACAGCCTCTGACCCGGCGCCCATGCAGTTCCTTGCCCCATATGCGGCAACCGCCATGGCCGAATATTTTCGCGACAATGGTCGCCACGCGCTGATTATCTATGATGATCTGTCAAAACAGGCTGTGGCCTATCGCCAGATGTCGCTTCTGCTGCGTCGCCCACCCGGCCGCGAAGCCTATCCCGGAGATGTTTTCTACCTGCATTCCCGCTTGCTGGAGCGTTCGGCGAAGCTGAACGAAGACAATGGCGCAGGCTCACTGACGGCTCTGCCGATCATCGAGACGCAAGGCGGCGACGTGTCGGCCTTTATCCCGACCAACGTGATTTCGATCACCGACGGTCAGATCTTTCTTGAAACGGAACTCTTTTATCAGGGCATCCGTCCGGCTGTTAACACAGGCCTTTCAGTTTCGCGCGTGGGTTCGTCTGCCCAGACCGACGCGATGTCATCGGTGGCAGGCCCGGTGAAGCTGAGCCTCGCCCAGTATCGCGAGATGGCGGCCTTTGCCCAATTCGGTTCGGACCTTGATGCGGCCACCCAGCAGCTTTTGAATCGTGGTGCGCGCCTGACAGAGCTGATGAAGCAGCCGCAATATTCACCGCTGACAAACGCGGAGATCGTTTGCGTGATCTTTGCGGGCACCAACGGCTATCTGGACAATGTGTCGGTGTCGGATGTGGGTCGGTTCGAGGCGGGTCTATTGACCTTCCTGCGCGGTCAGAAGGCCGACTTCCTGAACTGGATTGCGGATGAAGATCCCAAATTCAAGGGCGGTGAGAACGTCGACAAGATGAAAGCTGTCATTGACGAGTTTGCTGCAGATTTTGCCTAAGGGGGTGGTGCAATGCCTTCCTTGAAGGACCTTAAAAACCGGATCGAATCGGTCAAATCGACCCGCAAGATCACCAAGGCCATGCAGATGGTGGCCGCCGCGAAATTGCGGCGGGCCCAGGAGGCGGCGGAGATGTCGCGCCCCTATGCTGAACGCTTCAACGCGGTGATGGCGGGGCTGGCCGCGTCGGTCGGTGGCAGCGACAGCGCGCCGAAATTGCTGAGCGGGACGGGCAGGGACAATGTGCATCTGCTGGTCGTCATGACGGCAGAGCGCGGTCTTTGCGGCGGTTTTAATGCCAACATCGCAAAGCTCGCCCGAAGCAAGGCGGAAGAGCTGCGCGCGGCAGGTAAGACTGTCAAAATCCTGACCGTCGGTAAGAAGGGCCGCGACGCGATCAAGCGCGATTGGGTTGACAGCTTTGTCGGCCACGTGGATCTGACTGAGGTCAAGCGCATGTCTTATGCGGACGCTCAGGGCATCGCGAAGGATGTCCTGGAGCGTTTCGATACCGGTGAATTCGATGTCGCGACGATCTTCTTCTCGAAATTCCAGAATGTTGTGACGCAGATCCCGACGGCTCAGCAGATCATCCCGTTCGAGGTGCCCGAGGATTATGAAGCGTCTGACACGCTTTATGACTATGAGCCAGACGAAGAAGCGATCCTGGCGGATCTGCTGCCGCGCGCTGTTGCAACGGCAATCTTCAGCGGCCTCCTCGAAAACGGTGCATCCGAACAAGGGGCCCGTATGTCGGCGATGGACAACGCGACGCGCAATGCAGGCGATATGATCGAGAAACTGACCATTGAATTCAACCGCTCGCGTCAGGCCGTGATCACGAACGAGCTGATCGAAATTATTTCCGGCGCGGAAGCGCTGTAAGAGAACCGGAGACGAAACATGGCAAACGCTAAAGGCAAAATCACACAAGTCATCGGCGCCGTCTGTGACGTGCAGTTCGATGACCACCTGCCGGAAATTCTGAACGCGCTGACCACCGACAACAACGGCAACAATCTTGTGTTGGAAGTGGCCCAGCACCTTGGCGAAAACACGGTCCGCTGCATCGCGATGGATTCGACAGAAGGTCTGGTCCGCGGTCAGGAAGTTGTGGATCAGGATGGTCCGATCCAGGTGCCCGTAGGCCCCAAGACGCTTGGCCGCATTTTGAACGTAGTGGGGGAGCCCGTTGACGAGGGCGGCCCGGTTGAGGCGGAAGAAAAGCGTGCGATCCACCAGCCCGCGCCCGAATTTGCGGAACAATCCACCGAATCCGAAGTGCTGGTGACCGGCATCAAGGTTGTGGACCTGCTGGCCCCTTACGCGAAGGGCGGTAAGATCGGCCTCTTCGGCGGTGCCGGTGTGGGCAAGACGGTTCTGATCATGGAGTTGATCAACAACATCGCCAAGGTGCACTCGGGCTACTCGGTCTTTGCTGGTGTGGGTGAGCGGACGCGTGAAGGCAATGACCTCTATCACGAGATGATCGAATCCAACGTAATCAAGCCCGACAACCTGGAAGACAGCCAGGTGGCGCTTGTTTACGGCCAGATGAACGAACCTCCCGGGGCGCGGGCGCGTGTGGCCCTGACAGGTCTTACATTGGCAGAGCAGTTTCGCGACGCCTCGGGGACAGACGTTCTGTTCTTCGTCGACAACATCTTCCGATTTACACAAGCAGGCTCCGAAGTGTCGGCCCTTTTGGGCCGGATCCCGTCCGCTGTGGGCTATCAGCCGACACTGGCCACCGACATGGGCGCGATGCAGGAACGGATCACTTCGACTAAGGGGGGCTCGATCACGTCGATCCAGGCGGTCTACGTACCTGCCGACGACCTCACCGACCCCGCGCCCGCGACGACCTTTGCGCACCTTGATGCGACGACGGTTCTTAGCCGTGCGATTTCAGAACTCGGCATCTACCCTGCTGTGGACCCGCTTGACAGCTCAAGCCGGCTGATGGATCCGCAGATCGTGGGGGAAGAACACTACAAGGTCGCTTCGGACGTGCAGCAGATCCTTCAACGCTACAAGTCGCTGCAGGACATCATCGCGATCCTCGGCATGGACGAACTGAGCGAAGAGGACAAGCTGACGGTGGCCCGCGCGCGCAAGATCCAGCGCTTCCTCTCGCAGCCCTTCGACGTTGCGAAGGTTTTCACAGGTTCCGACGGCGTGCAGGTCCCGCTTGATGACACGATTGCTTCGTTCAAGGCAGTGGTGGCCGGTGAATACGACCACCTGCCCGAAGGCGCCTTCTACATGGTCGGCGGCATTGAAGAGGTCAAAGCCAAGGCCGAAAAGATGGCCGCAGACGCCGCGTAAGCCAACCCGGGCTAGGGTGGGCTTAAGCCCACCTTACATCCACACAGGAGAACAAAGATGGCAGAGATGCAATTCGATCTCGTCTCCCCTGAACGCAGCCTCGCCTCGTTCAAGGCGGCCTCGGTTCAGATCCCGGGTGCGGACGGCGATATGACCGTGATGGAGGGCCACGCGCCAACGATCACGACGTTGCGGCCCGGTATCCTTCGGGTCGAAGGTGATGGCGGAAGCCATGAATATGTGGTGACAGGTGGTTTCGCGGAAATCGGCGCGGCCGGTATCTCGGTCCTGGCCGAACAGGCTGTTCCTACGGGCGACATGACCCAGGACCAGATGGACGCGATGTTTGATGCCGCGCAAGAGGCCTACATGCGCACCAAGGAAGCCCATCAGAACGAACCGGGCCCCGTTGATGACGCTGCGAAGCTTCTCGCGGATATGGTCGCGATGGGCTCTGAAATTGGGCTGAGCACGAAGCAACCGTCGCTCTGATCCTTCAGGGCAGTTGAAACAAAAAGGCGGGCATCGAAGACCGCCTTTTTGCATTGTGAGTGGTGGTTCAGAAGAGGAAGTCGGCGCTGTCGAGATCCGACAGGCCCACATGGCGCAGGGTCAGCACGTCGCCCGAACCTGCATCGATCACAACATTGCTGCCCTGCTGGCTGGCGTGGTTTTGCATCAGGTCGTTGAATGATGTGACGGAGGACACACCGCTGAAGTCCAGCTTTTCGGCGTTGTTATTGGCATCGAAGTCCATGATCGTGTCGCGGTCAAATCCGTTCTTGAAGATGAAACGATCCGCACCAGCATGGCCGACGAGCATATCGTTGCCCGTCCCGCCCTCCAGCGTGTCGTTGCCGCCACCGCCGCGCACCGAATCCTGACCGGCCCCGCCTGACACGACATCGTTGCCCTGCTGGCCATGCACGTTGTCGTTGCCGTTGCCACCGTCAAGCGTGTCGTTCTCAGTACCGCCAAGCAGTTTGTCATTGCCGTCACCGCCATAGACACGGTCGCTGCCCGCCTCGCCAAAAAGCACGTCCGATCCCGAGCCGCCAGCGGCCACATCGTTGCCTTTGCCAGCAATCAGTCGGTCATTTCCGCCGCCGCCTTCCAGGCGATCATTGCCATCCCAGCCGATCAGGCGGTCGTTGCCGTCGTCGCCTTGCAGGTTGTCATTTCCGGTGCCGCCGCCCAGCGTATCGTTGCCCGCCTTGCCGCTGATCGTGTCGTTCCCGGCATCGCCCTTGATATGCTCGCCCGCGCTGGTTCCGTTGAGCGCGTCATTGCCCGCTGTGGGACCAGACGCAGGCGGCTGGGGTGCTGGCGCGGGATCTGCTGGCGGTGTGGTGGGCGCCGAGTTGGCGGGCCCGGCGTCCAGATCAACATCACCCCGCGTGGCTGCGAAGTTCTGCGTTACCATTACGCTTTCGCCGCGATAGCCGCTATCATAGGTGAAGTCGCCGGTCTCGACCCCGATGCCGATATAGCGAAGATCGGGATTGAGGATGTTGGCCCGGTGACCGGGGCTGTCCATTAACTGCTGATGCAGGCGCTGTACATCGTCCTGAATGCCCGGAGCCCCGCCTTCGGTGCGGATGGCGATGTTTTCCGCCGATCGCCAGGAGCCAGAGAAATCAAACCCGGCCTCGCGCATTCGCTGCGTGGCGCTCGACCCGCCCGCACCTGTGTGGGAAAACGTATTGGTGCGTAGGGACCATTCGGAGTGCTCTTCCGAAGATTCGTTCAGATTGCGTTCGAGTTGGAGCGCAACGAGACCGCGCGATGTGCGCTCTTCGTTGATAAGCCCCAGCATGTAGCGTTCTGCGTCACTTGCGATCGACATGACAAAACTCTCTTTGTTACCCGTGAGTGCAGCCGCGACCTAACAGGACGCGCAGCAGCGACGGCCAGACAAAATCGGGAACCGCCTGAAACAGAGCAAGGAATGGCGCATCGGGCACCATACGGGCGCAGGTTTTTGCCTTGGATCTCTCAAGGGTTGAATGAACCGCGCCAAAATGCGAATTCATGCCGAGCCGAGCAATCATTTGCCGTCGGCCTGCATTCCGGCAGGTCGATTTCTGCATGTTGACCACCCCGGTCAAAACACGCCCCCAAGTGAAACGCTAAGCAGCGATCATGTCAGGAATAAGGCTGATGGCCTGCGCTGCGCCTATTCGGCAGCGTACATGCCGTCATAGATCGGGCCAAGCGTGTCGGCCTCGAATAATGAGCTGACCGACGTTCCATTCCAGATGTTCAGAATGGCCTGCGCAAAGATCGGGGCCGTCGGCACGATGCGGATATTCTTGGCGGATTTAATCGCCTCAGTCGGGGCAATGCTGTCGGTGATGACCAACGACTTCATGACCGATTTCGTCACACGTTCGACGGCCGGGCCGGACATCACCCCGTGGCTGATATAGGAATGGACCTCTTTCGCGCCATTTTCGAGTAGCACTTCGGCAGCCTTGCACAATGTGCCAGCCGTGTCGCAAATGTCATCGACGATCAGGCATGTCTTGCCCTTCACGTCACCAATGACTGTCATTTCCGCCACTTCCCCCGGCTTTTCGCGGCGTTTGTCCACGATGGCGAGCGGGGCATTGATCCGCTTTGCCAATTCCCTGGCGCGCGCAACCCCGCCCACATCTGGCGAAACCACCATCAGCTTGTCCACCTTGCCGCGGAAATTGTCCTGAATGTCGAGTGCAAAAACGGGCGAGGCATACAGGTTGTCCACGGGGATATCGAAGAACCCCTGGATCTGTGCAGCATGCAGATCCATCGTCAGAACCCGTTCGACCCCGGCCGAAACCAGCATGTTGGCCTTGAGCTTGGCGCTGATCGGTGTGCGCGCCTTTGTGCGCCGATCCTGACGCGCATAACCGAAGTAAGGGATCACGGCGGTGATGCGCGCGGCACTTGACCGTCGCAAGGCATCACACATGATCAGAAGTTCCATCAGGTTGTCATTGGCAGGGTTCGAGGTCGATTGGAGGATGAACATGTCCTCGCCCCGGACATTCTCGAAGACCTCGACAAAGATCTCACCGTCATTGAAACGTTCGACCCGCGTGTTGACCAGCCCGACATGCGTGCCCCTGTGCAGGGACATTCGTCGTGCAACCGCCTTGGCCAAGGGCAAGTTGCCATTGCCCGCAATCAGTTTTGGTTCCTGAATTTGCGGCATATGAGCCCCCGTCTGACGCGCAATTGTAACAGAATCGTAATGTTGACTCCGCTTAGCACGGGCTTACCGTCCGGCAAAGCGCAAGGCCTCATGGAAAGACCCAAAAATGCCCCATATCGATTATTACTTCGCGACTTTGTCCCCCTATACCTACCTGGCCGGGAAACGGTTTGAAGCAATTGTGGAAAAACACGGCGCTTCAGTCACTTACAAACCGATGGATGTGATTGCCTTGTTCGGTCGGACAGGTGGAACGCCGCCGAAGGATCGTCACATCAGCCGCGTCGAATACCGCGCGCAAGAGCTTGTCCGCCAGGCCAAGAAACTGGACATGCCGTTCAACCTCAAGCCAGCGCATTGGCCTACGAACGGGGCGCCGTCCTCGTATGCGTTCATCGCCGCGCAGAATGCGGGCGGTGGCGATCTGGGCGAATTGGTCCAAACCATCACGCGCAGCGTCTGGGCGGATGAGAAGGACATTGCTGAAGATGCGGTGATCCGGGATTGCCTGCAAGAGGCAGGCTTTGACCCGGGCCTTGCGGATAGCGGACTTTTGCAGGGCGCCGAAACCTATGCCGCCAACCTGGAAGAGGCGGTCGAGGCCGGTGTATTCGGCGCGCCCTTCTACATTGTCAAGGACAGCGGTCAGCGCTTTTGGGGACAGGATCGTTTGGAAGATCTTGACACGCATCTGGCGGGGGATCTGTGACGCCCTATTCGCAGGTCTTCGGATCCGGACCGCGCAAGGCGCTGGCCATTCACTGCACGATGGCCCATTCCGGTGTCTGGACGGCGTTTGCCAAGTCGCTGTCGGATCTGTTGACGATCACGGCCATGGATCTGCCCAGCCACGGGCGGTCGACCAAATGGATGCCGGACCAAGACCAGCATGGAATGGCGACCGAGATGGCGATGTCCCTGTTGGACGCGCCGATGGATGTAATCGGGCATTCTTATGGCGCGACGGTTGCGCTTCGGCTTGGTGTCGAGGTGCCGCATCTGGTGCGAAGCCTGACATTGATCGAACCGGTTTTCTTTGCCGCAGCACTGGCTGATGAACCGGAGCGCGTGCAAGCGCATGATGTGGAGCTTGCAGACTATACCGCGGCGATGGATGCGGGCGATCTAGAAGGGGCCGCGCGCGCCTTTAACAGGCTTTGGGGCGTGGGCACGCGGTGGGATGATTTTCCCAAAGCTCTGCAGGACTACATGACCGAGACGGTGGCCTTCGTGCCTGGGAGCCTTGGTTTTTTGATCCATGATGATCTGGATCTGCTTGGCTCAAAAGCGCTTGAGGCGCTGCCGATGCCCGTGCTGTTGGTGCAGGGTGAAAGAACTCTGGATGTGATCGATGCCACACATGCCGCAATGGCCCGCCGTATCGCCAAGGTGCAGAGGGTGACCATCCCAGGGGGCGGTCACATGGCGCCGATAACGCATCCCAAAGAAGTCGCGGAGGAGGTCCGAAGTCTTCTGGGCCGGGTGGGCGACACGCCCACCTTACAGGGGTCGTAAGGGGGAGCATGCTCCCCCAATCCATTGAGGTGTTCCATGCACGGGAAAGTGACGCTTTCTTAGACGCAGGTTGTAAGGTGGAGCTGGCTCCATCTTATGCGCTGGCAGTCGTGCTCTGAAGTACGCCCAGAAACTGATCGACCAGATGTGGCGCAATCGACCAGTCGCAAACAAACCGCGCTGGCAGCATTTCGTTGGGATCGTCCCCCTTAAGCGTGGCCCCCCAAAGATAGTACATCGCGCCTTCATCCATCAGGTGCTGGTGCACCTGTCTTGGCAGGGCCGCGAAAACCATATTGGCCTCCAACGGATGCAACAACTTCGCACCTTGCGCCGTGAGGCCCTTGGCCAGTCGCGCTGCAGTGTCATTGGCCCGCTTCGCCAAATCCAGCCAGAGGTTGTCCTCCAAATAGGCAGCCATCTGCGCAGACAGATACCGGTGCTTGGAAAACAGATGCGCCCCGCGTTTGCGCCGCAACTCGAATTCCCAGGCCTTTGATGGATCGAAGAAGATCACCGCCTCGACACCCAGACAGCCATTCTTGGTGCCACCGAAGCTGAGCACGTCCACACCAGCCTTCCATGTCATTTCGGCAGGACTGCATCCCAAAGCCACCAGCGCATTGGCAAAGCGTGCGCCGTCCATATGCACGGGAAGCCCGAATTCACCGGACACCGCCCCCAGAGACCGCAGATGTTCCAGATCATGCACACCGCCGCGTTCAGTTACTTGCGTGATCGAAACCGGCCCTCTCTGCGGTCCGTGCACGCCGCGCGCCTCTTCATAAGCGATTGCTTCGCGGAGAGCCGTCGGTTCCATCTTGTCACCACCCGGCACGAGCGTCAGCTTGGCGCCGCCTGCATAGAATTCCGGTGCATTGCATTCGTCTTCGTTGATGTGGGAGACCTTCGTGCAGAAGATTGTCTGCCAAGGCTGGGTGTAGCAGCCCAAAGCCAGTGCGTTCGCGGCCGTACCCGTTGCGACGAGGTAGACCACGGCATCCGGCGCCTCGAAGATTTCCCGCAGGCGGTTGCGCACCCGCTCCATGATGTCGTCGGCACCGTAGGATCCCGCATATCCTTCATTTGCATCCAGCACCGCTTGCATCACCTTCGGATGCGCGGGTCCGGCATTGTCAGAGGCAAAATACATCTAGGTCGGCTCCTCTATGATGTGCTCTTCCCAATCTTCTTCCGGGACATCGAATTCGCTGAGCGTTTGGCCAATCAGACTGATCCCTGCATCATGCACGCTTTCCGCGGTGCCGGAGATAAGCGGGTGCCAATCCGGCAAGGGCTGGCCTCCCCAAAGCAGGCGATAGGCGCAAGTTTCTGGCATCCAGTAGGCATTCCGGTCAATGTTATCAGGCCGGAGCACGATGCAGTCTGGCACGAATTGATGCCGGTTTTCATAGTGTGCGCAGCGGCAGGTCGTATCGTCCAACAGGCGACAGGCGATGCGCGTCAGTGCGACCTCGCCTGTTTCCGCATCCTCAAGCTTGTTCAGGCAGCACTTGCCGCAGCCGTCACAAAGCGCCTCCCATTCGCGCGGGTTCATCTTTTTGAGCGGCTTTGTCTCCCAGAACCTCGCTGTCAGGCCATTGCGGTCGATCGGATCGCTCATAGAGCGGCCAGGATGTCACGCGACGCCGCTGTGTCTGCATCCATCTGGGTGACCAATGCCGCGACGCTGTCGAACGTTTCTTCTCCGCGCAGATGATCCACCAAGCCGACCGAAAGCTGCGCGCCATAAAGATCGCCTGAGAAATCGAAGATAAACGTCTCGATATTGGGAGTGTTGACGCCGAACATGGGACGCACACCCAGCGATGCAACACCGTGATAGCTGCCCTGATGCGGTCCATCCAGGATGTCGACCAGCACTGCGTAGACGCCGAAAGCAGGCAGGTGGAGGCCTTCAAGCGACATGTTCGCCGTCGGATATCCCAGCGTGCGCCCGCGTTGTTCGCCGCCGATCACCGGCCCCTCGATCCGGTGCCAATGGCCCAACATGACCGCCGCATCGCGGGGCCTGCCATCGCTTAGCGCTTTGCGGATGTTGGTCGACGATACAGTGGTTTGGGTCTTCTCCAGCAAGGGTGCGATGGTCACGCCAAATCCCATCTCGACCCCGAACCGCCACAAATCCGTCGCTGTTCCAGCCCGACCTTTCCCAAAGCAGAAGTCGGCGCCGATCACCACGTGGTTCAGCCCGAGGCCTTCATGAACGACCTCGCGTGCGAACGCATCGGGTGTCAGCCCGGAAAGGGCGGCGTTGAACGGCAGTTCATAAAGCCGCTGAACCCCCAGTTTTTCAAGCCGACTGCTGCGTGCCTCACGGCTCATCAAGCGGAAGGGCGGTGCCTCAGGTGCGAAGAATTCGCGCGGATGCGGTTCAAATGTCAGCACCCCAAGCGGCGCGTCAGGCGCGCCCCGACGCGCGAGGTCTATCACAGATTGGTGGCCCAGATGCACGCCGTCAAAGTTGCCGATAGCGACGCTTGCGCCCCGATCCTCCGGCTCAACAAAGGTATAATCGCGAATGATCCGCATGACGTCTGCCTTAGCCTTGGCGTCCGGCGCTGGCAAGCGTCAGACCTGCGCCTTCAGCCAGCGCATGAAGGGTGCCAGCTTTGGCGACACCCGCGTGGGCAACGTGAGGATGTGGTAGGCAAAGGCGCTGTCTTCTTCTTCGCAAAGCACCTCCAGGTTGCCCCGATCAATGTCCGCCGCCGCAATGGCCCGCGGCACGATCGACACGCCGTGGCCTGCCCGAACCGCCTGCATGACCAAGGCGCTCGTATCCAGCGTCGTGACGCGCGCCTTGTCGAGATCAAGACCGTTGGCGCAGACCCATACTTTTTCCTCTTCCCGCGCGATGCCCATCAACCAGTGCTCGCCTTGCAGATCAGCTACGCAGCCGATGGATCTTTGACCGATCAGGTCCGGTGAGGCCACGACAACATGCGCCGCCGTCACCAGTGGCTCGGATTTGACACCGGGCCAGTCGCCGCGCCCGTACCGGATCGCCAGATCGAAGCCGTCCTTGCGCAAGTCGACCAGCTTCATGGAGGGGACAAGTTCGAGCTCGATTTCCGCGTGATTTGACCAAAATCCCCCAATGCGCGGCATCAGCCAGCTTTCCGCAAAGGACGGCGTGGTCGAAATACGCAATGGCCGTGATGCGTCCCGTGTGAGCAGATCCTCGGCGGCGTCTGAGATCAGGCCAAACGCTTCGCCCAGACTGATGGCAAGCCTTTGTCCATCATCGGTGGTGATCATCTTCTGGCCCACGCGCCGCATCAGCGGGCGTGCGAAATAATCTTCAAGCCCGCGCAGATGCTGGGCAATCGCCGAATGCGTCACGTTGAGCTCGCGCGCGGCGGCGGAATAGCTGCCATGCCGGGCTGCCGCCTCGAATGCGCGCAGGGCCGAAAGGGAAGGGATGTGTCGCCAGTCCATGAATAGCCTGTTAGTTGAACTTACATAAAGTAATTCTTCCTGATTAGCGAAACCGGCGCAAGCTTCATATTATCTGAGGCATCAGACGATCAAAGGAGATCAAGACATGCTTACAATCTTTGCCCGTGTCTTTAAAACAGCAACAGGCGGTGACGCCCTGCAAAAGCACCATGAAACGCATCAGGAATGGTCAGAGCGTTTCGTGCCGCATCATCGCCGTAAGCAGCAGATGAGCATGGATCCCTATCGGTTCAACCCGCACCGGGATCTCTGGTAAGGCGGCGCTTCTCCCCTGCCGACCTTACCCGTACTGCGCCACCGGCGTACCGGCAACCGCGCTCATATTCAAAAGGCCCCGCGCCGTAATGGAGGGGCTGACGATGTGAGCGCGGTTGCCCATGCCCATCAGGATCGGGCCAACCTCAAGCCCGCCACCTTTCATCTTGAGAATGTTACGCACGCCCGAAGCGGCATCTGCATGTGCGAAGATCAGCACGTTTGCCGGGCCTTCCATCCGTCCTTTGGGGAGCAGACGTTCGCGCAGTTCCGGGTCAAGCGCCGTGTCGATGTTCATCTCACCTTCATAAACAAAATCGCTTTCCAGTTCGTCGAGGCGGGTGATCGCCTCGCGCAGACGGGCACCGGATCCACCCGATTGGTTGCCGAATTGCGATTGTGAACATAACGCGATCTTGGGTTCGATCCCGAAGCGACGCACGTGGCGGGCCGCGCCGATGGCGATCTCGGCCAGCTCGTCTGCCTTGGGGGTCGTGTGCACATGCGTGTCCGCGATGAAAAGCGGGCCGTCTTCCAGAATCATCATGGAAAGTGCCCCAACGGGATGCAGACCGTCGCGGCCAAGCACTTGCGTGACGTAGTTGAGGTGCCATTTGAATTCGCCGAAAGTCCCGCAGATCAGGCTGTCGGCCTCTTCCCGGTGGACCATGACCGCGCCGATGGCGGTGGTATTGGTGCGCATGATTGCCCGCGCAATGTCTGGCGTGACACCGCGCCGCGCCATGAGCTCGTGATAGGTGCCCCAATAGTCGCGGTAGCGCGGATCGTTTTCCGGGTTTACCAGATCGACATTGTCGCCCAGCTTCAGGATCAGGCCCGCCCGTTCGATCCGGGCGTCGATCACATCCGGCCGTCCGATCAGGATAGGCCGTTCCGTCGTTTCCTCGACCATGGCCTGGGCGGCCCGCAAAACGCGTTCGTCCTCGCCTTCGGCAAAGACAATTCGGCGGGATTTCTGGCGCGCGGCCTCAAAAACCGGGCGCATAAGCAGGGCCGATTTGAAGACCGACCCGTCGAGCTTTTGTTTGTAGCTCTCTAGATCCTCGATGGGCCGCGTTGCCACGCCCGTTTCCATCGCAGCCCTTGCGACGGCAGAGGATACAATGCCGATCAGGCGCGGATCGAAGGGTTTGGGGATCAGGTAGTCGGGCCCGAATGTCATCTCTTCCCCGCTATAGGCGGCGGCAGCTTCGGCGGATGTGGTGGCGCGGGCCAGTGCGGCGATGCCGTCAATGCAGGCGAGTTCCATTGCGTCGTTGATCTCGGTTGCGCCCACATCGAGCGCGCCCCTGAAAATGAAGGGAAAACAGAGAACGTTGTTGACCTGGTTCGGGAAATCGCTGCGTCCGGTGGCGATGATCGCATCGGGCGCAACCTCGCGCGCCAGATCAGGCAGGATCTCGGGGGTTGGGTTGGCCAGCGCGAAGATGATCGGGCGGTCTGCCATCTTTTGCACGTGCTCGGGTTTCAGCACTTCCGGACCCGAGAGACCAAGGAACAGATCCGCGCCTTCTATCACATCGTCGAGGCTGCGCTTGTGACTGTCCTGGCAGTATTCGGCCTTGATCGGATTCATATCGATCTCGCGCCCCGAATAGACCAACCCGTGAATGTCGCAGAGCCAGACATTCTCGCGTTTGACGCCAAGCTTCAGCAGCATGTTGAGGCAGGCAATACCAGCAGCCCCGCCGCCGGTGCTGACAATTTTTATGTCCTCAAACTCCTTGCCAGCAACATGCAGGGCGTTCTTTGCCGCCGCTCCCACGACAATGGCGGTGCCATGCTGATCGTCATGAAAGACCGGGATCGACATGCGTTCACGGCAGAGCTTTTCCACGATGAAGCAATCGGGTGCCTTGATGTCTTCAAGGTTGATGGCGCCGAAGGTTGGACCAAGCGCGCAGACGATCTCGGCCAGTTTTTCTGGATCGGCCTGATCCACCTCTATGTCGAAGCAGTCGATGCCCGCGAACTTTTTAAAGAGGACGGCCTTTCCCTCCATTACCGGTTTGGAGGCAAGCGCGCCGATATTGCCGAGCCCCAGAACGGCAGAGCCGTTGGAGACGACCGCCACAAGATTGCCGCGCGCCGTGTATCGGGCCGCAGTCGCGGGGTCGGACTTGATTTCCAGACAGGCTTCGGCCACGCCGGGCGAATAGGCGCGGGCCAGATCGCGACCATTGGCCAGAGGTTTGGTGGCGCGGATTTCGAGTTTTCCAGGTTTGGGATGTTCGTGGTATTCAAGCGCGGCCTGCCGCAAACTGGGTTGATCGGACATCTGAGGCTCCTCCGGCATTTAGTTTAGCGTTAAACTATTTTCTCAATCGCACCAATAGCCGTTCTTGATCGGAGCGCGCCAAGGCGCGCACTTGATCTTTTGCGGCCCCATCCGGGGCCGCGTCCGCGAGGCTCTGCCTCGCGCTCCGGGATATTGTGACCCCGGAGAAGTGAGGTCCGGAGAAGTCAGGGCTTGTCTTTTGGCGCGCGGGCCTTTCACTTTGTTTGAGGAGGTGATCATGGTGGAAACCAAGGCAGAAATCCGTTTGCCGACGCACGAGTTGCGCGATGATATCCCGTTTTTTACCCGGGTTCTGAAAATGCGGATGGATATGATTTATCCCGCAGATGATCCGACCGTGGCGGTGTTTTCAGGTTATGGCCTGCGCGTTCGGGTCGAAAAGGGGGCGGTTGAGCCTCCGGGCACCTTGCGGATCTTGTCGGACGACCCGGATGCGTTTGCGGACGGGGCGCGGATTTTGACGGCACCCAATGGCACCCGGGTCGAGATCGACGTTCTGGCGCCGCCCCTGGTGATGCCAGATACGGTGCATTCCTTTGTCGTACGTCGTCTGGCCGATCAGGCACCCTGGATCATCGGGCGCGCGGGGATGCATTACCGCGACCTGATCCCCGACCGGTTGGGCGGGTCGATCATCGCGTCACATATCCGCATCCCGGATGGCGGGCCTGTGCCGGATCAGGTGCATTACCATACAGTCGGGTTCCAATTGATCTTCTGCTATCGGGGCTGGGTTGACCTTGTCTATGAGGATCAGGGCCCGCCGTTTCGTCTGCATGCAGGCAATTGCGTGATCCAGCCGCCCGAGATCCGGCACCGCGTGCTTTATGCAAGTGATAATATCGAGGTGATCGAGATCGGGGTGCCTGCCGAACACGTGACCACGATCGATCATGATATGACCCTGCCCAACGACGTGGTGAACCCCGGCCGTTCATTTCAGGGTCAGCGCTTTGTCCATCATCAGGCGGATGATGCCACTTGGCGCGATTTCCGGTTGCCGGGCTATCAAAGCCGCGACACAACCATCGCGGCACATACCGGCGATGTGGCTGGCGTTCATGTGGTGCGGCGGGGGCAGGGGCTGCCGGTTTGGGCGGCGCATGACAGCGACATCCTGTTCACCTTTGTGATGGACGGCTGGATGGTCCTGAAAGGCGAGGGACGCGATCCGATCACGTTGCGCCCGGGTGATGCTTTTGTAATCCCGCCTGGATTTGCAACGCGATATTCGGATCCGTCCGAGGATCTGGAATTGCTGGAAGTGTCCTTGCCGGGTCGTTTTGAAACGGAGCTGCGGGATGAGTGATGAGCTGAGACAGGCAGCCTTGGCGGTGCGGCAACGGGCCTATGCGCCTTATTCCGATTTCCAGGTCGGGGCGGCGATCCGGGGCGCGTCAGGGACGGTTTACGTCGGTTGCAATGTGGAGAATGTGGCCTATCCCGAAGGCACCTGTGCGGAAGCCGGTGCGATCGCTGCCATGGTGGCAGCGGGAGAGACCGTGCTGATCGAGGCCTATGTGGTGGCGGCATCACCCATGCCCGTGACGCCCTGCGGGGGGTGTCGGCAGAAGCTGAAAGAGTTTGGCGCGGCGGAAGTGCGGGTCACGATGGCGACGACGGGCGGTGTCGAAGAGGTGATGACACTGGCCGAATTGTTGCCCGGCGCATTCGTTCAGGATCACATGGAATGACGATGCCCAATGCGCGCGCTGTCATTGCCAAGCTGCGCATGGGCGAGGTGCCGGGTGTGGAGGATCTGAACTGGTTTGCGCAAGGCTTGTCTGATGGGACGGTGAGTGATGCGCAGGCGGGGGCTTTTGCTATGGCGGTCTGCTTGCAGGGGCTCGGTCAGGAAGGGCGGACAACGTTGACCCAGGCGATGCAGCGCTCGGGGCAGACATTGAACTGGTCGCTCGACGGTCCTGTGCTTGACAAGCATTCGACAGGCGGAGTGGGCGATTGCGTGTCCCTTGTGCTCGCGCCTGCCTTGGCGGCATGTGGAGCTTACATTCCCATGATATCGGGTCGGGGTCTGGGTCATACGGGCGGCACGCTCGACAAAATGGAGGCGATCCCAGGCGTTTCTGTGCAGGTGGATCAGGGCCTTTTTCAGGACGTTCTCGACAAAGCCGGTTGTGCGATTGTGAGCGCTTCGGCCGATATCGCGCCTGCCGACAAGCGGCTTTACGCGATCCGGGATGTGACCGCGACCGTTGAAAGCCTGGATCTGATCACGGCTTCTATTCTGTCGAAAAAGCTCGCTGCGGGGCTGGATGGGCTGGTGCTGGATGTGAAGGTCGGATCGGGCGCGTTCATGAAGGAGATCGACGATGCACAAGCGCTGGCCGGGGCGCTTGTGGCAACGGCGAACGAGGCCGGGTGCAAGACGTCCGCCCTGATCTCGGATATGAGCCAGCCGCTGGCGCCCGCGCTTGGCAATGCGCTTGAGGTGGCAGAGGTGATGCGGGTTCTGACAGGCCAGACACAGGGCCCACTTCTGGAACTGACTGCCGAGCTGGGGGGCGCATTGCTGGCTTTGAGCGGATTGGCGGATGACGCCGATGCGGGTCGGGACGCGGTTCTGAAGGCGGTCGCCGAAGGCCGCGCGGCGGAGCGTTTCGGCGCGATGGTTGCTGCAATGGGTGGGCCCGTCCGGTTCGTGGACACGTGGGCGCGTTTTCTGCCCGAAGCGACGGTGATCCGCGAAGTGATTGCTGAGCGCGCTGGCTATGTTCGCGCAATGAACGGAGAGGCGATGGGCCTTGCTGTCGTGGCGCTTGGCGGCGGGCGGATGGTGCAGGAGGATCAGGTTGATCCGGCTGTGGGCCTTTCGGATGTCTTGCCGCTGGGTACTCAGGTATCAAAGGGCCAGCCGCTGGCCCGCGTTCACGCGGCGCGCCCGGCAGATGCCGACCGAGCGGAGGCATCGGTGCGCGCGGCTATTGAGATTGGCGATGTCCCCACGTTGCCCAATCTCGTGTTGGATCGGATCGGCTGATGGCGCGGGCGTTCCTTGTGGTGATGGATTCCGTTGGTATCGGCGGTGCGCCCGATGCGGCTGAATATTTTAACGGTGATGTGCCGGATACGGGGGCAAACACGCTGGGACACATAGTACAGGAGCGCGGTCTCAACGTGCCACATCTGGATGGGCTTGGGATGGGTGCGGCCTTGCGGCTTGCCTCGGGTCTGGAGATGGAGGGGCTCGGGGCGGAAGCCAAGGGGCTGTGGGGCGCGGCCACTGAAGTGTCAAAAGGCAAGGATACACCGTCGGGGCATTGGGAACTCGCCGGGGTTCCGGTTCCGTGGGACTGGCATTACTTCCCCGATCAGCGGCCAGCCTTTCCGGATGATCTGGTGGTCGACGTTGCGGCGCTGGCTGGCACGCAGGATGTGCTTGGCAATTGTCATGCTTCCGGTACGGCGATCATTGCTGAACTCGGGGAAGAGCATATGCGCTCAGGCCAACCCATCTGCTACACGAGTGCGGACTCGGTTTTTCAGATCGCCGCACATGAAGACAGCTTTGGTCTCGACAGACTGCTGGATCTGTGTGCGTCTATCGCCCCACGCCTGCATGAGATGCGCGTGGGTCGTGTCATTGCGCGGCCCTTTGTGGGGCGTCCGGGCGCGTTTGAGCGGACGACGAACCGCAAGGATTATGCGATCAGGCCGCCTGCCCCGATCGTGACCAACTGGGTGCAGAATGCGGGCGGGCATGTCTATGGAATTGGCAAGATCGGCGACATCTTTTCGATGCAGGGGATCAACGAAGTGGTCAAAGGCGCTGACCTTGTGCTGATGGATCATATGGACCGGCTGGTTGAGGAAGCGGTGGAAGGCAGCCTGACCTTTGCCAATTTCGTCGAGTTCGACAGCCTTTATGGCCACCGGCGCGATGTTGAGGGTTACGGGCGGCACCTGGAATGGTTTGACAGGCGGATCGGGGCTATCCTGCCCAAGCTGCGGCCGGATGACATGCTGGTGCTGACCGCTGATCACGGGAACGATCCCACATGGGTGGGCACCGACCATACCCGTGAACGCGTGCCCGTTCTGGTGGCAGGTCTGGGGCCCGGCAAGCTTGGACAGATCGGATTTCGGGATGTCGCGCGACTGGTCGCCGATTATCTGGGGGTAACCGTTCCCTAAAGGCGCGCCCTGCCGGGCGCATACGATGTTTTGCGGCCCCGTCCGGGGCCGCGTTTCGCCAATGTCGGGTCTCGTGCGTCCGTCTCACAGGCTGTGCATTGGGCGGAGGTTCGACGAGTGCGGGACTTGCTCCTTGTCGCACGGCGCCGTATCCCAAAACCAACGAGACGGGAGGGCGACATGAGCTATGCGGAGACCTATTCGACCTGGAAGGCAGACCCCGAAGGCTGGTGGATGGCACAGGCCAGGGCGATTGACTGGGAGGTGCCCCCCAACCAGGCGCTTTATGCGCGCGGCAATGACATCTATGAGTGGTTCGCGGATGCGCAGGTCAACACGTGCTGGAACGCGGTTGACAGGCATGTCGCCACTCTTGGGGATCAGGCGGCCATTATCTATGACAGTCCGATCACAGGCAAGAAAGCAACAATCAGTTACGCTGAATTGCAAAGCCGTGTGGCGACTTTGGCCGGTGCCTTGTCCGCCAAGGGCGTCGCAATTGGTGACCGTGTTATCATCTACATGCCGATGGTGCCCGAAGCCTTGATCGCGATGCTCGCCTGCGCGCGCATCGGAGCGGTGCATTCGGTGGTTTTCGGCGGGTTTGCGGCCAACGAACTGGCTGTTCGGATCGACGATTGCACGCCCAAGGCGATCATCGCCGCCTCCTGCGGGCTCGAACCCGGACGGGTCGTGGAATACAAACCCCTTCTCGACGGTGCAATCGAGATGGCCGATCATAAGCCGGAATTCTGCGTTGTTCTTCAGCGGGAGCAGCACCTTTGTGACCTGGGCCCGCGCGACGTGGATTGGGACACCTTTCAGGAAGGGGCAGCACCGGCGGACTGCGTGCCAGTGCCAGGTAACCACCCGGCCTACATTCTTTATACCTCTGGCACGACAGGGGCGCCCAAAGGCGTTGTGCGCCCGACAGCCGGGCATCTGGTGGCGCTGAACTGGACAATGAAAAACATCTATCAATGCGATCCGGGCGATGTATTCTGGGCCGCCTCCGACGTCGGTTGGGTCGTCGGGCATTCCTACATCTGTTACGCGCCGCTTATTCACGGCAATACGACCGTTGTGTTCGAGGGCAAGCCGGTTGGCACACCCGATGCAGGCACGTTCTGGCGTGTGATCTCCGAGCACAACGTACGAAGTTTCTTCACCGCTCCCACCGCCATTCGGGCGGTGAAACGAGAGGATCCGAAAGGTGAATTCGCGAAGAAGTACGATCTGAGCTGTTTGCGGGCGCTGTATCTCGCGGGCGAGCGGGCAGACCCCGATACGATCGAATGGGCGCAAGACCTGCTGCAGATCCCGGTCTATGACCATTGGTGGCAGACCGAAACCGGCTACACGATTGCTGGCAACCCAGCGGGGCTTGAGCCGCTGCCTGTCAAGATGGGATCGCCCACAGTGCCGATGCCGGGCTATGATGTGCAGATCCTTGGCGATGATGGACATCCTGTAGGCGCCGGAGAACTGGGCGCCATCGCTATCCGCCTGCCTTTGCCGCCCGGCACTCTGCCGACGCTCTGGAACGCGGAGGAGCGTTTCCGTGCCTCTTACCTGACTGCCTTTCCGGGATACTATGAAACAGGCGATGCCGGGATGGTGGATGAGGATGGCTACCTTTACATCATGGCGCGTACCGATGACGTCATCAACGTGGCGGGCCATCGGCTGAGCACAGGTGCGATGGAAGAGGTCCTGGCCAGTCACCCGGACGTGGCTGAATGCGCGGTTGTCGGGGTCAGTGATGCGTTGAAAGGTCAGGCACCATTGGGGCTTTTGTGCCTGACAACCGGGGTGGACCGCCCGCATGATGCGATCACGAGCGAATGCGTGAAACTTGTCCGCGAAAGGATCGGGCCAGTGGCGGCCTTCAAGTCGGCGATCGTCGTCGACCGACTGCCCAAGACACGTTCGGGCAAGATCCTGCGCGGCACGGTCGTCAAAATCGCGGACGGGCAGGATTACAAGATGCCAGCAACGATCGACGATCCCGTGATCCTTGATGAGATCCGCGCGGCCCTGCAAACCATCGGCTATGCGAAAGGCTAGAGGTATTTGGGCGAAGCACTGGTTGATCTGGAAACGTGGACGCGGGCGGATCAGTTCCGCTTCTTCCGGACCTATGATCGGCCGCACTATGCGGTAACGTCGCGCCTTGACGCCACGCGCCTGATGACAGAGCGCAAGCCTCAGGGCGTGTCAGCCTATCGTGCGACGCTCTATGCAATCGGAGCAGGGATGCACGGGGTGCCGGAACTTCTCATGCGCTTTCGGGGCGATACGGTCCTGCAGCATGACGCGGTCGAACTTTCGATGACGGTGCCCACAAAAAATGGCAGCTTCAATTATGCCTACGTGCCCTTTCGTGCTGATTTCGGCCAGTTCGATACAAAAGCCCGTTCGCTGATTGAGGCCGCTGGGGCCAAAACGACCCTCGACGCCAATAGCGGGGAACGGGATGATGTGGCCTATATGTCCTGCCTGCCCTGGCTCGATTTCACCTCGATCAACAATGCGCTGCCGGGACCGGATGACTGTATTCCCCGGGTCTCCTGGGGCAAGATCGTTGAACGCAGCGGCCGATGGGATTTCGCCATGACGTTGGAAGTCCATCACGCTCTCGTCGACGGCGCTCAGGTCGGGGACTACTTTCGCATCGCCCAAGAAGCGCTTGACCGCATCTGAAGGGCAGGGTGGGCCACAGCCCCACCTTACGGGTGCAGGTTTCACCGCCGCAACACATCGGCTTTCACCAATTTAGTGAAACACGTTTGGATCCAATTCGAGCTCAAGCATTTTGAAGATCAGGGCCATTTGCCGCGGGTCGGTTCCGGTCACAAAACCGATCTTCATCCCCCGATGCTGCGATCGGCGCACCCATGCCATCGCGCAAGGGTAATCCGTGCTCAATTCAGCGCCCGAACGCGGCGACTTTGTCATCACATGACCCATGCAAGTCCACGCTCTCTCCCTCCTGCTCCGCCCAATCCCGGATCCAGGCTTTCCCGCCAGGCTGCTCCTGAGGGCGTCTGTAAGTCGCTTTTCACCAATACCAATCCGGCCCATGGTGCGCGAACGCCGCGCGTTGCAGATCAGAAGTTTCGACCAAAACTCCGATCCAGCCGACGAGACGTGCAGAATGTCCCATGAATGTCTCAGGTCATTGTGAAACAGCGCATATCAGCCAAACCGTTTTGGCAATGGTCGGGTTCTGCCCCCATGTGACTATCTGCTCGCGACAATCCGGACCCGTAAGGCGGGCGTATCGCCCGCCGCCCCCGAACGCCCCTTGCACCTTTTGCCGCCATGCCTATAACCCACGACAATTTGCGCGTCCGCGGCGCGCAACACATCATGCATGCGGGGCCGGATCATGCCAAAAAGAACCGATATCAAATCCATCATGATCATCGGCGCAGGCCCCATTGTCATCGGCCAGGCCTGTGAGTTTGACTATTCGGGTGCCCAGGCCTGCAAGGCCCTGCGTGAGGAAGGCTACCGCGTCATCCTTGTCAACTCGAACCCGGCCACGATCATGACCGATCCCGGCCTGGCCGACGCCACCTATATCGAACCGATCACGCCTGACGTCGTCGCCAAGATCATCGAAAAGGAACGCCCCGACGCGCTCCTGCCGACGATGGGCGGGCAAACGGGCCTCAATACCTCGCTCAGCCTTGAAGAGATGGGCGTACTCGAAAAGTTCGGGGTTGAGATGATTGGCGCCAAGCGCGATGCCATCGAGATGGCCGAGGATCGCAAACTCTTCCGTGAGGCGATGGACCGGCTCGGCATTGAAAACCCCAAGGCCACCATCGTCACCGCGCCCAAAACCGACACAGGCGCGAAGGACCTCGAAGCAGGCGTGACACTCGCCCTGGACGCGCTCGAAGAGATCGGCCTGCCCGCCATCATTCGCCCCGCCTTCACCCTGGGCGGGACCGGCGGCGGGGTGGCCTATAATCGCGACGATTACATCCATTTCTGCCGCTCTGGCATGGATGCGAGCCCCGTTGGTCAGATCCTGATCGATGAAAGCCTGCTGGGCTGGAAGGAATACGAGATGGAGGTGGTGCGCGACACTGCCGATAACGCCATCATCGTCTGTTCCATTGAAAATGTGGATCCAATGGGCGTGCATACGGGCGACTCGATCACCGTGGCACCCGCGCTGACGCTGACCGACAAGGAATACCAGATCATGCGCAACGGCTCCATCGCTGTCCTGCGCGAGATCGGGGTCGAAACCGGCGGCTCCAACGTGCAATGGGCCATAAACCCCGAGGACGGGCGCATGGTGGTGATCGAGATGAACCCACGCGTGTCCCGTTCCTCTGCGCTGGCCTCCAAGGCCACAGGTTTCCCCATCGCCAAGATCGCCGCGAAACTTGCCGTGGGATACACGCTTGATGAGCTCGACAACGACATTACCAAGGTGACGCCCGCCTCTTTCGAGCCGACGATTGACTATGTCGTCACCAAGATCCCGAAATTCGCATTCGAGAAATTTCCAGGGTCCGAACCACACCTTACCACGGCAATGAAATCCGTCGGCGAGGCGATGGCCATCGGTCGCACCTTTCACGAGAGCGTTCAAAAGGCCTTGGCTTCGATGGAATCCGGCCTGACCGGCTTTGATGAGATTGCGATCCCCGGCGCCGACGATCCGGCAACAGGCCACGCGGCTATCACCCGCGCCCTCGCCCGGCAGACACCCGATCGGATCCGGGTCATAGCGCAGGCCATGCGCGAGGGCCTCGGTGACGATGACATTCAGAACGTCACCAAATTTGATCCCTGGTTCCTCGCCCGTATCCGCGAGATCATTGAGGTAGAGCAGGACATCGAATCCGCAGGCCTGCCCACTGACGCAATGGGCTTGCGGCACCTCAAGATGATGGGCTTTACCGATGCCCGTCTCGCCACGCTTGCCGGCCAAAGCGAAACGGACATCCGCACGGCGCGCCACGCGGCAGGCGTCACAGCCGTCTTCAAACGCATCGACACCTGTGCGGCCGAATTCGAAGCGCAGACGCCTTACATGTATTCCACTTACGAAACCCCTGTCTTCGATGAAGTCGAATGCGAAGCGCGCCCCTCCGACCGCCAAAAGGTCGTCATCCTGGGGGGTGGCCCCAACCGTATCGGACAAGGGATCGAGTTCGACTATTGCTGCTGCCACGCCTGTTTCGCCCTGACCGACGCGGGCTATGAGACGATCATGGTCAATTGCAACCCCGAGACGGTCAGCACCGACTACGACACTTCTGACCGGCTCTACTTTGAGCCGCTGACATTTGAGCATGTGATGGAGATCCTGCGCGTTGAGCGGGACAACGGTATGCTGCACGGCGTCATCGTACAGTTTGGTGGCCAGACCCCGCTCAAGCTCGCCAACGCGCTGGAAGAGGCCGGCATTCCGATCCTTGGCACCACACCTGACGCGATCGATCTGGCCGAGGACCGCGAACGCTTTCAGGCACTGGTCAACGATCTTGGCCTGAAGCAACCCAAGAACGGCATCGCCCACACGGACGCCGAGGCCATGGAAATAGCGGCCGAAATCGGCTTCCCGCTTGTCATCCGTCCATCTTACGTTCTAGGCGGTCGCGCGATGGAAATCGTGCGCGATCAGGCGGGCCTCGAACGCTACATTTCCGAAGCGGTCGTGGTCTCGGGCGACAGCCCCGTCTTGCTTGACAGCTATCTCTCGGGTGCTGTTGAACTTGATGTCGATGCGCTTTGCGACGGCGATCAAGTCCATGTTGCGGGCATCATGCAGCATATCGAGGAGGCGGGTGTGCATTCCGGAGATTCGGCCTGCTCCCTTCCGCCCTATTCGCTGCCGCAGGACGTCCTGAATGAGATCACTCGCCAAACGTACGAACTGGCCACGTCGCTCAACGTCGTCGGCCTCATGAATGTGCAATTTGCCATCCAGAACGGCGACATCTATCTGATCGAAGTGAACCCCCGCGCGTCCCGCACCGTGCCTTTCGTGGCCAAATCGACCGACAGTGCGATCGCCAGCATTGCCGCCCGTGTTATGGCCGGGGAAAAGCTGTCTTCCTTTCCTCAGCGCGCGCCTTACAAGGATGTGGGTTATGACGACGTGCTGCCGCTCGCCGATCCGATGACGCTGGCGGACCCGAACATGCCCTGGTTCAGCGTCAAGGAAGCCGTCATGCCTTTCGCCCGTTTTCCTGGCGTCGACACAATCTTGGGTCCGGAGATGCGGTCAACCGGTGAGGTCATGGGCTGGGACCGTACCTTTCCACGCGCCTTTCTCAAGGCACAGATGGGCGCCGGTATGGTCTTGCCCACGCATGGCTGCGCCTTCATCTCGATCAAGGACATGGACAAGACCGAGCAGATGCTTGACACGGCCCGTCTTCTTGTCGGTCAGGGCTTTACGCTCGTCGCCACGCGTGGCACGGCCTCCTGGCTGACCGCATCTGACATACCTTGCGGCACGGTCAACAAGGTCTATGAGGGTCGCCCCGACATCACCGACATGATGAAGGACGGCCGCGTGCATCTGGTCATGAACACGACCGAAGGCGCCCAGGCGGTCGAGGATTCCAGATCCATCCGTAGCATCGCCCTTTACGACAAGATCCCTTACTTCACCACCGCTGCCGGTGCACATGCCGCCGCCCTCGCCATCAAGGAACAGGCCGAAGGCGACGTGGGCGTAAAGGCATTGCAGGGATAACCGCACATCAAGGCACCTAAATTATACATCGCCACAATGCCCCGGTGCAGGAGCGTAGTGGTCAGTGCGGCGCCAGTTGAAAGCTGTTGGCGCACCGGTTCTAGGGTCGGGACCCATTGATCTCCGATGTTTGACGCGACCTATTTGAAGGCCCACCGAACAGCGACTAGCATGGCCGCGAAAAAGGGGGGCGTGGACGCCCGATCGGACGCACCAAGGGCGGCATGAACACAAAGCTGCACGCCATCTGCGACGGTCAGGGGCGACCATTGAACTTGTTCCTGACTGCCGGGCAGGTCAGCGATTACATCGGCGCCCAGGCATTGCTGAGCAGTATTCCGGATGTGGACTGGCTGCGGCGAGACCGTGGATACGACGCCGACTGGTTCAGAGAAGCGTTGAAAGACAAAGGGATACGCGCCTGCATCCCCGGCAGGACGCAGCGTAAGACCAGTGTCAAATACGACTGGCGCAGCTACAAGCGTCGAAACCGGATCGAGATCATGTTCGGCAGGCTCAAGGATTGGCGGCGCGTAGCAACCAGATACGACAGATGTCCGAAGGTCTTCCTCTCAGCCATCGCCCTCGCGGCAACCGTCATCTACTGGTTATGGGTCCTGAGCCATCTGTATCTGCATTCTGGTAAACCGGCCCCGTCACTGGCCCCGTCACTGGCCCTGTCACTGGCCCCGTCACTGGCCCCGTCACTGGCCCCGTCACTGGCAGGGCCAGGGCCGATGTTGGGGTGGTGCGCGACGTCTGAC
>ERZ1740067.535-NODE-535-length-29954-cov-6.895682_pt1 | contig 29954 bp, 20 predicted proteins | sample MGYA00581736_ERZ1740067 | MGnify/ENA primary metagenome ERZ1740067 (study PRJEB43018, sample SAMN04849236) | marine metagenome | isolation source: floating plastic debris | place: Pacific Ocean | collected 2008-08-27 | study: EMG produced TPA metagenomics assembly... | reverse complement strand
ACCAGTACCCCGGCACTCTCTTCGGGAGCTAGGGTATCGATTTCCAGCTCATCGACACATGCGGTAAGGAGCGACAGACCAAAAAGTACTATGATGATGCGTTTTACCATATTAACCTTAAAATCCAAATTATACCCATAGAATTAATTGTAGTGAATTTTCCTTTTAATTATGGTCTACCATAATGGACATAGGTTGCGTTATAAAGTAAAAAAAGGGAAAAAACAAGTGATAAAGTGAAAAAAGGAAGTTACTATTCAATGTAAAAAACGATGGGAAATGTGTTTATAAACCCAAATATATTCTTGCTTTAAATTTATTTGATTGAATTACTTCTGCTATGAATAAAAAGTAGGGGAGCGCCTACAATAAAATTGAAAATCGTTACGTTGATTATGGGCCGAATGGTTTCAAGAGAATCGCTATAGTAAAAAACCGATTGAGCTAAGCGATTTTATATGGTTATCCCAAATCGACCTAACATGAAGACCCCATTTCTACACGTGTTAATTGCGTTTTTGACTACGCTAAGCATTCTTTCGCAAGGTCAACCTGAATCAAATATAGTTCCGACATACAACGTGCAACAACTGGATAGTATACTGTTGGAGCTCAGAAAAGAATTTTATCAAGCGAATTACGAGAAAATAGTGGAACAGGCACCCAGACTTTTGCAAAATGCGGAAGAAGTAAATGCGTTGCGCACAAAACAAAGAATTACCTCTCTTTTAGGAAATGCATTTATCCAGTTTGATGCGCATCAAAGTGCCCATGAATTATTTATCGAAAGTCTAAAGGAGGCCCAATCAGCTAAAGATACTGCAGGAATTTTGGGGGCCTACATCAATCTGGGCAACACCTATATTTTTAGAGACCCAAAGAAGGCCATCAACTATTTTAAGTCGGGAACAGAGTATCTTACTTATGAAGACAGTGGGGATGCGACTAATTTTAATGATAGGGCCAGTTTTATTCTACACAATAATCTTGCCGAGTTATATGTGGGCATTAAGCAATCCAAAGAGGCACAATTTTATCTCGATAAGGCGCATTCGTTTTTATCCCTTCCATCATTGGTAGCCCGTAAATCGGAATATATGGCGGCAGGGTACTATATTCAGGGGGCTATTGACCTTTTGGAACAACGAAATGATAGTGCTATTTCTAACACTTCAAAGGCCTTATCTGAAGGTAAAGGCCTACTGGATGAGAACTATATTCTTGGTTCCTACAAAATTCTCATTGAGGCGTATGCCAATATCGGTAAGTATGAGAAAGTCAATACGATAAGGGTAGCTTACGATTCTTTGAGGGATAGACGCTATCAAGCCGAAAAAATACGCCAGCAACAAATTGCCACATCAAAATTCAATTTAGAAAATTACAAACGGCAATTAAGGGAAACCCTTCTGGCTAACGAAGTTTCTCAACAGAAAGCATTGAAAAACAAAATACTGTTTATTTTCACTGCGGTTTTAGGCGGTGTGTTGACCTTGCTCATCAGTCTGTTACTTTATTCCGGATACAAGCGAAACCGTCTAATGGACGATTTGAAAGAAAAGAATCGCCTATATCTTGACGCCAAGGAAGTCTCGGAAAAATTGGCAAAGAGCAATACCCGTTTTCTTTCAACGATAAGCCACGAATTAAGGACACCTTTGTATGGTATCATCGGGTTATCATCCGTACTATTGAAAAATGAACAGATGGATTCCAGTAGTCACGAAGAAATCAAGTCGTTGAAGTTTTCCGCAGACTATTTGCTCTCATTGGTCAATGATGTATTGCATATCAATAAGTTTGAGTCTGAAGAAGGTAAAAAACTCCAGAACGACCATTTTGTTCTCGCTACATTAATCAAAGACATTGTACAAACTTTCGAATTCAATAACAAAAAGAACAACAACACGGTTCATTTGAGTATTGATAAAGATATTCCTAAAGTGCTTCAAGGCGACAAGATGAAACTGTCCCAAGTGTTGATGAATCTTATCAGTAATGCCAGTAAGTTTACCCAAGATGGAGCTATTGATGTCATTGCAGAATTGGAGTGTATGGATAAGGAAGCGGTGTCGATTCGTTTTGTTGTGAAGGATACAGGTGCAGGCATACCTCTTGAGGAGCAAGATACCATCTTCGATGAGTTTACACAGGTCAAAAGAGCTTCACATAAGGGTGGTACGGGTCTTGGACTCCCTATTGTGAACAAAATATTACATATTTTGAATAGCAAACTTTTGTTTGAAAGTGTTCTAGGCAAGGGCACCACATTCAACTTTACCTTGGCGCTTCAGGAAGGGTCTATGAAAGATATGGAAGATACTGTTTTACCCCATAATTTTGATAGCCTGAAAAATAAGAAAGTACTTATTGTAGATGATAACAAAATCAATCGATTGGTCACACAAAAAGTTCTCACGCTGTACAATATTCGTTTTGATGTGGCCAAAGATGGTCTTGAAGCGGTTGAAAAGGTCAAAAACGATGTGTTTGACACTGTTTTAATGGACATCAATATGCCGAATATGAATGGTTTTGATGCCAGTAAAGAAATACGCACCTTCAACAAGGTAGTTCCTATTATTGCACTTACTGCGTCAACATATGATACCTTGGGCGATCAACTGAGTGATTTCGGAATAGACGATGCTATAGTAAAACCGTATGATACTGAGATGCTTTTAAATGCTTTGATTCGACATATTCACTTGAAAAAAAGATATCCTTTTGAAGGGGTCTCGCATAGAGCGGATAATGACATAAAATACTCTGTCTGAACTGTAATTCCTCATGGTTCACTTAAAAAGCAGTGATAAAATGATATCATTTTTAACCTGTTTAGCGTAAAAAAGAACTTGGCAATATTCTCACTTCACCATTTTCAGTAACAAATAATACCCCATGCGTGTTGTTCTGACAACTAGGTTATACCCCGAGAAGATAAATTATGGATTAGCTTAAATACATGTCACTAGGTGCATTGTGCCCAAACATATGACACTTCAATAAGTACTACAATACGGTTAAAAGATAACCAGTCATAGTTCTATTCTTCTGTCCAAAAATCTGGAACCACATTACTTCCCAGTGCCGTGCAATCCCCACATGCACGTAATGTGACATAATAGGGTCCCTCACAAAGTGGTGGTGGATTTGAATTTGATAAGAAAAATTCTACTTCTTCTGCCAGTAAGTATTCCATGAGGACGCGTTGAGCTCCACATTCTTCTAGAGAAGAAGGTCCATCTCGAAGAGGGTTGGGTAGTGGAGGTGAAAAAACATTGCTACAATTCAAGTTATCAAAATAAGGAGGCAATGGTTCGTCTGGGAAAAAATCAGAGTAATTAAAAAACAAACGTCGTTCTGCTACACTCGCTACTTCAAAATAACCAAGAGCTATATTTTCCGTATTTCCAATTGATTTGATATTACCCTCGATAAGTCCAGGCTGGATTTCTGAAAATAGATTTTCATTTTGGGAAAACTGAAATAAGGTATTGTAAAAATTGACTGCATCTGGCGATTGTAAGAACTGTTTTACCAAAATGCTATAGCGATGTGATAAAATTGGGTCATTTCTATTGATAAAACGAACTTGGTTTCTACCAATACCACTTTCATTCAAAGTTAGTCCGTCGGAAAGTATAATACTATTGGAGAGCACAGTATTGTAGCATTTCTGTTCTTCTTGTAATCTAGGTGCCAATCTAACGTCAGGATACAAAATATCTTCTACCTCACCTGTAGTCTCGTCAATAATAGTCTCTATTCCTTCCCTAATAATTTCAAACTCACTTGATGTCCAATTTGGGGCTATTATTTTGTAGGTTTCTGCGTAGGTATAACGATAATTGTTAAATGCTCCAAAGGGATTTGAGCTATCTACAAAAATTGCCATTCCCTCGACGCCATTATCGCTGGTAATCCTTTCAGTATATATAGTATCGATAGATGAAACCCCTGCTGAACTCACAGGTTCCGATTCATATGCTTCGCCCTCACTAGTGGTGATAAAAAGCTGGTAAGAGCGCCCGCTCTGAGTGGCAAAAGGTTCAGAAGATACGTACCTTCCGTCAGAAGTATAATTGAATAAAAAGGTTGCTCCCAAATCATCAACGACGGTTACTGATGCATTTGGTTCATAAACCAATACGCTATCATTGGCAAAACTGGAGCCCCTTGAAAGAAGTACCTCTTGATTGATGAACTCATCGGTTATCGTTGCTTCAACAATCAATACGTTTTCGATATTGATTTCTGATTGAAGACTATCATTGATTTCAACTTCTTCAACACAACTTAGAAACGTAAGTGATAAGCATAGAACAATTAGGGATATTGCTTCTCTTTTCATTTGGTATCTCAGTGGTTGTCAGAAAAATTTTTCACGCACTCTCAAAATGGCATTCATATGATATTGAATGATTTTATCCCTTACTGCCCTGTTCATTAAAATGTTTCTACATTCCTCTTCGTTGTCCATAAAGAAATTCTCGGTTAGAATCGCAGGCATTTTGGTTTTGGTCAGCACATAAAAACGACGTTCTTTATCTAAATCACCATCTGAAAAATCCGTTCGGAGCTTTCTTTGCGGGAAAATTCTTTTATACTCGTTGCCAAAGATAGTTGCTATTTGGTCACTTTTAGTATCACCGGGAGAGGTAAAGATTTCCGCACCATGGCCACCACCGGCGTTGGCGTGGATGCTCAAATAAAAACTGGTAATACCAGAATATTCATTGGCTCTTTTAACCCTTGTCTCTAAACGAACATCGCGATATTCGGGAGCAATGTTTACATAAGAAATGTGTAACCTTGTCAACTCCTGAACAATTCCTCCGACAATGGCTCTATTAAATTTACCTTCATAAAGCTGCGAGCCGTCATTCCAAATAGGGCTTCTTTTAACATTGGTTTGGTATTGACCATTAACGAGGCCCCCGTGGCCATTATCCAATAAGATAGTCACACTATGATTTTTTTATTTATAGTTCACCACCCAATCCCCCACTACTTCCAGTCTGTTCAATAATACATGATTGGTTTCCATCCAGATACCATACGATAACCGAAACGAAGCGGGCGTTTCCGGTGTTCTGTTGCAACGAAACACTGAATGACCCTTCGCATGAACCAGAACTTCGGCTACGGGTTACCCAACTGGCATTATCCGTAACAGTCCAAGAGGTATTTGAATTCTATAGACCAATCTTATCAATATTTTATTTCTATTTAATAGAGGAGATATAAAAATATGAGCTCCGAATGGTTGGTCCTTTCATCTATCGCACACGTCAGTCTGATTATATGAAATTCTAAAATAAAATGATAATTTTAAGGTGGAAGATGGTTTTTCCATCAAAATAAGAAGCACTTTCTTTTTAACATTAAATTGGTTAAAGATCTTTTTTAAAATTATTTTCTTAGTGTAACTAAACACTAACCCTCCCCCTTAGATTTGGAATTATGGTAAATCCGAGCGATTTATATGCGTGGGTTTGTCACGGTAACATATGTAAAGACCATGAAACAGGAACTGAACATTCTCATGATCGATGACCACCCCATGGTACTAGAGGGGTATATGGCCACCATGAACAAGGTGCAGGGCGTTGAGACGACCCATTTGGATAGGGCTTGTTCCTTAGATGAAGCAGTACACAAGGTTAAATATCAGAAAAGCACCCCCATCGACCTTATTTTTTTAGACATCTGTATGCCCCCCTCGCAGGATAAAAAATTATTGAGTGGCGAAGATTTGGGCATTTACTTGCGGAAAAAGCATCCCAACATTAAAATTCTTATTTTGACCATGTTGAATGATACTTTTCGTCTTGAAAGTATCATGAAAAGTATCCAACCTGACGGACTTATGGTCAAGAGTAAGGTAACGCCCGAAAAATTGGAGGAGGCCCTGAGAGCCATTGTGCAAGGGAAATGTTATTTTGGTGAAATGATCAACGGCATGGTGCGAAAACCACTGGTAGAGGAGACGGCCATCGATGAATTTGATCGAAAAATACTCTATTTCATCTCTTTGGGCGAAAAAATGAAAGATCTGCCCAAGAAAATTCCATTGTCCATGCCCACCATAGAACGACGGAAGCGAAGATTAAAGTGCCTTTTTGATGTCAAGGAAGACAGGTTGTTGTTGAAAAGAGCAAAGGAGAAAGGTCTTATATAATAGTATGGATAGAGGCCATACATGAAGCAACTAACCACGTAAGACTAAGGTTTTCATGGTCCTTAAATACGGTAACAAAAAGACCTCCATATGGAGGCTTTATCTTTTGTTGCTGTCAAGGGTTTTACTCAACTATAAATCCCCTAAAACTTCCATTGGAAATGGTAATGGCCTCATCTGAATTTGAAGTCACCACGCCACTGAATGTGCCTTCGATATACTCTTCCCCGATAGCGGAAATGGTAATGGTTCCGCTATCTGCAAAAGTAAAATCAACATCCAATGCTTCTGAATTAAAGGTGAATTTGTGGTCGCCCTCCGTGAAGAAATCGGTAACATCATATGTTCCTTCTACCGGCACCAATGGCATGAAAATACCTAGTGAGATGAACTCATTACTATCTATATCGCCTTTTGCACCAGTAAGGGTCAAAGAAAGTGAAGTGGCAGAGACCACATCGTTGAGCGCATAGTCAGTGCCGTCTATTGAAAATCGGATAAATGTATCTGAGCTTGATGTACCATTTGAATCATCTTCGCTACACGATAGAAAGGTCATATTGGTGCAAATAGCCAATAGTACAATCAAAATTGTTTTTGTTTTTTTCATGGGAGTTGGATTAAAATCATACGAAAAGAACTGTGCCGCTTCATAAATATTTTTCTGGTTTTGTTAAAAATTGTCTGACCTGTGCAGATGGTACCAGATTGATGGAAAAACCATCAATTTTTAAAGGAATTTTGAGTTTTAGGGATATCTCAATTACCTTAAAGAGAATTTAATTATCCCCCAACCATTTTTGATGCCTTACTTTTTTCCTAATCCCCCTTAAGGGTTCTGCTTGTAAATGGAATAGGTCAGAAGGGACCGGTGACGTTCGCCATCGCTGCAGGCATCGGTTATAAAGATATAAGCGAGTACGCCTTATGAAAAGAACAGCTAAGATTTACGGTGTTGAACTACCTATTGAACGTCTAGAAACCTCCTATGTGACCCATACGCTCTCAGGGTACGAGTTGGTAACGGCCATTGAGGTGGCCTCGACCCGGTCGGAAAGCCAAGCACTGGAAATCGAGTTCGATACCCCTGACTTGGTCAATATCCAATTCACCGATAATACCGAATGGATCGGGCACCCCGAAGACATTCAGGAGCTTTATGGCATAAAGGGAAAGGTGAAACGAGACGCTATTGACGAGGACTATCTTTTTGAGCCCCATATTTTTGATACGGGTTCTTCAAATCGGAATGGGGTAAAACGCGCCCTGGTCAAACTGCTTACCATTTTTAAGCCCAAAAAACCTACGGCTTTTTTAATGAAAGAGCTTGCCGCTGCTTTTGATGGAAAAGTACAGCCCAGGCCCCAGCTGTACCAAATGACCAAGGATTTTAGAAAAAAAGAAGTTGCCGACATGGCACAGGGTAAAAACCTATTGCTGATTCACGGCACCTTATCCAATGTTGAAGGGTCTTTTGGAGGTCTTTTGCCCAATGGGGCATATGAACGGTTATTTGAAAGGTATGACGGCAACGTTATTGCCCTTGAGCACTACACCCTTAGTGAAAGTCCGTTGGAAAATGCACTCTATTTTCTTAACGCATTGCCCGATGATGTTCTCATCGATATGGATATCATAAGTCATTCCCGAGGGGGATTGGTTGCTGATATTTTGGCCAAATGTGATCAAAACAACGCAGGTGATACCATTGGCTTTAGTTCTGATGAGCTCCGTATCGTAAAGAAACATGATATTGTTTCACATGATTTGATGCTTCAAATCAATGAAGCCGTCCTTCATAAAAAAATTACGGTGGGCAAAGTCGTTCGGGTGGCCTGTCCCGCCAGTGGCACCACCATTCTTTCGAAACGTATCGACCACTTCTTTAATCTTTTGCTCAATAGTATTTCACTGGCTTTTGGTATCACATCGCCCTTGTACAGTATTGTCAAATCCTTTGTATTGGAATTGGTTGCGCAAAAAGAAGACCCCTCCGTTTTGGCTGGACTCAACAGTATGATGCCAGAATCATACTTTCAAAAGATGTTGAACTCAGCCGATACCGAAGTGGCCAGTACTTTATACACCATTTCTGGTGACGCAGAGGTCGATGGGCTCAACTTCAATTCCCTTAAGGTGATTTTGGCCAATCTTTTCTATCGTACTGCCAATGATTTAGTGGTCGATACCGAGCGTATGGTGCACGGCGTAAAAAGAAAAGAGGCCATACACACTTTTCTTTCACAAGATGGAAACACCTCACATTTCAACTACTTTTCCAACACGAACAGTTGTGACGCTATTCTGACCGCGTTGAATTGCTTGCCCATTGAAAAAGAAGCACCATTTAAACCGATTGTTCAGGGCAAGGGTAAAAGAGGGGTATTGTTGGATTTCTTCTCTTTGGATGGTACCACGCTTTATCCCGATACCATTACACGTGATGTGGTCATTGTTTTGCCCGGCATTATGGGGTCTACCTTGGCCGTCAACGATAAAGACCTTTGGGTAGCAATGAGCCGTCTCAACGATGGTGTGATTGAGGATTACTTGAATAATGAAAATCCTGCGGTCTATGCTTCGGGGGTGGTCAAAAAGTTCTATGGAAAACTGGGCAAGCACCTTTCAGCCGACTATGATGTCATCACCTTTGCTTTTGATTGGCGAAAATCGTTGGCAGATACTGTTAAACAATTTCAAAATGAGCTTAATCATTTACTGCTCTTGGAAAATATCAATGTGCATATTGTTGCACACTCCATGGGCGGACTGCTCGTAAGGCAGTGCATGATGGATTTTCCAACGGTGTGGAACAACTTCCGCGCAAATCAGCATAATAAGCTGCTCTTATTGGGCACACCTTGGCGTGGGTCGTATTTGATTATGGAAGTGCTTACGGGCCACAGCAGACGGGTGAAACAATTGGCCATGATTGATTTTGATCACGACCGTGAAGAACTTCTTGAAGTTTTTTGGAATTACCCCGGGTTATTTGAGCTACTTCCGCTAGAGGATGATGGTGGACGTAAATTTTGGACCCAAGGGTTTTGGCAAGGATTGGGTAAAACAGCAAAGTTAAAGCACATGCCCAATCCTAAAGACTATGGAACTTCATTAAAAAATTTTGATGCGTACCGCAAGAAGGTGTTGACCTTTTTGGACAACATAGAATCGGATAAGTCCTTTTTTGAGAACATCTATTACATCTGTGGTAAAGATGAGGAGACCGTATTTGATTATACCTTCAAAGACCGGTTTCTCTCTAGACATAAAAAATTGGTATACCAGGCGACATGGGAAGGTGATGGTAGCGTTACTTGGGACTCGGGAATCCCTAAACCACTGTTGAATAGCCAAAAATTATATTACTCTGATACCACCCATGGCGAACTGGCCAACAAAGACTACATTTTTAAGGGAATTTCCGATATTTTAAAATCCGGAGGTACAACGGCCTTGAGCAAAGATCGTCCGCGCCGCGGGCTGCGCGGTGGAATGGGAATAACCGAGGTAGAACATTTTCCCGTACCGCTCACACAGATTGCCGAAGTTGAGGACGCCCTGTTTGATATTCGCAGAACCAAACGCCCAGAGAGGGAACATATTCATGTTAAGGTCGTCAATGCTGATTTGGAAATGTCGACCTATCCGGTAATGGTGGGACACTTCTTTATGGATTTGATTTTAAGTGCGGAGAAGGCGTTGGACCGCTATCTCAACAAGCGGCTTTCACAACGTATGGATATTGGCTATTACCCAGGAAAAGTTGGTGAAAGCGAGATTTTCTTCAATCTTAATACACGACCAAAAGGGGCTATCGTATGCGGTTTGGGAACCCCCGATAAACTGACCTCATATCTTCTGGCGAAAACCGTCAGGTTGGCCACCTTGCGGTATGCCATGTTCATGCGCGATAATTATACCCTGCCAAGGGCAAAAAAGTCGGCCACGGGCATCTCTTGTATTTTAATAGGAATCGGTTTTGGGAAACTGCCCGTAGAAGATTCCCTCAAGGGTATTCTTTTGGGTATCTCAGAGGCCAATGAACAAATGAAAAAGATGGGCAAGGGGCTTCAGCCCATTAAGGAAGTTGAGATTTTAAATTACTACGAATCCATCGCAAGTCAGGCTTATTATTCCCTTAACCGTTTGGAGGATAAAGACCATAGGCTAAACTTTACTTTGCATAAGGGAATCGTAAAGCGGCCTGGAGCAAAAAAAATGCGACTTTTTTCAAAAGAGGAATACGAATGGTGGTACAATCTGCACATCACAAGTCTTATTGATGATAGCGATATCAATTCCCGTAACAAAGTGACCGGGTTTAAATATTATGCCTCAAGGGGACTGGCCAGGATAGAGGAGGAAATGATAAATATTGGGATGCATAAAGTGCAGCATTTACTCAAAACACATGCGAAGGACTGTTATTGGAGTCCTTCGTTATCAAAAAACCTTTTTCAACTCATCATTCCCAACGAATTCAAAAATGTATTTCGCAACCAGGGCAATCTCGTGCTGAAAGTTGATAAAAATGCTGCTGAAATACCTTGGGAATTGCTACATGACCCTAAAACAGGGGAAACCCCCATCGCCGTAACGGCTTCGTTCATAAGGCAATTGGTTACCACGAACAGTGATTACTTCAGACCGGTGGCGCTGGGCAACACCAACGTTCTTGTGGTCGGTGATCCCATATATAATGATGATACGCTGCAGCCCCTGCCTGCGGCAAAGGCCGAAGCTGAATGGGTGGTAAAACGTTATGACCACAAAGCCTATGTGGTTACACCCCTAATAAATAGTACTTCGAACGAGATTATTGACCAGCTATACAACCAAGAATTTAAGATCATGCATTTTGCTGGTCATGGCGTATACGATATCGAGAAAGATACGGTTGGTATTGCTATTGGGGATGGTATTTTTATCGACCCGGCCATGATCAAACAGATGGGGTATGTACCCGAGTTTGTTTTTATCAATTGCTGCCATTCCGGTGCCGTGGATGCCTCCGATGAAGCCTATTATCAAAATCGTTACAAACTGGCGGCTAACATCGGTACCGAACTGATTGACATGGGTATTAAAGCCATTATTGTGACCGGTTGGGCAGTTGATGATGCTGCGGCCCAAACTTTTGCCGAAACATTTTATACCCATATGATGCAAGGATATGATTTCGGTAATTCGGTACAAAGGGCGCGGTTGGCAACACATCAAAACCATAGGGAAACCAACACTTGGGGCGCATACCAGTGTTACGGCAACCCATTTTATAAGTTCGATAGCCGTCAAGGTGCCAAAGAGGATGATTATGAGTATGTCATGGCATCTCAGGTGCATACTGATATTGACAATCTTTTAAGTGCGATTCGCGACCGTAGAAGTGCATCACAAACGATTCTGGAGCAACTCGAGCAATACATTCAAAAGGCCTCATACGCCAACCTCTTGGATGCTTTGGTGCTGGAGAAAGAGGCGCTGGTCTACGATGAACTGGGGTATTCGGATATAGCGCTTCAAAAATTCCATCAACTCTTCGTTCATGACAATGGTAATTTCTCCGTTGAGGCGCTAGAAAGATATTGTACGATTAAGGTGTATCAAATGCGCAAGGAAAATGTAAAAGAGACCCTTCAAGAAATTGATATGTTGGCTTTGGTAGGGAAAAATCCGAATCGACTCAATATTATTGGTAACGCCTACAAGTTTGCATCCATTTTTGTCACGGCCAAAACACAAAAAATGGCGTATTTGGAGAAGGCCTTGGAAAAGTACACCTCTTCCTTAATGGCATCGGAAGATCGATTTGACGGTGGATACCTCGACGCCATCACCAATATCATTTTTATTGGTCATATTCTAGAGCTTCGGGGTCAGGGCACCCTTCTCCAGCGGCTTGAAAGCATCGGAATACTTTCAAATGGCAAAGACCCCATTTCGTATTTAAGTGAGTTTTATCACGAATTGGAAGCTTACGATATGTCTGATACCGATATCTCGGTCCAGATTGGAATGACCGAAACAAAATATGGTTTGATGCTATTAAAAGACGGTTTTGACCCAAGTGAAAACATCGATTTGAAAAAGCGGTACAAAAATATTTTTGATTTGATGTATAGCCCGAGGTATATTAAAATTGAGATACATCAAATCAATTTCTTGCTGGAATACATTACAAACAAAACTATCGTCCAACAACTTGAGGCCATAAAGAAAGAGGTAAAGAAATTAAAAGACGAAAATTAAGGTTGCTACCCCATTTACCTAGTAAAATGTAACGTGATATGAGTGAAGAAGCATTGGACAAACTTGATAAAAGGATTGGAGGTTTGGAGAAATCAAAAAAGGGTGGTCAATGGCTACAATTTTTCGTTTTTCCATTGATTCTGGCTGTTTTGGGTTACTTCCTTCAGAATGCCATTATCGAATCCTCTGAAAAAAGAGAGCAATTTAGACTGGCGCAAGATATTGTGTCAGAGGTATACAACGATACCATATATGAGAAGACCATAGCGATGAAGAAAATCCTTTATCAAGTGCTTGAAAACGATGAACTTTCCAATATTATAGGAGAAGTAATAGAGGGCCGATTGGAACAACTTGTGATCAACGGAACACCGAAAGAAATGACCAGGGTGTTGAAGGCCGTAGAGACGTTTTCCACCAATGCCGACTCGATTGGTAAGAAGTTCGACGGTATCAAAGAAATTCAAGAAAAGGTGGAGACTAGAAACCAAATGGCCAAAGCAAAAGAGTTAGAGGCATTTACCTATTTGAAGAATGGAGAGCTTTCGAGAGCGGAGCGTGCCTTTCGGCAAGTAGACTCCATTTACCCTGCGTACCATCAAGCGTATGAAATTTCGCGATACTTGAGACACAACAGTGATAAGTTCAATTCGAACAGTGAGGTCATTAAGCTTCAGGAACATACCATTAATTCGTTTCCCTACGGTGCACCGGAAAAAATTGTTGAAGAAATCAGGAAACAGATTAAAAATCCGAGTATTCAAAACATATCAAGATATGAATAAGCCCATTGCCGATTTACATTGCCATCCTTCGTTGAAGCCTGCAAACAACGAGAAAATAGAAGATATATGGACCTACAAGAAAAACCTGACCACCAAGCGCCTTTTCAAAGGACTCTTTGGTTTGGGCATCAGTCCGAGAAAATGGGCCGTGAATATTTTTGTGCGGGATATGGCCACCTATACCCAGACTAATCTGGACAGCTGTTATGAGGGAAACAACCGATTGTTGTTTTTTGCGATTTATCCTCCCGAAAGACCGTTTTTAAGACCGGATCGACCTTTCAAAGGAGCCACACCAAAACAGCGTTTTTTACTCAATAGAATTTTTGGAAAAAAGCTTAAAAGGAACGTTGACAATAAAATTATACGTCTCTTGACCGGCTTTTCGACCCAAAGAACCAAAGCGTATCTGGATAGCATTTACAAGGCTCAAGAAGTTGACTATTTCGAAGATTATATCAAAGAATATGATTACATCTTAAAAAGTAATGGCACCTTTTCAACGAATGATAAGTACATTTTTAAGCCCACGTTACGCTTGGTCAAAAACTATGAAGAATACCAAGAACTAATTGAAAAAAATGAAATTGCCGGTATCCTCACCGCAGAGGGTATGCATGCTTTTGCTGCCTACAACGGTAATGATCTTTTTACCAAGAAAAGTATTGAACAGTTAAGCGATGACAATAGAACGTCTCTTGAAAAGAGTTTTATAGAGAACATCAATAAACTTAAAAATCCCGACGAATTCGAATTCCCTCCTTTTTTCGTCACTTTTTCCCATCACTTCAATAATTTAATTGCTGGGCATGCCAATACCTTTGCTGATTCCAAAATCAGAACGATACCTGGTTTTTCAGATGTATTTAACCAACAAAATGGACTGGATGAGGGGATTACCGCCTTTGGTAAAACATTACTACGCGACCATTTGTTTTCGAGGGAGAATGGACCTCGAATTCTAGTCGACACCAAGCATATGTCGTTAAAAACCAGGACGGATTTTGTCGAAATTGTAAAACAGTTCAAGAAAAATGGTGACAACATTCCAATCATATGCAGCCATACCGCCATCAATGGCATACCTACCAGAGAAAAGGCAGCGGCTAGGGCCGATACCAATAGACTGGATGAAAACTCATATGTAAGTCGGTGGGATATCAATGTTACCGATGAAGATTTGATTGAAATCTATGATACCGAAGGTGTGGTGGGTATATGCATGCATGATGGAAGAATGCCAGGGGGTAAGTTCAAGAAGTTGCTCAAAGGATTCAAAAGAGGTATTGAGCAAACTGAATCCATAAAACGATTGCATGCGCAAATGTTTCTGACCAACATTTTTCATGTGGCCAGAATCAATTTGAACCATATACGAGAGCTCAACAAAAAGCAGGCTTTAGCTATTCCAGAAAATTCTGCGTGGGACACCATTTGCCTAGGCTCTGATAGTGATGGTATTGTAGATCCTTTTGATCATTATAACACTGCCGATAGGCTTGACGATTTTAAACATCGTATCGCCAAGGCCATCAAATTAAACTTTTTACCGACAATGGAAAAGTTTCGGATTATCTGTGTTGATGAGGACGATTGTAGATTTTACACCCTAGAGGAAATCAATGATATCATGCAAGGTTTTACCCCAGAAGAAATAGCAGATAAGGTCTTTTCTGATAATATTGTAACTTTTCTGAGTAAGTTTTTTACAAAAAAGTATTTGCATGGGTAAAGATTGAACTTTTCAGCCTCTAAGCAAAAGGGGTTTAGGTTGGTTAAAGTCCATTGAATGTGATTATCCTAAATATCGAATTATCGATGTCTTCGTTGGATTACCAGAGGTGTTTTGAATATTCATTCACCACTTTTCCATTGTGTTGGCAATACTTCAACATTCAAAACCATTGATTTAAAATTGCAGTATTGATTTCATTTACTCGGGGTAAATAATTGATTAAAATTATTATGGGCAGCTATGTCCATCTCCTAAATCCCACATAATTGGTTTTTAGTTTTTGATATCCGAAAAGTATTGATTCAAGAATCGGAGTTTCTTATATTCGGTTAGGATACGTACGTACTTTCTAGACAAAGAATAATTACCAATGATAAGGTATTGCATTGTGCTGATGTTCATCTTAGGTTGTGGTTTGGGCCATGCGCAACTCAAATCCTCCTATACATCCCTAGAATTGGATTCCCTTTTACTAGTATGGGAAAATCAGAACCTGCCGGATACGTCACGTCTCAAGGCGGTTACCGCTTATTCCTGGTATAAATATGTGTTTTCTGAACCCGATAGCGCTCTACATTATGCTGACCTCCAACTAGAGCTGGCCAAAAAAACTGATGCCAAAACCTTCATTGCAGCAGCCTTTAGCACAAAAGGAACAGCGTTTTGGGTAAAAGGGGATTATGAAAAGTCGATTCCTTTTTTCGAAAAAAACCTCGAGGTGGCAAAACAGGTGGATAAAGAGAGTATCATAGCTTCGGCCTATAATAAGTTGGGCATTGTGTATGGAGATGTGGGCGATGTTTTGCGACAAATTGACTTTTATGAAAAGAGCCTTAAGATACGGGAAGAAATAGGAGACTTGGAACCTATTGCCATTACACTGACGAACATCGGTTTATTATATCAAAAGGAAGGAAATTATACTAAAGCATTGGAATGTCAGGAGAGAAGCCTAAAAATTAGGGAAGAAGCGGGAAATCAGGACAGAGTGGCCTTTGCCCTGGCCAATGTAGGTGTTGTTCATAATGCTATGAAAGACTACGACAACGCTTTGGAGTACCATCGCAGAAGTTTGGCGATTGGAGAGAATATTAGCTCTAAAAAAAATGTCTCAATGTTTTTGCGCAATATGGGCAATACCCTAAAAAATCAAGGGAAATATATAGAAGCGCTCGGTTATTATCAACGCAGTATGAATATTCTACAGGATATAAAAGCTCAAGCGGATATTACTGAATTATTGATACAACGAGGTGAACTTTATTCTCTGGAAGCGAACTACCCCAAGAGCATAAGTGATTGTAAAGATGCCTACAACATTGCTTTGGAAATAGGAGATGTCAGGAGACAGAAAGAAGCCTGCGACTGTTTATATAAAAACTACAAGATGATAGGGAACGGAAACCGGGCCCTTTTTTATCATGAGACAAAAATTGTCTTAAGCGACAGCCTTCAATCCCAAGAAGCAGCCAAAAGGCTACAACATATGGAATTTGCCAGAATAAGAACACAAGACAGTATCGTTCGTGCAAAGGAAGCCCAAATTGCAGCTGAAAAACTAAAGTATCAAGAGTCCACTATTGAACTACTGAACAGTAAGAATCGAGCTAAGACCTTGTGGATCATTTTTGGCAGTATTGCGGCATTATTGTTCATTGGGCTATTGGTATATCGGTACCAACAGCGGGTCAAGTATCAGAAACTTCAAAACGATTTTTTGAATACTGAGCTGGACTACAAAAAAAAGGACCTGACCAATTTTGCCATCAACATTTCCAATAATCAAGAGTGGGCCTTTTCCCTAAACGAGAAGCTGCAAAGTTTAAAGGAATCGACCGGAAAAAAACGCGCGAAAGAGCTGCAAGGTTTAGAGCTTGAAATCAAAAATAAAATTTGGGTAGATAAAGGCACTGACGACTTTTATACCAAGGTTGACGCCTTGAGCAGTTCATTTTTTGACAAGCTAACAAGGCAATTCAAGGGGTTGACCAAAAATGAAATCCGACTATGCTCCCTCATCAAGCTTGATTTGGATACCAAACAGATTGCCGTACTTCAAAACATAAGTCCTGCTTCCGTAAAGATGAATCGTCATAGGCTTCGAAAAAAGCTGAACCTAGCCCCAGAAGACGATTTAAACCTTTTTTTGCGTTCTTTTTGAGTTGATTTTCAATTTATTGATTTTAAGATGGTTAAAAATGAAATCCATCATTTTGTAAACCCTTTGTAAACCATACAGAGGGGGTTTGTAAACTATTTGTACCCTTCTGATTTTGTGTGTTTAACGTTTCCTCGAAATAGATTTGCCCTGCAATTCAACGGAATGCGAGCAAAAAATTTTCACTGTAAAAAAGACATATACAATGGACGCAATTTTAAAAGTATCCAAAAGGGTTAATCAAAAGGATTTAGAAAAAAAAGTGAAGGATATGTATGCTAAGGTTGCACTACAACCAGAAGTGGAATACCATTTTGAAATGGGCCGCGCTTTGGCGGAACGTCTGGGTTATCCATCAAAGGCATTGAACTGCATCCCGAATGAGGCCATTGCCTCTTTCGCAGGAGTGGGTTACTTTTTCGATTTTGCCCAATTACAAGAAGGCGAAGTCGTACTGGATCTGGGTAGCGGTTCGGGAATGGATGTATTCTTTGCCGCTAACCAGGTGGGGTATTCGGGAGAGGTCATCGGTATCGATATGACCAAAGAACAGCTTCGGAAAGCAGAAAACCTGAGCTTTAAAAACGATTATGATCAAGTACTGTTCAGGGAAAGCTATATCGAAGAACTTCCGATTGTATCAAAAAGTATTGATGTGGTGATCAGCAACGGGGTCATTAACCTATCTAGCGAGAAGGATAAGGTTTTCAATGAAGCTTCGCGGGTACTGAAAACCGGTGGGCGATTGGTCCTTTCCGATATTGTTTCTACCATACCACTTCCAGAAAATATTAGCTGCAATGCCACACTTTGGGCGGCATGTATTGGCGGTGCCCTGCAAGTAGACCAATATAAGCAGATGATTGAAGATGCAGGATTGGTCATCGAATCCATCAAAGAAAATCCTTATGCATTTCTCTCAAATAGCGCCCAAGGGGCAACTACAAGATTTGGAATTAAAAGTATTTCAATTCTTGCCAGAAAACAGTGAAATCCATCTAAAGGAAATTTCTAGAAAAAGACAAGGCTTCATCTAAGATGTTTCTTCGGTTACCCAAATATCAAGTACCAAAGAAATCAAATTCCAAAACCAGTTTTATTAAGGTAAGTTGAGATTTTCAAGACCGTAACGCATAACACATAATAATTCATATCACTAAAATCGTAAACAATGAAAAACACAAACAAATTGATTGTAACCCTATCCGTAAATGCTAATGACGATGTTTCTACAGTGGCCTTTACCGTAGCCAATGCCGCTATGGGAAAAGGTATGGATGTGGGTATATTTTTAACCTCTGATGGGGTAGAGCTGAGTAAAGATGGCGGCTGTGAGTATACCCATGTACAACCCTTTAAAAAACTAAATGAGTTGATTGGTGCTTTTTCAGCCAACGGCGGAACGCTTTGGGCCTGTGCCCCTTGTTTCAATCATAGGGGGTTGAATGTGGAAGAGACCGTAGAAGGAACAACAGTCGTCGGTGCTGGACCGATGTTGGACTGGATTGCCGATGGGGCACAAACGCTATCATTCTAAAAACGAGCTGTCATGAAAGAGACCATCAACTTTAATCAAAGATTGATTACGGTTCTTATGTATTGCTCTCGGGCCTATGGCGACTTGCTATGGGCCCAAATTTTTTTAAAGAAGTTTTGAAAACATGATTTATCTAGATGCCCATGCCACTACCCCTGTAGACGAAACGGTACTTTCTACTATGTTACCCTATTTTACACAGCACTATGGAAACGGAAATCATAAAATGGGCTGGAAAACCCAAGATGCCTTGGAAAACGCAAGGGTGCAATTGGCCCATTTACTTGGGGCAAGACCTTCGGAAATTACGTTTACCTCTGGGGCCACAGAGGCCATTAACCTTGGACTTTTAGGACTCGCTTATCGTAATACGGGAAATAGAAACCATATTATAACCCAGCGTACGGAACATAAGGCTGTTTTGAAAAGCCTAAGACATCTGGAAACAAAGGGGTATGAAGTCACTATGCTCAATGTAGATGCTTTTGGTAGAATTGACTTGGAGGAATTGAAAGAGTCCATTTCGGAAAGAACCTTGTTGGTCGTCATCATGTTGGTCAACAATGAGATAGGAACCGGACAACCCATTGAAGAAATTGGAGATTTGTGCCATGCCTAGGGGGTCAAATTTTTCTGTGATATTACCCAAGGTATCGGATGGTATCCTCTTGATATGAAAAAATTGAAAATTGATATGGCATCCCTATCGGCCCATAAGTTTTACGGTCCGCGTGGGGCAGGAGCATTATACCTTCGAAAATCCAATTCGTATGGTAAAATTCAACCTTTATTATTTGGTGGAGGTCAAGAAAATGGATTGCGCTCCGGTACACCTAATATTCCCGGAATTGTTGGATTGGGAAAGGCATGCGTACTATTGCAAAACGAGGGAATAAAAACTTTTGAAAAAATACGTTCGCTAAGAAATTCTTTGCAAGAACAATTGTTTAAGGCCATTCCCCAAATCACCTTATTGGGATGCCCGGTAAACCGACACCCGGGCAATTTGAGTTTGGCTATCCAATCCATTACGGGTGAGCAACTAAAAGAATGTATGCCCACGGTATTATTTTCAACAAGCTCGGCCTGTAGCAACGCATCTTTGAAAACCTCCCATGTTATTTCTGCATTGGGCGTCTCTGAAGACATTCAAAAGTCTGTATTCCGTATCGGAATTGGGAAGTACAATACCCAAACGGAGATCAACTACGTAGCCAAAAAAATAATAGAAGTGACTGACAAGTTTTTACCTAAGATCAAAAAAAGTGACAACCCGTTGAAAGACCGATTGACAGCGTTAAAATAGCATATGGATTCCATTTAAAACAGAAAAAGCGGTCAATACAATTGACCGCTTTTTTAGTAAGCTATGGTTACTTTATTTCTATAGATTGTTAGGACAATAGTCCAATAGCTCAGATTCCGCTGTGGGATTGATTCCTTCGTCCACAACCATATTACCGTTGGCAGAGGTGACCTGAAAGGTGATTTCCTCATCGGAATCACCCGATTCAAAAATGATTGAGATGACCTCACTTCCGGCAGGAACATTGATAAGTACCTGTTGTTCGGTGAGTCCATTGTCGATTTCGACAACCGTTTCTTCATCGTCGATGGTCACCGTTATAAAGGCCTCGTCCCAACCATCTCCATTCAAATCTTGAAGATCAAAGACCCAATCTCCGGGTGTTGGTACCGAGGGGGCACAGATTACCGTCGCAAAATACTGGAACGGAGAATCGAAAAAGGAACCGGTCAGGGTACCTGAATTATCTGCTTCAGAGAATGTTCTTCCATCAGTAAGAACGGTAGCAAATCGATGTACAAAATCATCTCCCCCAAAACCAATTTCACTATCGTCCAAGCCCAATAGGGTGGTCATTTCTTCAGCAGTAATGGAGTAATCGAACCGTGGCAGTCCAAATTCCCCTAAGGTGAAATCACTGGCTGGAATTGTTCCTATTTGTATCTCGGCCCTATCATTTTCGTCATCGTCTTCTGTTTCATCACTACCATCAAGGTCATCATCTGTGTTATCCTCAAATGAGAGGAAGACCTGAACTTCTTGCAACAAGGCACCGTCTTCGGCATCTTGGTGTTCAAGGGTAACCTCAAAGACCTCACCACTTAACAACGTATTAGTGGCACTGTTTATAGAAATAGTCTCTGTTGAGGAAACGGTACGTAGTGCAGCACCCCTTTCCTCGACCTCTACAATCTGGTCGATGACATTGTCCGCATCTGCACATGCCGCGAACCATAGTCCCATTATTCCGACCAAAATCAAACGATGTTTAAAAATTCTATTTTTCATTGTTCTATCATATTTTAGTTAGCAGGTGGAAATGTTGGACTTGCCGCGTTGGTATCCCAAAATACCTGGGTGGTCAAATCTGTTCGTTGCGTCAGGTTAGGATTATTGAGCACCTCGTTCTGTGGTAGCAGATAGGTTCTTGGAAAAGGCCCTGGATTAGGCTCCCAGTTGGGAAAAACCGTTGTTGGGAATCCTGTTTTTCTGTAATAGTTGTAAGACTCAAACGCTCCACCGTACAATGTAGTAAAGTATTGTTCTGCAAAAATATTCTCTTTATCATCACCGGTAGCGGTATCAAACGCGGCTACAATATCATCGATATAACTGGTAACTTCAGCCGCAGAGGGTTCAAAAGAGAGATCGGCGGAAGCATCCAGTGCCCCAAAAGGTTGCACCTTGGCCATTGACTTTTCCAATCCGTTTCTCAGTGCAGTCGATTTTTCAGTATCGGAAGCTGCCATTTCCCCTATCCAGAAATCCACATAGGAGGAAAGGATGATAGGTGTAATACCTGCACCTCCACCACCTTGGCCAAGACCCACCCCTGGAGCGGTCATCACACCGGTAGTGGAATTCAATTCGTTGAATTGGCTATCATCAAAACGACCTGCTGTAGGATACACCCCTGGAGCCGCCTTTAGGAACCCATCCGGTGGCCCTCCTTCATCATTGCCGTGACTTCTGCCCCAATACCCATTGTCTACACTACAATACACAAAACCATCGTAATGTGGGGGTGGAGTGAACAATGAACAAGAGATGGTCTCTTCATTGGGGGGGACAGCTACTCCACTAACATTGAGGGCGCCTGGTGTGCCATCCGCCTGACGATAGAAATAATAACGTATTCTAGGATCATTGTTCTGCAACATAAGGTCCATCAACCAATTCGAACGATATGGTCCCACACCTGTTGGGGTATAACTGTTTTCGTAAATGGGATGCCTATCACTAGGTTGTAGTTCACTGGTTCCGAAGGTAATCTGAAAATCATCCTCTTCATCTGTGATATAGTTGCCCTCTGCAACGATGGCATCAAAAGCCGCCTTTTCGTTGGTATTCTTTAAAGAGCGCAGACGAATGGAATTGATGGTCTTTATCCATTTCTCCGAGTCGCCATTATAGAAGAGGTCGGTAGCCCCTTGGGTGTCAGGGTCCGAATTCAACAAGGTTTCCGCTTCGTTCAACAGTGCAAAAGCACCGGCATATACATCGGCACCACTGTCTAAGGCTGGTGCTGGGAATTCATCAGGGTTTCCCGCCTGTGAAAATGCGGCCGTTCCAATAACATCTACGAGTTGAAAAAGACTATGTGCGTACATGATCTTGCCCAGTGCGATATGAAAGGAATAGTCCAATTCAGCTTCTGCATCGATGGCTTCGAGTGCCTGTAAGTTGGTCAAAATACCAACATCCAAATTACCTACGCCAACACCTGCCACGTCGCCTATCTCTGTAAATTCAGAACTGTAAATCCGTGCCCAGACGAAGTTCAAATCACTACCGGGTAGGCCATTGAAATAGTCCCTTTGATTGAAATATTCGATACGGGTCAGTTCGGCCAGGTCTTCGTTCAGAAAGAACTGGTTTGAAGCATAGGCCAATTGGATGGAATTCAATAACAAATTGGGGTCCGATTCCGTTGGCGCCAAATTATTTGGAGTCACGGTCAGGTCCAGTTCAGTGGTCTCACAACTGGTGACCATGGCCACAGCTGTGAAAATCAATACTAGTTTTTTAACTATTTTCTTCATGATATGCTCTTAACAATTTTAATTAGAAGGATGCCTTAACGGTAAATCCATATCTTCTTGCACTAGGTCCGTTCAAGAAATCGAAACCTTGGCCATTACCTACGCCTACCCCTTGTACATTTGGGTCGAAGTTGGCACCATCAGGAGTGTTATAGGCATCGTACCACAGGTTAAAGCCCTGTATCGTAAATACTAGGGAACCGAAAGGTGTTTTGTCTAAGAATTTCTGTGGAAGCCTATAGGCAAGTGATACTTCTTGTAGTCGTATGACAGAGGCATCATAAATTCTGGTTTCGGTTGGACCAAACAATAGATTACTAAAGTAATATTGAGAATTATTGATCTGCGTGGTATTGGTACTGCCATCTGACTTTACACCAGGAAGGATGTAAGTATTCAATCGGTTCTCCGTTTCAACGATAAGGCCTCTACCCAACAATGTGGCTATAGTACTGGAAAGGATATCCCCTCCTTTCGTATGGTTGATCTGGAAGTTCAAACTCAAGTTCTTGTAAGTGATGTTGTTGATAAAGTTCATTTGATAGTCGGCAATGGCATCACCCACAATGGGTGCCAGACCATCGGCATCTTGCTGAGCCACAACATAATTACCGGCATCATTTACAATGAAATTCCCGTTATCGTCCCTTTGTATAGCGGTACCGTAAATAGACCCAAGGGATTCCCCTACTTGGGCCACATTACCCCCTCTTTGTAAGTTTCCGCCGGCTGGAATGGAACCGGAGTAGAAAATTTGATCCTGTTCCTGTTCTTTTACGATAACATTATTGGTAAAGAAGTTCACGCTGGAATTCCATGAGAAATTCTCGCCCCTAAAGAGATCCACTCCCAAATCAGCCTCAAAACCGGTGTTTTCAATTTTACCGATATTACTCTGTGTTAAGGTAAATCCAGTAGATGGTGCCAAGGGCTCCTGTACGATAAGATCATTGGTGGTTTTTACGAAATAGGTAGCATCCAAGGAAACTCGGTTCTTCCAAAATTTAGATTCGATACCGAATTCCAATTCTTCCAATAGCTCAGGCTTCAGGTCTGGATTCGCCCTGAAGTTGGCTATTTGGTTGGTCGTCACCGTTCCGCCACCAACAGGGTCGTTGAATACTTGGGTATTCTGCTCTGTAAACCCTACCGTTGGATAAGGGGAAGTGGTATCAAAGTTAGCTGACGTACCATAACTGGCCCTTATCTTCAAGAAATTGATTCCGATCTCCGATTTAATATCAGGGAACGCATTAGTGGGCAAGAAAGACAAACAGGCCCCAGGATAGGTGATACTGTTATTGGCACTTTGGAAATTGGATACCCAGTCCTTTCGAGCACTCACGTTAAGGAACAGGTAATCATCATAGTCTAGAGTAGCTTGTCCCAAAAGCCCAACAATATTTCTTTTTCTGGAGAACTGAATGGGCAATTGGTTTTGGTAATTGAAGTGTCTTTTGACACCAAAGACCAACTGTCCTGTACTGGCCACTCCACTTCGGTCAAAAGAATCCGATCGGGCGGTGGCACCCGCCGTAAAGGTTAGCCCCAATTTTTCTGAAAGGTCATAGTTTCCATTAATCGAAACAAAATGGTCCCAAATGGTATTATTGTTATCAAATGTATTGAGGAAACCGAAAACTGCCGTGCTAAAGGCAACTCCTCCTTTGTTGGAGCTGTTTACGTTCCTTTCGTTGTAGAAGTCCAAGCCAGTTCTCCATGTGGCCGTTAGGTTTTTGCTCAATTCATAGTTGGCCGATAGGTTCCAAAAGAAACGGTTGGTAATTTGACGATTGGTCACGTTCTTGGCCGTCCATCGTGGATTGATGATACTGTTGTTCTGTCTGTAGTACACACTTTCCCCAGTATTGGGATTTTCAAAAGGAAGCCCCATAAGATCTACACTCCGTGGAGTAAATAACACGTTTCCATAAAAGGAATGACCATCGGTACCGTTACCCCTACTTGCTGCAATGGGGGGAGTCCTTACATCGGACTTTGCGTAATTCATGGTTCCCCTTATGGTGAATTTGTTACTTAACTTGGCGACGCCCCCTAAGGAAACATTCAACCTTTGAAAACTGTTGCCAGGGGTAAAGCCAGTGTCATCGAACCAACCCACATTTGCATTAAAGGCGGTGTTACCGTCTTCGGATGAGCCGGAAACATTGACATTGGTATTCTTTGTATTGCCAGGTCGGAAAAACTCTCCAACGGAATCATAGGGTCTCCACTCATACCGTGCCCCAGCGAACTCTGGAAATGCCTGTGGAATACCCGTCGCTGAAGATGCCGTGGAATAGGGATGCTCCAAGGTGCCTTGATCATCAATGGCAGATTGTCTTGCCCAACCGGCAACGCCGTCACGATCAAAACTAGGGCCCCAGTTACTGAAAAACCATCCGAAGGCTTGGTCAAAACCGTTTCCAAATTGGTCTTGGTATTCAGGGATAGAGGCAATCTCATTGGTAAAGAAGGATTGACTCACCGTTATCTCCGTTTTTTTGGGCCCTGTGCTTGCGGAACCGGACTTCGTGGTAATTAAAATGACCCCATTTCGACCCTGTGTACCATAGAGGGTAGCCGCTGAAAGTCCTTTTAGAACTTCTATGCTTGCAATATTGTTCGGGTCGAGGTCCAAGAACCTTGAACTGGAGGTGTCACCATCTATAAAGTTTCCGTTTCCATCAGCACCGTCGTTGTTCGTGTCATTACTAAAAGGAATTCCATCTACAATAAAAAGCGCCTGGTTGTTACCGCTAAAGGAGTTCAAGCCCCTAATGACCACGTTGGTTGCGGATCCTGCGGCACCCCCTGCTGCGGTAATCTGAACCCCGGGGGCCTTACCGGCCAAAACACGGGCAACATCACCTTCTGCCCGGTCTTCCAATTGTTCAGAACCCACAGAACTCACTGCATAACCTAATGCTTTCTTTTCCCTTTTGATGCCTTGAGCAGTCACTACGACTTCTTCCAACGCCTGTGCATCTTCTTCCATTTGAACATTGATGGTTTGTTCACTGCCAACAGTTAACCGTACATCTTTTTGGCCGATATAGGTAAACAAGAGCGTCTGCCCCTCGGCCGCGGCAATTGAATAATTGCCATCAAAATCTGTTTGTGTACCATTGGATGTGCCTGCTACAACAATGTTAACCCCAGGCAGTGGTAGACCATCTGAGTCTGTCACCGTACCTGAAATCGCTTTTTCCTGTCCAAATGCATTGGTCATGCACAATAGCACAACCCATAATGACAGAAAATTAAATTTCTGTTTCATAAATTTTGAGTTTTAGTTAGAAATTAAAAGACAATTGAGAAAGGAGGACGGGAGTTTTGAAAATTCAGAAGAGCTAATTCAAATAATCAAAAAATGAGAACAATACTAAATGATTATTCCTCAGTGGCAAGGCCTCTCACCGCCCAACCTTTACAATTGCACGACAAGAATAGAATGATGGGTCAGGGGAATCGACAATTTGTATACATTAAAACTACGGTTGTATACAATAAGACACTTTATAGCTGCATCTTTTTAATATAATTGGAGGGGGTGTCATTTTGATGTAGCTTAAATGCCTTGTTAAACGTAGATTTAGAGTTAAACCCTACTTCCATCGAAAGTGCCAGTAGTGTACGATGGCGGTGTTCGTAGTTTTTTACCTTTTCAATGAATTCGTGTATTCGGTATTCATTGATAAAATCATAAAAGGTAGTATTATATACCTTATTTAATAACCAAGAGAGATTGTTGGTCGTTGTTTTAAGCTCATGGGCCAAGCTAACCAAGGTGAGCTCATTGTCTAAATAGCGTTTTTCTTTCAACATTAAATCATTAAGTCTCGATTCTAAATGAATTACCTCGTCTTTTTGAAGTCTATCATATGGACTTGATTTTTCGGAATTGGTTTTTGTAAAGGGCAAATCAACTTCGGAAAGTTTAAAAATTTCAGGCTGCTTGATGGCAAAATATCCAATGATGTAGATAAGAATGGATAAGGCAATCCATGTGGCATTGTATGCGAAAATGAAATATGAAGATTGTAAAATGTTCAATCCTATAAATCCTATTGTCCAAAATAGTAGTACGGCTCCGCTCAGGTAGTGCGCTATTGAGACGAATTTTATGGCTTTCTGATCATATGAAATTTGTTCTCTCCAAGCCAATTCATATGTAAAAAGAAACTTTTTGGATAATATCCAGAAATAGACATTGTGAACTATGGCCAGAAGCTCAATAACAATGTAAGGAATTAGCAATTCTTGATTGCTCAACATTTCTGAAAATCGCTCTGTAGATATGACATTTAAATAGACTAGAAATATGAGATACAGTATGGCAGGTATGAAATTCAACCACTTTCTTTGCCATTGGTTTTCCTTTTGCATTAAGAATTTCACATAATAAAAGGATAAGGGGCCATACATAAAAATAATCGGTTCAGCTAAGAGAAGCTTTCTGTAAAAATCCAAAGTAGTGGAATTCATTATCAGTACCCTCGTGGCCAACATGATACACGAAAGGAATAGCAACAGACTTAAAACCTTATTGGCCTTCTGGTTGTTTGCTGTATTTTTTTTCAGGATAATCGCCAGAAATATTCCTTGGGAGATTCCAATGATGGCTACAATATCAACAAAATCTAAACTCATCTTTCTATAGCTTTACAATCTAATTTTCAAGGATACACGATAATGCAATTGTATCCTTTCGTCAACTCTTGTTTTTTTGTCTTTTTGGGATATACCAGTAATTACCAATTGGTACTTCTCCCGCGAACAGATTAATTTTCAATTGAAGGTAGAATAACATCCTGCATTATGGCAAATGCTAATTTATCTTCTTTAGAATTGTACGCACCTCCGGTAAATACAGCGACCATTTCCAGTTCAGGGATGATCATGATGTACTGGCCCCCGTTTCCGGTCGCTGTTTTCGACATCATCCTTTTTTTGTTCGCGTTAAACGGGATATTCCACCACAGATAGCCATAGTCCAGACCTGTTATCTTAGTCTTTGGCGTCGTTGACTCCTCAATCCACTTTTCCGAAACAATTCGCACTCCGTTCCATTCTCCTTTATTTAAAATTAATTGTCCGATTTTCGCCAAATCCCTAGAGGTCATGTATAACCTTTTACCTGATGTAATGACTTCTTTATTTTTCGTATGTCCCCATTTTACGTTATTAATCCCCAAGGGAGTAAATAAATACTTGTCGGCAAATTCTTGTATGTTCATACCTGAGGCTTGGCTGATAATTTCTGTCATCAGAATGACGCCCATTGAACAGTATTGTGATACTTCTCCGGGGGTGTTGGCCATGGGTAAATCAAGCGTGTATTGTAACCAGTCTTTTTTCTTGTAGACTCTATCTTCCTGACCTCTTGATTTTTTATCCCAATCGTTACAATCCAATCCAGTCGACATGGTTATGAGATGTTCAATCGTAATTTCTTCCTTTCTTGCGTCCAAATGTTTATTTGGTTGAAGGTCTTTTAGGTATTTCTGTATAGGGTCATTGATATTGTCAATATATCCTTTATCAATGGCTATTCCCAGTAAGATTGACCGAATACTTTTTGATGTCGAACGTAGATCATGTAATTCGTATGACGTATATCCGTTAAAATATTCTTCAAGAACCAATCGATTGTTTTTTACAAGCAGAACACTATGCAATTTGTGGGCAGTGGTATTGATTTGGTTGAAAAATTGATAAAACAGGGTAGAATCAATACCCTGCAATTGCATACCCATTGTTTCCCACCCATCTTCAAATTCCTTCGGTTGGGAATAGGTATAGGAAGATTGGCCATAACAGGTTGCGCTGACCAATAGCATAAAGATGGTGGATGTCGTTACATTTATCATGAGACAGGGTTGTATCAATATATTAAAAAGTATTGATTTGTCTTATGCCATTAAGGAAGTCAACAGCTAATGGAAAAAAGCACTCAATACTATTTTGACAAGTCAATATATCGTAAACTTTTTGGTTGACCGTTTCCGTTTTGCGAAATGTAAAGTCTCTTTTTCTTTTTGTCTATTTCAATGCCGTTGGGCACAAAAAAACCTGCTTTGTTTTGATTACCATCCTTATCTTTTCGTTCTCCAGAACCAGCCAATAGGGTAACGTTACCGTCAATGCCGATTTTGTAGATTTTACTGGCCCCATATCCTGTGGCATAGATATTACCGTTAAAATAGGTAATATACCCAATGACATAACCGGGATATTCTATGGGTACGGCGGCAAATTCAACTATAGTGCTTTCATTTTCGATTTTAAAGATTTTTCCGGTGGAAAAGTTACTTACAAAGATGGTTTCATCTTCTCCATAGGTTATTCCTGTACATCCCTTGAGACGATCGTCTTTTATGAATTCCAGAACGTTTCCCTTGGTGTCTACTTTGTAGAGAATAGGTTTGGTGTAATTGGTAACGATGATATCATTAGTGGATTTTGAAATGACCATGTCTGCCGAAAAACCGGGAATAGTGGCTATTTTTTTGAGTTTACCATCTGTAAAACGCATTAAATCGCTATTGGTATAAGAGCTTCCATTATTAAAATAGAAAGAACCTTTGGCATCGAAGACGCCCCCTATGGGTCCATTGAGGTCATCCAACAAAACTTGATAATCCCCATCGGGCTTTACCAAGAATATCCGTTTACCATTTCCCGAAATATCGGCATTGGGTAGTCCGTATTCATTAACCAATATGTTTCCGGTTCCGTCAACGGTAATAGCACCATTACCAGGAAATTTCTTGATTAAGGTTTTGACCTGTATATCTTGCTGTGCCTGAACTGAAATGGTAAAAACCAAGAATAATGGTATACTCTTAAAAAGTTTTTGCATGTTGTTTTTTCTCAAAAGAAGCGTCTTGGGCCGATACTTTCGACCGATTGTATACATATAAACTATTCGGGTATTTTGGGCTTACCTTTTATTATCGTTTCCCTTTTTTGATATGCTCAGGAACTAAGCACTGGTCTATTTGCTTGAAAGTGTATGACGATTTGGTAGATACTCCGCCTTGTGGTTTCTTTTCTACATTAACAGAAGAATACCTAACGCTAACAGAATAAAATTCTTGGTAAGAAAGCATTCCGTCACATTTACGAAAAGGAAAAGTAAGTGCAACCACAGCTTTTATTGATATTTCTTGTGTTGGGAAGTTTCTCTTTGTTAGGGCAAATCAAATCGTATGAAGGAATAGTTCTGGATA
>ERZ1740067.534-NODE-534-length-29966-cov-7.861857_pt1 | contig 29966 bp, 27 predicted proteins | sample MGYA00581736_ERZ1740067 | MGnify/ENA primary metagenome ERZ1740067 (study PRJEB43018, sample SAMN04849236) | marine metagenome | isolation source: floating plastic debris | place: Pacific Ocean | collected 2008-08-27 | study: EMG produced TPA metagenomics assembly... | reverse complement strand
TGCAACGACATGCGCTTTGCCACGCCGCAGGGGTTCAACGCGGGCGACCAGTTCTTTGCCTATCTGCGCGACAGTTTTGACGCACTCTATGCCGAAGGGGCGGCGGGACGGCCCGCGATGATGAGCATCGGGCTGCATTGCCGCCTGATCGGCCGGCCGGGGCGGGTGCAGGCACTGCGGCGGTTCATCGACTATATCAAGGGGCATGAAGGCGTCTGGTGCGCCCGCCGGATCGACATTGCGCGCCACTGGGCGGAAACGCATCCGCACAAGCGCAAGACGCGGCCCTCGCGGATGGATGAAGCGGCGTTCGTGGACGCCTTTGGCGGCGTGTTCGAGCATTCGGCGTGGGTGGCCGAAGGCGCGTGGCGCCTCGAACTGGGTCCTGCACATGACACGGCAGCGGGCCTGCATTCGGCCCTGTGCCGGGTGTTCCGCGCAGCGGACCAGGGCGCGCGACTGGGCGTGCTGACCGCACACCCGGACCTCGCAGGCAAGCTGGCCGCGGCGCGGCGACTGACCGCGGACAGCACGGCGGAACAGGCCAGCGCCGGCCTCGACGCGCTGACGGATGATGAGCGGGCGCGGTTCGAAGCGCTCAACAAAGCCTATACCGACAAGCACGGCTTTCCCTTCATCATTGCGGTCAAGGATCACGACAAGGCGGGCATCCTGCGCGCGTTCGAGCGCCGGATCGACCACGATACCGAGACGGAGTTTGCCGAAGCCTGCCGCCAGGTCGAACGCATCGCGCGGCTGCGCCTGGAGGCCGCGCTATGACCTATGCCTTTCCGCCTGGCGGCCTACCTGGTCAGAACGAACACCCCGAAAGCACGGCCGTCTTCACCGAAGCCTACGCTGTCATCCCGAGCAGCGTGCAGCGCGACATCGTGACGTCGTTCCTGCCGGGATGGGTCAGCACGCGAGCGTGGATTCTGGCCCGACCGATGAGCGGGTTTGCCGAAACCTTTGCCCAATACGCGATCGAACTGGCGCCCGAAGGCGGCAGCGGCGATCCCGAGCCGGATATCGATGCGCAGGCGGTTCTCTTCGTGGCGCAGGGGGAGGCGCATCTGACGATCGGGTAGGACCTGCATGTGCTGCAACCCGGCAGCTTTGCCTACGTCCCGCCCGGCGCGCGGTGGAGCCTTTGGAACCGCAGCGAGGAGATGTGCGGCGTGCACTGGATCCGCAAGCGGTTCGTGCAGGGTGCGGGCGTGGCGATGCCTGACGCGCTGGTCACGCACGAAACACGGGTGCCACCGGTGTCGATGCCCGACTGCAACGGGATGTGGGCCACGCAGCGGTTCTTTGACCCGCTGGACCTGCGCTATGACTGCCACGTGAATATCGTGAACTTCCAGCCGGGGGGGCGCATCCCCTTTGCCGAGACACATGTGATGGAACACGGGCTCTATGTGCTGGAAGGGACGGCGGAATACCTTCTCAACCGCGATTGGATCACGGTGGGGCCGGGCGATTTCATGTGGCTGCGCGCGTTCTGCCCGCAGGCCTGCATCGCGACGGGCAACGGGCCGTTCCGCTATCTGCTCTACAAGGATGTGAACCGGCATGTCCCGCTATGAGATCACGGCGCAACCGCTGACGGCGTCGGCCTTTGCGCCCTTTGGCGACGTGCTGGACTGCGCGGGCGACCCGGACAAGGTCATCAACGCCGGGATGTGTGGCCGCTACCATGACCGCGCGATGCTCGACTTTGGCGACGGGCGTGCGGGCGTCAGCCTGTTCCGCGCCGAACCGCGCAGCCTGCCCTACACGCTCGACTTGCTGGAACGGCATCCTGACGGCTCGCAATGCTTTGTGCCGATGTCCGAACACGGCTTTCTGGTGACCGTCGCCCCGGATGACAACGGCCATCCGGGCACGCCGCTGGCCTTCGTGACGGCGCCCGGGCAGGCGGTGAACATCCACCGCGGGACGTGGCACGGGGTCCTGACACCGCTTCATGCGCCGGGTCTTTTTGCCGTGATCGACCGGATCGGCGATGGTGCCAATCTTGAGGAGCATGTGCTCGAAACCCCGTACCTCGTTTCTTCTGACTGAAAATACCACGGGGGAGGCGCGACAGCGCCGGGGGCGGAGCCCCCTGAAACATGTCGTCGCCGCAAGGCGGCAATGGGGTCACGTGGGGCTGCGTTCGGCCCATCCGGCAAAGACTTTTTCCAAAGCGACGACCACGTAATAAAGCACGATCCCCATCAGCGCCAAGGCGATCAGCACGGCGAACATCAGAGGGTAGTCGGCGCTGATCTTGCCACTGTCGAACAAATGCCCGAGGCCGCGGCCATGCGGCTCCACGATCTCCATCAGGTTGGTGCCGATAAAGGCCAGCGTTACCGCCACTTTCAGCGCGCCAAAGAATTCCGGCAGGGTCTTGGGCAGGGCGATCTTCCAGAAAATCGTGAACCGCGACGCCCCCAGCGACGCGAGGATGTCGCGGTATTCCGGCTCCAGCGTGCTGAGGCCGATCGACACGGACACCGCGATGGGAAAGAACGAGATCAGGAACGCGATCAGGATCGTGTTCATGTCGTGCTGGCCCACGAACATCAGCGCGATGATCGGCACCACGGTCGCCTTTGGGATGGCGTTGAACCCAACCAGCAGGGGATAAAGCGCGTCGCGCATCGTTTTGCTCAGCCCCATGACCATGCCCAGGAGCGTGCCAAAGATGACCGAAAGCAGAAGCCCGACAACCGTGCGCCACAGCGTCTCCCAGCCATATTCGAGAAACAGCCAGCGGAATTTCCAGAAGGCAGGCCACAGGTCCGAAGGCGAGGCCATCTTGTAGTTGGGCCAGCCATTGACCCACACCAGCCATTCCCAGAACAGCCCAAAAAGCACGAGCGCAAGCAGCGGGACAGTGATCTGGCGCAGGCTCATGCGGCGTCCCTGCCTTGTGCGATGCGGATCTGCTGGCGCAGCACATTCAGCGCCTCGGCGCTTTCGGGCGTATAGAGCATTTCGATGTCCCGTGGCCCTTCGAGGTGCACATCCATCACGTATTGCGTGCGCGCAGGCCGGCCCGACAGCACGATCACCTGATCGGCGAGAAAGATGCTTTCGCGCAAGTCATGGGTGATCAGCACGCCGGTAAACGGCTCTTCGGCCTTCACTTTGTGCATCGTCTGCCACAGGTCCTCGCGGGTGAAGGCATCCAGCGCGCCGAAGGGCTCATCGAGGATCAGCACCTCGGGCTTGTGCACGATGGACCGGCACAGCGAGGCGCGCTGGCGCATCCCCCCCGACAGCTCCGACGGGCGCTTGTCCTCGAACCCGGTGAGACCGACAAGGTCGAGCAGGTGGCGCGCGCGGTCTTCCTGCTGTTTTCGGGTCATGCCGGTGGACACGATTTCGAGCGGGAGCATCACGTTTTGCAGGATGGTCCGCCATTCCAGCAGGACAGGGTTCTGAAAGGCCATGCCGACCGTGGATTTGGGCCCCTTGACCAGATCGCCATGCAGCCAGACCTCGCCTTCGTCAGGCTTCATCAGGCCGGCGACCAGCCGGGTCAGGGTGGATTTGCCGCAACCCGATGGGCCGACAACAGCGGCAAAGCCGCCTTCGGGCACCGACAGTTCCAACCCGTCTAGGACGGGCAGGGGGCCGCTGTCGGTGCGGTAGGCGTGGCGCACGCCCTTGATATCAATCAGATGTGTCATGCGTTGACTTCTTGGGGGCGTGCGCGGGTTTCGGTTTACTTCAGCATCCGCGCGTCTGCGGCGGGCAGGTACGCATCGGTGAAGTAGAGGCTGGCGTCGGGAGCGTTCTGGAATTCGTATGTCTCGGCCAGTTGCGCCAGTGCCGCCTCCATCCGGGTCGCATCCACGCCGCCCATGCCGGAGGTCGCCACCGCGTCGGTCAGCACGTTGGCGTCAATGGCCAGTTGCAGGCGGCGCTGTTCAAGCGCTGCATCTGCCGCCGGGTTGCGCTCGATCAGGCTGGCGATGGCGGCTTCGGGATCGGCGATGGCATCCTTCCAGCCCGCCGCCACGGCGGTGAGAAAGCCGGTGACGATCTCGGGGTTCGCGGCGGCGAAATCGGTGTTGACGATGATCGCATTGCCATAAAGCTCGAGCCCGTAATCGGCCATCAGGATGGTGGAGATGTCATCTTCCGGCACACCAAGGCGCACGAGGTTCAGGAAGGACGAGAAGGAAAAGCCGGTCACAGCGGCCACGTTCCCTTCGGCCAGCATCGGCTCGCGGGTGGGAAAGCCCACGGGCTCCACGGTGATCTTGTCCACGTCGAGGCTGTTGGCGGTGGCAAAGGCGGGGAACTGCGCCCATGCGCCGTCCGGGGGCGGGGCACCCAGAACGCGGCCTTCGAGGTCCTTGGGCTCGGACACGCCCAGCGACTTGCGGCCCACGACGGCAAAGGGTGGTTTGTCATAAACCATCATGACGGCGGTCACGGGTGCGCCAGGGTTCTGATCGAGGAACTTGATCAGCGAGTTGATGTCGGCAAAACCCATGGGAAAGGCACCGGTCGCCACTTTGGGGATTGCGTCGAGCGAGCCCTGACCGGCGGAGATTTCCACGTTCAGGTCGGCCGCACCGAAATGGCCGTTGTCGATGGCCGCGAAATAGGGCGCCGAGGGTCCTTCGAATTTCCAGTCGAGGGCAAAGGGCACGTCGGTTTCGGCCAGCGCCGCGCCGGTCAGCGCCGCCGTTGCAGCAAAGGCCGCCAGAGTGTGTTTGAGCATCAGGTGTCTCCCAGGTGTTTGATCGACCGGACCTTAGGCAGCGCGCGCAGGGCAAGGAACGTGCGACGCGACCTTGATCAGCCATTATTGATGCTGGACTGTGCGATGTGCTGAAAAATTGTGCAAGCGATCCGATGCTTGTGCGTATGCGGTGTTCGGGGTCATGGTGGGCCACAACGACTGCGGAGGTCAGCGCCATGAAAGACGACAATTTCCTGCGGGCCAACAATGCGCGCCACATGTGGCACCCGATGGGCCATCCGGGCGAGGCGATGACCCATGCGCCGACGATCATCACCGGTGCGGAAGGCTCGGTGATCGAGGATATCGACGGGCACAAGACAGTGGATGCCGTGGGCGGCCTTTGGTGCGTGAACCTTGGCTATTCCAACAACGTGGTGAAGGACGCGATTGCCCGGCAACTCTATGATCTGCCGTACTATTCCGCCTTCTTCGGCACGTCGAACCCGACTGCGATCGAGGCGTCCTATGCAATGCGCGAATTCTTTGCCGAAGATGGCATGGCGCGGGTGTTTTTTACCTCTGGCGGGTCGGATTCGGTGGAAACCTGCCTGCGGCTCGCGCGGCAATACCACAGGCTGCGCGGCGAGCCGGGGCGCACCAAGTTCCTGAGCCTCAAGAAGGGCTACCACGGAACGCATTTCGGCGGCGCCTCTGTCAATGGCAACAACAGGTTCCGCATCGCCTACGAGCCGCTGATGCCCGGCTGTTTCCACCTGCCGTCGCCCTATGTCTATCGCAACCCGTTCCACGAAAGCGATCCGGCAGTCCTGGCCCAGAATATCGCGGCGGCGATGGAGGATGAGATCGCGTTTCAGGGGCCGGGCAGCATCGCCGCATTCATCATGGAGCCGATCCAGGGGGCCGGCGGCGTGATTGTCCCGCACGAGACGTTCATGCCACTGATGCGCGACATCTGCGACCGGCACGGCATTTTGATGATCGCGGATGAGGTGATCACCGGCTTTGGCCGCACCGGCGACTGGAGCGGGAGCCGCCATTGGGGTGTGCAGCCCGACATGATGAGCTGCGCCAAGGGGATCACGTCGGGCTACTTTCCCGTAGGAGCCGCGTTGATGAGCGAAGCGGTGGCAGAGGTGTTCGAGACCGCCGATGCCGATGGCGCGATTTTCCATGGCTATACCTATTCCGCCCACCCGGTGGGGGCGGCGGCGGTGACGGCCTGCCTGTCCGAGACGCTGAGGCTCGACACCAAGGCAAATGCCGGGCCCCGCGGCGCGCAACTGTTCGAGGGCTGCCAGCGTCTTTTGGCGCAATACGACGTGGTCGGAGACGTGCGGGGCGGGCACGGGCTGATGACCGGGGTCGAGATTGTGAGCGACCGCGACGGCAAGGTGCCCGCGTCCCCGGATATGATGAAGCGCATCCACAAAGCCACTTACGAGGCCGGGGCCATGGTGCGCGTGGGGGGCAACAACATCATGATGTCGCCGCCCCTTGTGGTCACCGAAGCCGAGATCGACCGCGTTCTTGGCGCCCTCGAGGCCGGTCTGCGCGCCGCCTGAGCGGCGCGTTTTCCGGGGCGGAAAACGGCTGGAAACCGGCACGGGTTCCAATCCCGCGCCCTGTGGCAATCGCCTGTGACAAAACGCGCAGGCCTTTGCCCTGCGCACCCTGTCGCACCCCCGCTGACCGCCTGAGATCCTGCCCTATCTGAGTGTCAACGCAAAGAAACCCACCTCTCAGGCGGAGTTGACCAATGGACACACTACTGCTGTCCCGCATCCAGTTCGGGGCCAATATTTCGTTTCATATCCTGTTCCCCACGATCACGATCGCTCTGGGGTGGGTGCTGCTGTTCTTCAAGCTGCGCTTCAATGCCACCGGGGACGGCAAATGGATGGAGGCCTATGGTTTTTGGGTCAAGGTGTTTGCCCTCAGCTTTGCCATGGGCGTCGTGTCCGGCATCACCATGTCGTTCCAGTTCGGCACCAACTGGCCCGGCTTCATGGAAACCGTTGGCAATATCGCCGGCCCGCTCCTGGCCTACGAGATCATGACCGCCTTCTTCCTCGAAGCGGTGTTCCTCGGCATCATGCTGTTCGGCTTTTCGCGCGTGCCGGGGTGGCTGCACACCCTGTCCACATTCCTTGTGGCGTTCGGCACCAGCATGTCCGCCTTCTGGATCATCGTTCTGAACAGCTGGATGCACACGCCGCAGGGCTATGAGATGGTCGATGGTGTGGCTTTTGCGACCAACTGGCTCGAAATCATCTTCAACCCGTCGATGCCCTATCGGTTTACCCACATGATGCTGGCCTCGGGCCTGACCGTCGCCTTCCTGATCGCCGGGCTCAGCGCGTTTCGCTGGCTGCTGGGCGACCGGTCGGGTGGCGTGCGCGCCACGCTAAAGACGGGTGTCTATATGGGCGCGCTGCTGATCCCGGTGCAGATCTTCATGGGCGACATGCACGGCCTCAACACGCTGGAATACCAGCCCCAAAAGGTTGCCGCGATGGAAGGCAACTGGGAGACCGGGCCAAACGTGCCGCTCCTCCTCTTTGCCATCCCGGACGAGGAAACACGGTCGAACGCGATGGAAATCGCGATCCCCAACATGGCGTCCATCATCCTCACGCACAAGGCGAATGGTGTCGTGCCTGGCCTGAATGATTTTGTCACAGCAGAGGGCGAGGTACTGCACCCGCCCGTCGCGCCGGTCTTCTGGTCGTTCCGGATCATGGTGGGCACCGGGTTTGCCATGCTGGCACTCAGCTGGTTCGCCGCCTTCATGATGCTTCGCAAGGGGCGCGGGGCCGATGGTGTGCCAAAACTGGCGTTGATTGCGATGGTCCCGATGGCGTTTTCGGGCTGGGTGGCGACGCTTGCCGGCTGGTACACGACCGAGATCGGCCGCCAGCCCTGGCTGGTGCAGGGCGTGCTGACAACCGAACAGGCCGTGGCAGACGTGCCCGCACCCTTTGTCGGGATCACGCTGGCGGCGTATCTGTCGATCTACGTGCTGCTGCTGGGCGCCTATATCGCGGTACTGTTCTACCTGGCGCGCAAGGGCGTGACCGGCGACGTGCCGCGCCCACGCACCCCGCTGGCCGGTCAGGCGGTCGCCAGCAACGTTCCGGCGGAGTAGCGCAGATGGACATGTTTGACGATCCGGCGCGCTGGCTGCCCTTTACCTTTGCCGCGCTGATGGGCGTGTCGATCCTCGTCTATGTGATCCTGGACGGGTTCGACCTGGGCGTCGGGGTCCTGTTCCCCTTCGCGTCAGATGCGGAAAAGGACACGATGGTCGCCTCCATCGGCCCGTTCTGGGACGCCAACGAGACATGGCTGGTGCTGGCAATCGGCCTGCTCCTCGTCGCATTCCCAACGGCACATGGCGCGATCCTGACAGCGCTGTACCTGCCGGTCGCGATCATGCTGATCGGGTTGATCCTGCGCGGCGTCGCGTTCGAGTTCCGGGTCAAGGCACCCACACCCTACAAGGCGTCTTGGAATATGGCGTTCTACGCGGGCTCGCTCATGACGTCGCTGGCCCAGGGGTTCATGCTGGGCAAATACATCATGGGGCTGGAAAGCACGCTTGGCACCTGGGCGTTTGCCGCGATCACGGCCGTTTTCCTGACGGTGGCCTATTCGTTCATCGGGGCCTGCTGGCTGATCCTCAAAACCGAGGGCGCGCTGCAGGCCAAGGCGGTGCAATGGGCCCGCGGCGGCATCTTTGGCCTCGTGCTCGGGCTCGGTGCCGTATCGCTGGCCACACCGCTCGTCAGCACCCGCATCTTCGACAAATGGTTCGCCTGGCCCGAGATGCTGTGGCTTGCCCCCTTGCCGCTCCTTTCGGCGCTGTGCGTGCTGCTGCTCTGGCGGTCACTGGGCCGCCTGCCCAACCCCGAGGACAAGGGCGCGCGGACGCCGTTCCTCTACTCCATCGCGCTGTTCATCCTGGCCTTTGGCGGACTGGCCTATTCCTTCTACCCCTATGTCGTGCCCGAACAGATCACGATCTACGAGGCGGCCAGTGCCCCGGAAAGCTTGATGATCATCCTCGTGGGTGCGGTCGTCGTCATCCCCATGATCGGCGGCTATACCGCGCTGGCCTACACCGTGTTCAAGGGCAAGGCGGCTGAATTGCGCTACGACTAGAGTTTCTTCTGACCAAAAATACCACGGGGGAGGCCGAAGGCCGGGGGCAGAGCCCCCTATTCCCTTTCGCACCTGCGCAACGCCGTCTAATCTGGCCGTCGGGAACCAGAGGACGCTTGCCCCATGTATGACCTTGCCGCCCTTGGCGCGTGGATCGAATTCGCCGTGCGCTGGCTGCACGTGATCACGGCGATTGCGTGGATCGGGTCGTCATTCTACTTCATCGCGCTCGATCTGGGCCTGCACCGCGACCGCAACCTCGCCTCCGGCGCGGATGGCGAGGAATGGCAGGTCCATGGGGGCGGGTTCTACCACATCCAGAAATACCTGGTGGCCCCGGCCGGCATGCCCGACGGGCTGATCTGGCACAAATGGCAAAGCTACTGGACCTGGATCAGCGGCTTTGTCCTGCTGGTGCTGGTCTATTATCTGGGGGCCGAATTCTACCTGATCGACCCCAATGTGATGGACCTGGCCGCCTGGCAGGCAGTGGCGATTTCGCTGGCCTCGCTCGCCTTTGGCTGGGCGGTCTATCACCTGCTTTGCAAGGTCTTCGTTAATGCGGACCAGACGGTTCTGATGCTGGCGCTGTTCGTCGTGCTGGTGGCCATGGCCTGGTTTTACGCTCAGGTTTTCACGGGCCGGGCCGCGCTGCTGCATCTGGGTGCGTTCACGGCGACGATCATGTCGGGCAACGTGTTCTTTGTGATCATCCCCAACCAGAAGGTTGTCGTGGCCGACCTGATGGCTGGCCGCACGCCCGACGCGATCTACGGCAAGATCGCCAAGCAGCGGTCGACCCATAACAACTACCTCACGCTGCCCGTGATCTTTCTGATGCTCAGCAATCACTACCCGCTGTCCTTTGCCAGCGATTGGAACTGGGTCATTGCGAGCCTCGTGTTCCTCATGGGCGTCACGATCCGTCACTGGTTCAACACGCATCATGCGCGGCAGGGCAATCCGCATTGGACGTGGGGGGCCACGGCGCTGATCTTTATCGCCATCATCTGGATGAGCACGGCACCACTGGACACCCGCGAGGCGCGCAGTGTCACGCGGTTTGCCGAGGCGCAGGGCTTTGACGATGTCCACGACATCGTGCTGGGCCGCTGCAGCATGTGCCACGCGGCAGAGCCGGTCTGGGAGGGGCTGCTTTGGGCGCCGAAGGGCGTCGTGCTGGAGACACCCGCCGATCTGACGCGCCATGCGCGCGGCGTGTACCTGCAATCGGGGATCAGCCATGCGATGCCGCCCGCCAACCTCAGCTATATGGAAGACAGCGAGCGCGCGGCGATCATTGCCTGGTACAAGGACGCCACGCGCCCCTGAGCCATGGTCGAATCGCACGCGCCCGTGCTAAGTGTTGTGGGATGAACACGCACGCCCCCAACATACGTCCCGTCATCCGACAGCTGGATGAGGCTGCGATCAACCGTATCGCCGCCGGCGAGGTCGTGGAGCGTCCCGCATCAGCGGTCAAGGAACTGGTGGAAAACGCGATCGATGCGGGCGCACGCCGGATCGGGATCGACATCGCAGATGGGGGCAAGACGCTGATCCGCGTGACCGATGACGGTTGCGGTATTGCGCCGGGCGACCTGTCCCTGGCGCTGAGCCGTCACGCGACTTCCAAGATCGACGGTTCGGACCTGCTGAACATTCACACGTTCGGCTTTCGTGGCGAGGCATTGCCCAGCCTCGGTGCCGTCGGCCGGCTGACCATCACCAGCCGTGTGGCGGGCGACGCCGGAGCCGAGATCACGGTGACCGGTGGCGAAATGGGCAGCGTGCGCCCAGCGGCCTTGAACGCGGGCACGGTGATCACCCTGCGCGATCTGTTCTACGCGACGCCTGCACGGCTCAAGTTCCTGCGCACCGACCGGGCCGAGGGGCAGGCGATCACGGATGTGGTCAAACGCCTCGCCATGGCGGAGCCCTATATTCGCTTTGAGCTGCGGGACGTGTCGGACACAGCGCGCACAGTCTTCAAGGCCGAAGCGCAAAGCGGTGCCCCGACCGACGCGCTCCGCGCCCGGCTGGGTGACGTCATTGGCGCTGACTTCATCACCAACGCGATTCCCATCGATGCGGAACGTGAGGCCCTGCACCTCACAGGCTTTGCCGCGCTGCCCACCTATTCCCGGGGCGCGGCGGTGGCGCAGTACCTGTATGTGAATGGGCGGCCCGTACGGGACAAGCTGCTGACCGGGGCGCTGCGCGCGGCCTATTTCGATTTCCTCAGCCGGGACCGCCACCCGGCGGCGGCGCTGTTTGTCGACTGCGACCCGCAATTGGTCGACGTGAACGTGCACCCCGCAAAGTCAGAAGTGCGGTTCCGTGATCCGGGGCTGGCGCGCGGGTTGATCGTCTCGGGCTTGCGCCATGCGCTCGCCGAGGCGGGGCATCGCGCTTCAACGACCGTGGCAGATGCGACACTGGGCGCGATGCGCCCCGAACCGACCGCGCCGCGCGTCTACCAGATGGATCGGCCCAGTCTTGGGCCACGCCCCGCGCCCGCGGGGTTTGCCGAGATGGCGCAGGATTTCAGCGCACAGGTGGCACCCGTGGTCGAGGAGGCCCCGCAGGACCTGCCGCTGGGTGTCGCGCGCGGGCAGGTGCACGAGAACTACATCGTGGCGCAAACGGCGACGGGCATGGTGCTGGTGGACCAGCATGCAGCCCACGAGCGGCTGGTCTATGAAAAGCTCAAGCGCCAGATGGCGGACACTGGCGTGGCGGCCCAAGCGCTTTTGATCCCTGAGATCGTGACCTTGTCTGCCGGGGATCGTGCCCGCCTGCTGGACGTGCGCGAAGACCTCAGCCGCATGGGCCTGACGCTGGAACCCTTTGGCGGGGATGCGGTTGCGGTGCGCGAAACGCCCGCCATTCTGGGCGAGGTGGACGCCAAGGCGCTGGTGCTCGACGTGCTGGACGAACTGACCGATCAGGGCAGCAGCCAGTCGGTGCAGGCGCGCATCGAGGCGATCCTGAGCCGGGTGGCCTGTCACGGCTCCATCCGTTCGGGCCGCCGTATGCGCGCCGAAGAGATGAACGCCCTGCTGCGTGAGATGGAGGCGACCCCGCATTCGGGGCAGTGCAATCACGGGCGGCCCACCTATGTCGAGCTCAAGCTCGCCGATATAGAAAGGCTGTTTGGCCGCACATGATACAGATCGGCGACACCACACTCGACCTGTCGGATCCGCTGGTTCTCGCAGGCCTGGCGGCAGCGGGCGCGTTGCTGCTGATCATGATCCTGCTGGTCATGGCGCTGCGTGCCGCGGCCCGGTCAGCGCGTGCAGCAGCGCCGTTGGCACAACAGCTGGGGCATCTGGGCCAGCACGTGCAAGGGCTGGCACAGGGGCAGGAGGGACTGCGTGCCTCGGTGCAGATGGTGTCGGACACGGCCACCAATGGCCAGGCCCAGCTGGCACAAACGGTCGAACAGCGGCTGGCAGCTGTGCAGCAGCAGATGCAGGACCGGCTGGCCGAGAACGCGATGCGTAGCCAGCGCAGCCTGACCGAGATGCAGGAGCGGATGAAGGAAACGCTGCATGGCTCGTCCAAGCAGACCACGACCAGCCTCACCCAATTGCAGGAACGCCTCGCCGCCATCGACAAGGCGCAGGACAATATCACCAAGCTGTCGGGCGATGTGCTGAGCCTGCAGGACATCCTGTCCAACAAGCAGACGCGGGGTGCATTCGGTGAAATCCAGCTGCGCGACATCGTGGGCAAGGCGCTGCCCACCGACAGCTACGCCTGGCAGCCGACGCTGTCCAACGGCAAGCGGGCCGACTGCCTGATCCATCTGCCGAACCCGCCCGGCCCCATCGTGATCGACAGCAAGTTCCCGCTGGAGGCCTATGAGGCACTGCGGCAGGCGGACACGGAATATGATCTGAAGCAGGCCGTTGCGGCGATGAAGACGGCAGTGAAAAAGCACATTGCGGACATTGCGGCCAAGTACATCATCGACGGCGAAACGGCCGATGGCGCGCTGATGTTCCTGCCGTCCGAGGCGGTCTATGCCGAGTTACACGCGAATTTCCCCGATCTGGTGCGCGAAGGGTTCGACAAGCGCGTCTGGATCGTGTCGCCGACCACCTGCATGGCGACGCTCAACACGATGCGGGCGATCCTCAAGGATGCGCGCATGCGCGAACAGACGGGCGCCATTCGCAAAGAGTTGGCGATGCTGGTGGCCGATGTGGACCGGCTGGGCACCCGCGTGGGCAATCTGGACCGGCACTTTGTCCAAGCCTCCAAGGACATCGAAGACATCAAGATCAGCGCCGAAAAGGCGGGCAAACGTGCGCACCGGCTCGACAATTTCGATTTCGAAGCACTTGAGGAACCGCCCTTGCCCCTCACAGGTCGCGCGCCGGCGGCGGAATAGATGACACCCGAAACGCGGCGTATCCTGTTCGACGCAGAGGCGCAGGCGGAATGGGTCATCGGCCTTCTGCGGTTGGTGATTTCCACGTCGCTTTTTGTAGTGCTGGTGGTGACGGTTGCCATCTACGGTCGACCGACATCCGAAGTGGTGGACCGGCAATTGGCCTATGCCGTGCTCACCATGGGCAGTTACCTCGCACTTGGCGTAGTGTTTGTGGTCGTGATCCGGTTGGGTCGGTTTCGGCGCTGGATGGTTTGGGTGTCAGCGCTGATCGATTGTGTATTCGTGCTGCTGGGCACGTGGTTGAGCCTGAGTAATGTGGGGCTGTCGGGCCAGTATATCTCGGCTTTTCCGACGATCTGGCTGATCCCGGTTGTGCTGGCCTGTGGCGCCTTGCGGTTCAATCCCGCGCTGCTGACGGTGATGGCGGTGGTACTGGTGGGCGGCTACTGGATGGTGCTGAACATTCCGTTCCTGCTGCCCGAGGACGTCGCCTTGGCGCAGCTGGATTTTTTCTTTGGCTGGCCACCCAATCTGGTGCGTATGGTGATGATCACGCTGGCGGCGGGGGTTCTGGTTCTGGCATCCTTGCGGCTGCGCACATTGCTGCACCGCTCTATCGAAGAGGCGCAGGCGCGCGGTCGGTTGACCCGGTTTCTGCCCGAACAGCTCGAGGCGCGCCTTGCGCAGACGGACGTGGCCGAGATGCGCGGCGGGGCGGTCGCGCCGGTCGCCGTCGCCTTTGTCGATATCCGCGGCTTTACCAAGATGACGGCCGACATGGACCCAGAGGAGGTCTCGCACCTGCTGACTGGGTTCCGCTCCTGCATCCTGCGCGTGGCCGAGGCGCAGGGCGGTCTGGTCGACAAGTTCATCGGTGACGGCGCGATGATTGCGTTTGAGGATGCCGACGGGCAGGCAGCGGCGCGGGCTTTGCGCTTTGCCACCGGTGCGGCGGAGGCTGTGCGGCATTGGCGCAGCGATGTGTCCCTTGGCATTGGCGCGCATTACGGTGCGGCGTTTACCGGGATTGTCGGCGATGCCGGTCGGCTCGAGTTCACGGTGCTGGGCGACATGGTCAACGTGGCGGCCCGGCTCGAGGCGGCGACCAAGGGGCGCGATGTCACCATTCTGGTGTCGGATGACGTGTTCAGTTCTGCCGGGGCTGATCAGACTGGCTGGACCGCGTTCGATGCGCTGACATTGCCCGGCCGGGCGCAGACTGTGGATGCATGGGGGCGATAGGGCACCGATAGGGACAAGCTGCGGGCCGCGCCGCACGGGTCAGCCGCGCGGCGCAAACAGCGGTTAGATACGTGCGAAGCGCTGTGCGATCTTGGGCAGCAGACCCTGGAACTGCAACGGCGCGTCGGTGACCGCCAAACAAATGCAATCCTCATGGATGTCCGCCACGGGTGTGTGATGCGTGTCGCTGTCGGCAACCTCGACGTCACCGCGGCTAAAATAGTCGTCCTCATCCTGGAACGCACCTTGCAACACCATCGTCATTTCGAGGCCTTTGTGCCCGTGGTCGGGCATTGCCGCACCGGCGGGAATGAACAGCAGCCGCGCGGACGCATCCTTGGAGGTGGGTAGAATGGCCTGCTTGACCCCCATCCCGATACCGCGCCACTGGATCGCGTCCAGATCGCCCCCCACATAGTCTTGCAATGGTCCCGGCAGGACCGACGATCCGGACACACGCGGCACTCGGATTTCATCCTGCGCACCGCCCGCAATCAGCGACAGTGTGGCGGCAAGACTGCCCGCGTCCATCGCCACTTCGTTGCTGGCAGGCTGGTCGAGCATTTCGCCGCCCACAGCCTCGAACCCTTCGAGGCGGGCGCGACACTCGTTACAGAGCGACACATGGGTCGCGACCATCAGATTGAATGCCTCGGGCAGGGTGCCAGCGGCATAGCCCATCAGGATACTGTCCGTCAGGTGGTGTTTAATGTTCTGTTTCATCACCGTGTTCACTTCATCGCGTGGCGCAGTCGTTCCAGCGCCAACCTAATCCTTGATTTGATCGTGCCCAGAGGCAGACCCGTTTGCTCGGCGATTTCGCTGTGGGACAGATCCCCGAAATACGCCTTTTCTATCAACTCCCGCTGGGCCGGGGGCAATTCTGCGATTGCCTGACCCAGTTGTTCGCTCTCCTGTTGCAGGGCCATCACGTCGGCCTGATCAGGTTCTTGTTCCGGTCCCCATCCGAGGTCCTCGGGTTCGGGGCGTCGCTGCTTGCGCAGCACGTCGATCTTGCGGTTGCGCGCGATGGTAAAGATCCAGGTCGCCACGGACGCCCGCGTGGGGTCGAACATGTGGGCCTTGTGCCAGCAGGTTGCCAGCACCTCTTGCGCGCACTCTTCCGCCAGTGATGCATCTGCGCCCGATTTCATCAGAAACCCTTTGACCCGCGGGGCAAAGTGTCCGAACAGATCGGCAAAGGCCGCCTGATCCTGATGGTCCCGGATGCGGATCATGTGGTCGACCCACAGCATCCTCGCACCGCTGTTGTCTTGCATGTTCGCGGGCCTCTTGGCCCGACCCGAGACAGCATGTCCCGGCGCAGGGCCTTTCACTTCCACCGTTTCTATTCCCGCCAACATATCTCGTCTACGCGATGGTTTGAAAAACGGATCAAAAATAAATGTCTGGCAAATGAGCATCCATTTCGCGCGCCCCGCCGTAACTATTGCAACTTATCGCATCACAGGACGACACGACCCATGCCCAAAGACTTCTCGCCCGCCCTGCGCCGCCGTATTGCTGTGATCGGGGGGGGCATCTCGGGGATGGGCGCTGCGCATCTTTTGTCGCGTGAACATCATGTCACCCTGTTCGAGGCTGAGCCGCGTCTTGGCGGCCATGCGCGTACGATCATCGCGGGCAAGCATGGCGATCAACCTGTCGACACAGGTTTTCTCGTGTTCAACTACGCCAACTATCCGCACATGGCCAAGCTGTTCGCCGAACTGGATGTGCCGGTGACGAAATCCAACATGAGTTTTGGCGCATCCATCGACGGCGGGCGGCTGGAATACGGGTTGGCGAGCCTTGATGCGCTCTTTGCCCAACGGACCAATGCGCTGAACCCCCAGTTCCTGCGCATGGTGCGCGACATCTTTCACTTCAACAAAAACGCCCTGCGCATCGCGAACGAAGACCGGACACGCACCACGGGCCAGTTCCTCGAGGCACTCGGCACCGGTGCATGGTTCCGCGACTACTACCTGTTGCCGCTCAGCGGGGCGATCTGGTCGACGCCGACGCAGAAGATCATGGATTTTCCGGCACACGCGATGATCCAGTTCTTTGAAAACCACGCGCTGCTCAGCCACACCGGCCAGCACCAGTGGTACACGGTCGATGGCGGGTCGGTGCAATATGTGAGCCGGCTGGAGGCCGCGATGATAGGGCAGGGCGTCGACATCCGCCTGCGTGCACCGGTGCAGTCAGTGCGGCGCACCGCATCCGGGGTCGAGGTCAAGGCGTGGGGTGGCGCTTGGGAAGCCTTTGACGAGGTTGTCTTTGCCACCCATTCCGACGACTCGCTGGCCCTGCTGGCTGATCCGACCGGAGTGGAGCAGACGGCGCTGGGTGCCGTGAAATACCAGCCCAACGACATCGTGCTGCACCGCGACGAGAGCATCATGCCCAAGCGGCGGCAGACCTGGTCCAGCTGGGTTTATACCGAAGACAAGTCGGCACAGACCGACCGGATCGACCTGACCTACTGGATCAATTCGCTTCAGCCGGTGCCGATGGACGATCCGCATTTCGTGACGCTCAACACCAAGCGGACGATCCGCGAGGAACTGATCTATGACCAGACCGTGCTCCGGCACCCTGTCTACGATCTGGCAGCGCTTGCCGCACAGGACACCGTGCGCGCGATGAACGGCGCGAATGCGACGTGGTTCTGCGGGGCATGGATGCGCCACGGGTTCCACGAGGACGGCTATGCCAGCGCGGTGGATGTGGCTGAGGCGATCATGGCCCGCGACACCGCCATGCAGGTGGCGGCGGAATGACCGCAACGGTCGATCATATCGCGGGCCAGACCTATCATGGCCGCAAGGGCGCGATTGCCAACGCGTTCCGCTATTCGGTCGACTATGTCTTGTTCGATGCGGAGGCGGAACTGCGCACGCCCAGCCTCTTTCGCCGCAACGGGCGCGGGCTGACGGCGCTGGACGACAGCGACCATGGTGGCGCCCCCAAGGCGGGGCGCGGTGCGGCGTGGGTCCGCGACGTGCTGCAAGAGCATCAGGTGACGGGCGTGGTGCAGATCGAATTGCTGGCGCAACCCAAGGTGCTGGGCCACGTGTTCAACCCGGTCAGCTTTTGGCTGTGCCGCCGCGCCGACAAGGCGCTGATCGCCGTGATTGCGGAGGTCACCAATACGTTCGGCGACCGCCACAGCTACCTGATCCACCACTCCGATCAACGGCCCATCGCGCCGCAGGACCGCCTGCAGGCACAAAAGATCATGCACGTGTCGCCGTTCCAGCCGGTCGAGGGCGGGTACGAGTTCCGCTTTGACATCACCGATGACCGTATCGGCATCTGGATCGACTACAGCCGCAGCGAGGGCGGCTTGATTGCCACGCTGACCGGGAGTCGCTGCGCGCTGAGCAATCGGTCTATCCTCGGTGCCGTGCTACGCCGTCCGTTCGGTTCGCGCCGGGTGCTGGCGCTGATCCATTGGCAGGCGCTCAAACTCTGGATCAAGCGCGCGGTCTACCGTCCGCGCCCCGAACCGCCAGCCAGCGAGGTTTCGCGGTGAGCAATGCGCTGCCTCATCGCCTGCCCGCCTATGCGGTGTTCGCGGCCCTGCTGAGTGCGGCAGGGCTGCCGATCTATATTCACGCGCCCAAGTTCTACGTGGACGAATATGGCGTATCTCTGGCGGCGCTGGGGGCGGTTCTGTTTGGCTTGCGGCTGCTGGACGTGGTGCAGGACCCGCTCTTTGGTCGGCTGAGCGAGGCGTTGCGTGGGCGGCGCGGCTTGGCGGTGCTGATCGGGTGCAGCGTCATGGCGCTGTCGATGCTGGGGCTGTTTGCGGTGCCGCCGCTGTTGCCGCCGCTGGTCTGGTTCGCGCTGATGCTGACGGGGGTGTTCTCCGCCTTCAGCTTTCTGACCATCAATTTCTATGCGCAGGGCGTCGTCAAGGCCGGGCACCTGCCGGGTGACGGGCATCTGGGCCTGGCGCGCTGGCGTGAAACCGGCGCACTGCTGGGCGTTTGCGTTGCCGCAATTGCACCGGTGATGCTGGGTGGCCTGATGGGCGCGCCTTTTGCCGGCTTTGCCGCGGGCTTTGCGGTACTCGCGCTGGTCGCTGTGGTCATGATGTGGGGCGAATGGGGGGATGCGGGCCAGCCCCCCTCCATAGGCCTGCGCGCGGTGCTGGGCGATGCGCTGGCGCGGCGTCTGCTGCTGATCGCGTTCGTGAACGCCGCACCGGTCGCTGTCAGCTCGACCCTGTTTCTGTTCTTTGTCGAAAGCCGCCTGGAGGCGCCGGGGTTCGAAGGGCCGCTGCTGTTGCTCTTTTTCCTGTCGGCCGCGCTGGCTGCACCGGTCTGGGGCAAGTTGGCGGAGCGGTTTGGCGTCAAGCGTGTCCTGCTGGGGGCGATGATCCTCGCCATCTTCAGCTTTGGCGGTGCAACGCTGCTGGGGCCCGGCGACTGGATCGCCTTTGCCATAATCTGCGCGCTGTCCGGTGCAACGCTGGGCGCGGATCTGCCGCTGCTGCCCGCCGTTTTTGCATCCCGCATGGCGCGTATCAGCCCGTCCGCCGCCGAAGGGTTCGGGCTGTGGTCCTTCGTGTCGAAATTCACGCTCGCCTTTGCCGCTGTGACCCTGCTGCCTGCCCTGCAGAACGCAGGGTTTGACAGCGCATCGGCCAGCAACCCGCCGCAAGCGCTTGCGCTGCTCACCATTCTGTATGCCGCCGTCCCGTGCGGCCTCAAAGTCGTGGCGATCGCCCTGCTGGCGACCACGAACCTCAAGGAGACCTGATATGGATGCTCTGTTTTTTGCCCTGCTGGGCGCGCTGACCATGGCCGCGCTGGTCTGGTCACGCTCGCGCTATGCCGATTTCCTTGCGCAGCGCCCCGAAGACTATACCGACGGCGCGCCGCAATTCGACCTGCGCACTCACCTCAACGGCCCGATCATCTGCGAGGGCGTGATCTATGGCCCATCGGGGCGTGTATCGTCCCGGTTTGTGGGCGAATTCGACTGTCATTGGGATGGCAATGTCGGCACCATGAACGAGTTGTTCACCTATGATGACGGGTCGCAGCAGGAACGCTCCTGGCACCTGACGCTGGGCAATGACGGGCGGATCAAGGCGCTGGCCAATGATGTCGTGGGCGAAGGGTCGGGCCAGCAAATGGGCAGTTCCGTACAACTCAAATACCGTTACCGGCTGCCCGACAGCGCCGGTGGCCACGTTCTGGATACGGTCGACTGGATGTATCTGGCGCCGAACGGAACGATCGTGAACCGGTCGCAGTTTCGGAAATACGGGATCAAGGTGGCCGAACTGGTCGCCACGATGCGCCCGGCAGAACAGGACATGAAAGAAGCAGCATGAGTGCGATTGACTTGACGGGTAAGCGGTATTGGCTGGTTGGAGCCGGGGACGGACTGGGGCGCGCGCTCGCCCATCACATGAGCCGCGCGGGGATCGAGTTGATCGTGTCGTCACGCGGGGCGGACAAGCTGGCTTCGCTGGTCGACGAATTGCCAGGAAAGGCCACTGCTCAAACCGTGGACATTTCCGATGACGCAAGCGTCGCGGCTGCTGCCGCGGCCATCGGCGACATCGACGGTCTGGTGCTGCTGGCCGGGGTGTACTGGCCCTTTTCAGCCAGGGAGTGGAATGCCGAGGAAGGCGTGGCGATGGCCGACGTGAATTTTACCGGGTTCATGCGCGTGCTGGGGCAGGTCATGCCGCAATTCGTCGCAAAAGATGCGGGTCACGTGGTCATTACCTCGTCGCTCAGCGGGTTCCGGGGCTTGCCCGGTTCCATCGGGTACACGGCCTCCAAGGCGGCCACCATGTCGCTGGCCGAATGCATGTATGCCGATTTGCGCCAGACCGGCGTGCGGGTGCAGGTGGCCAACCCCGGCTTTATCAAGACGCAGTTGACCGACAAGAACCAGTTCGAAATGCCGTTCCTGATGGAGCCGGACGTCGCCGCGCGCGAAATGTTCGAACTGATGCTCACCGACAGTTTCAAGAAGAGCTTTCCGACCGTCTTTTCGCTGTTCTTCCGGGTGGGGCAGTTCCTGCCCGATTGGCTGTACTACCGCATCTTTGCCCGCTAGGCCCAACGCGGCGCCCATTTGAGCGGGATCAAAGACGCGCGCCTCGCCTCGGCGCATCCTCAGGCTCAGGAGGATTCGTTATGGACACCGAACTGAACAGGGACTTGCTGGCGCAGATCGTGCTGATGGGCCGCGAACTGGACCGGGCAGAGCCGGAACTGCGCGGCGTCATTGACCGCTTGGGCGAGGATGAACAGGCAGCACTGGTTGCCGTGATGTGGATCGGGCGCGGCGCGTTCGAGGCCGAGGAATGGCAAGAGGCGCTGGACACCGCCGCGGCGGAGGCGACCACACCCTGCGCCGATTACATCCTGGGCACGCCGCATTTCACCGATCATATCGAGGCCGGGATGGAAGCGCTTGGCGAAGAGTTGGGCGAAAGCGAGTCCGGTCTGATCCACTTTGCCTGAGCGGTCGGGTCAAAGTGCTGCGCAGGCCTGATCAAACTGCGCCTTGGCGCGGGCCCAGACGCCTGCGTCCAGCTGCGGCAGGGTGTGCAGGCTTGGCAGCAATTGCTCGGCATAGTCCTCCGAGCTTTCCACGGGCAACATGGACGGCAGGTTGTCGATGGCCGTCACATCCAGCGGCGGGACATCGTGCACCCGCAAGGCGGGGGCATCCCAGGTGGTCGTCCGGTCATAGACCTTGATCGGGGAAAAGTCGCTGTCGGGATCACATGCGATATCGCCGATGACGCTGAGCCTGCGCGCCGCATGCGGGGCCGAGGCGGGCACGAAGACCGGCGTGCCGGGACGTGCCAGGATGCAGTTGAAAAATAGATCATGCGCCAGCACTTCCGGGAACGGACCGCCATGGGCGGTCTCGGCCATGTCCCACCGTGTTGTGGGCACGCCCATCGCGGTGCACAGATCGGCAGCCCCCGTGCCGACGCGCCCGAGCGCGCCGATGATCAGCGCGGTGGGCCGGTGCGTGCCGGTGGAGACGAGATCGGATTGCAGATCGGCGAGCATGTGGTTGGCGCTGGGATAGGTGCCGACAGCGCCGGCCAGCGCGCCGCGCTGCTGTGCCGCCCAGCATTTCAACGCCACCGCCGCACCGGCATAGCCCGCCCAGTAGCCAAAGGCCGCGACGCGCCGCCCGTCCGCATCCACGAGATATTCAAGGTCATAGAGCGTGCCGCCACCCGCCTGAAAGCGGCGCAACAATGCCTGACCGGCGGGTTGCCCCTTGTAGGCGTGGCCGAACATGATGTGGCGATGCGGCAGGGGCGTGCCATCTTCGGGCAGCTCCTTGAGACCGAATATGATCGCCTCGGGCGGTGCCTCGGGCCATGCGCCCTCGGGCGCGACCTGCGCGCCCGCATTGCGGTAGCGGTCGATGGGGATGCAGCGGCGGGTGCTGGCCTCGACCGTGACGGTGAGGCCGTCCGCGATCAGCTTGGCCGCCCCCTCGGGGGTGAGGCCAACGCGGGTCTCGTTGTCGCGCTGTTCGGCGCGCACCCACAGATGCGTCATGTCAGCAGCCCCCTTGTGTGCATCACCGCGATGCTGTGGCGGTCTTCCATGGCGGCCATGAAGGCGCGGATGCGCGGGAACGGGGCCAGGTCAACGCCATCCCCGGGCAGCCACGTGCACACCACATAGAGGTAGCAATCCGCGATGGAGAAATGCGCGCCCAGCACAAAGGGCCCGGCAATGCAGTTCTCCTCAACGAAGGTGGCGCTTTCGGTCATGGTGCGCGGCACCTTGGCGGCCATGTCGGCCCAACTGGCCTCGGTATCGGCCCAGCGGTGGCCGCGCCTCATGTGGGCGTGGTTCACATGCATGGTCGAGGCGAGGTAGTACATCACGCTGCGGGCTTGCGCGGCATGAACGGGATCGGCGGGCATCAATCGGGGATCATGTGCCGCGACAAAGTCGAGGATGGCACCGGTTTCCGTCAGGATCGTGCCGTCATCCAGCGCCAGTGCGGGCACACGGCCCTTGGGGTTGATGGCCAGATAGGCGTCGTCTCGCTGGGCGCCGCTGGCGAAATCGAGCATGTGCAGGTCGTAGTCCACGCCCGCCTCTTCGAGAGCGATGGCGGCGGCGACAGAGATGGTGCGCGGCGCGGCAAAGAGTTTCATGCGGGCCTCAGACATGCGTGTGTGCGTGGTGGCGGTCCGGCGCTTCGAGATGCGGGATCGCGTTGAAAAGGACCGGCGACCACGTGCCGCCGATCGGGTGCAGGCGGTGGACGGAGGTGTTGAATATGGCCAGCGCTACGTTCGCCATGGCCCCCACGTCGAGCCCCAGATGCAGCCGCATGGTCATCGCAATGAGCCCGCCGGAGGTGACGACCAGCGCCGGGCCCACGCCTTCGCCGATCTCGACAAGCGCGTCGCGGATGCGCGCCTCGAAGGCCGAAAACCGCTCTGGCGCGCCTTCGAGCCTGTCGTTTTGCCAATGCGACAGCACAACGGGAAAGTGGTGGACGAACTGGCTGGGATCCTCCGGCGCGCTGATGCCATGCTCCGCCTCCAGCGCCTGGGCCATGGTGAAATACTCCAGCTCGTTGAGCCGCGCGTCCTCGGTTGCCGGCAGGCCGGTGTTCATCGCCTCAGCCGTCTGGCGGTGCCGCTTGAGCGTGCCGGTGTAGAGCCGCGTGTGGTGCTGGTGCGTGGCGCGCATGTGGTCCCCGAGCCAGGCCGACTGCTGGCGGCCAAGCGCGCTGAGCTGGTCATAGCTCGCCTCGTCGGTGGCATGCGTGTTGGCCTGACCATGGCGGATGAGGGTGATGTGGGACATGAGGCGCCTGTGACTGTTGTGATGCTGTTCTAGGTCAGGGTTTGCTCTGTGGAAAGTGCGGGAGCCTCCGGCGGGAGTTTATTTGGCGAGATGAAGAGGATGGGCACGATGTGGCGCGTTTCGGAAACGGGTGCGCCGCGAAAACGGGTTTTGGTGTCGGGAATGGGAGTCTGCTTGTCCGGTCGGGCGCGCTAGAACGGTGCGAGATCAGGGAGACGGGTGCAATGACCGAGACGGTGACATTCACGCTGGACGGTGAGCAGGTGCAGGCAGAGGCCGGCATGACCATCTGGGAGGTGGCCCATGGCCGCGGTCTGGTGATCCCGCATCTGTGCCACAAGCCCAGCCCAGGCTATCGCCCCGACGGCAATTGTCGCGCCTGCATGGTGGAGATCGAGGGCGAGCGGGTTCTGGCCGCGTCCTGCATTCGCGAACCGGGCGACGGCATGGTCGTGACGACGAATTCGGCGCGGGCCACCGGCGCGCGCAAGATGGTGGTCGAGATGCTGCTGGCTGACCAGCCGGAGCGGGACGTCGCGCGTGATCGCTCAGCGCATCTGTGGGACATGGCGGAGGCCAATGGCGTGTCGGAAAGCCGGTTGCCCGCATTGGAGAAGGAACGCATTCCGTTGCTGGATGACAGCCACGTGGCGATGCGCGTGAACCTGGATGCGTGCATCCAATGCGGTCTGTGCGTGCGGGCCTGTCGCGAGGTGCAGGTCAATGACGTGATCGGCATGGCAGGGCGGGGGCACGACGCCTATCCGACCTTCGATTTTGCAGATCCGATGGGCGACAGCACCTGTGTGGCGTGCGGCGAGTGCGTTCAGGCCTGTCCGACGGGGGCGTTGATGCCGGCGACGGTCGTGGATGACGCGCAGGTCGGCGACAGCAAGGATTACGACCGGGAGGTCGAGAGCATCTGCCCCTTCTGCGGGGTCGGCTGTCAGGTGTCGCTGAAGGTGAAGGACGACAAGGTGACGTTCGTCGAAGGGATCAACGGGCCCGCGAATGAGGGGCGGTTGTGCGTCAAGGGACGGTTCGGCTTTGACTACATCCACCACGAACACCGCCTGACCAAGCCGCTGATCCGCCGCGACGACGCGCCGGCCAAGGGGCTGAACGTGGACCCGGGCAACTGGGGCGAAGTATTTCGCGAAGCGACGTGGGACGAGGCGCTGGAATTTGCCGCAGCAGGCCTGAAGGGGCGCGGGCGCGAGGTGGCGGGCTTTGGCTCGGCCAAGTGCACGAACGAAGAGGCGTACCTGTTCCAGAAGTTCATCCGCCAGGGCTTTGGCCACAACAACGTCGATCACTGCACGCGGCTGTGCCATGCGTCGTCGGTGGCGGCGTTGATGGAAAATGTGGGCTCGGGCGCGGTCACGGCAACGTTCAACGAGATCGAGAATGCAGATGTGGCGATCGTGATCGGGGCCAACCCGGTCGAGAACCATCCCGTCGCCGCGACCTATTTCAAGCAGTTCACCAAGCGCGGCGGCAAGCTGATCGTGATGGACCCGCGCGGCCAGGCGTTGAAGCGGTTTGCCAGCCATATGCTGCAATTCCGGCCCGGGGCTGATGTGTCCATGCTGAACGCGATCATGCACGTGATTGTCGAAGAAGGGCTGTACGATCAGCAATATATCGAGGCCTATACCGAGAACTGGGAAGCCGAGAAGGCGCATCTGGCGGGGTTCGCACCCGAAAAGATGGCCGAGATCTGCGGGATCGATGCGGATGTGCTGCGCGACGTGGCGCGGACCTTTGCCGGGGCGCAGGCGGGCATGATCTTCTGGGGGATGGGCGTGTCGCAGCACATCCACGGCACGGACAACTCGCGCTGCCTGATCTCGCTGGCGCTGATGTGCGGGCAGGTCGGACGGCCCGGGGCCGGGCTGCACCCGCTGCGCGGGCAGAACAACGTGCAGGGCGCGTCGGATGCGGGGCTGATCCCGATGTTCCTGCCGGATTATCAGCCGGTGACGGATGACGGGGTGCGGTCGGCCTTTACCTCTGTCTGGGGGTCTGAGGACTTTTCCGGGGAGAAGGGGCTGACGGTGACCGAGATCATGGATGCGGTCCACGATGGCGACATCAAGGCGATGTATGTGCTGGGTGAAAACCCGGCCATGTCGGACCCTGACGTGGAGCATGCGCGGGACGCGCTGGCCAAGCTCGATCATCTGGTGGTGCAGGATATCTTCCTGACGGAGACGGCGAATTATGCGGATGTGATCCTGCCGGCCTCGGCCTTTGCCGAAAAGTCGGGGACGGTGACCAATACCAACCGGCAAGTCCAGATGGGCCGGCCTGCGGTGCCCCCGCCCGGTGAAGCGCGCGAGGATTGGTGGATCGAGGTGGAACTGGCCAGACGCTGCGGGCTGGACTGGGCTTATGACAGCCCGGCGGATGTGTTTGCGGAGATGAAGCAGAACATGGGCAGCCTCAACAACATCACCTGGGCGCGGCTCGAGGGCGAGAACGCGGTGACCTATCCGTCGCTGTCGCCCGAGGACCCGGGCCAGCCGATTGTGTTTGGCGATGGCTTCCCGCGGCCCGAGGGGCGCGCGCGGTTCACGCCGGCGGCAGTGATTGCGCCGGATGACGTGCCGGATGCGGAATACCCGATGATCCTGACCACGGGGCGGCAGCTCGAGCATTGGCATACCGGGTCGATGACGCGTCGCTCGAAGGTGCTGGACGCGGTAGAGCCTGAGGCGAACTGTTCGCTGCACCCGTCGACCTTGCGCAAGCTGGGGGCGGTGCCGGGGGACATGGTGCGGCTGACCACGAAACGCGGCTCCATCGAGATCATGGCGCGTGAGGATCGCGCCGTGGCGCCGGACATGGTGTTCTTGCCCTTTGCCTATGTGGAGGCGGCGGCCAATATCCTGACCAATCCCGCGGTCGACCCTTATGGCAAAATCCCCGAGTTCAAGTTCTCGGCGGTGCGCGTCGAAGCGGTGGCAGGGGCCGTGGCGGCGGAGTGACCCGAAGGAGCGCCTGACGGCGCACGCGATTCATTTTTGCTGATGAGGGGTTGCACCCCTCAAACACCCCGCCCGTATTTTCCAAGAGAAGAAGCACTGGTGGCGCAACCATTTGCGCAAATTCCACGAAAAGATTGACCTGCGGCGCGTAAGGGCCATTCTTGTGTGGCATAAGAATCGAACAAGTGTTCAAATACGGCCCCATCGCGGTGGAGGATCGTACGGGAGGATCAGACGTTGAGTGGAACGCCCAAGGGCGAACATGATCTGTATTCGCTGCCTGCCCTGCTGCGGCGCAACGGACAGGTCCATGCGGACGCGCCCGCCTATCGTGAAAAAGAGTTTGGCATCTGGCAGAGCTGGACCTGGAGCGAGACGCGCGACGAGATCGAGGCACTGGCGCTTGGCATGCTCGACCTTGGGCTGGCGCCGGGGGATCACGTGGCGATCATCGGGCGGAACCGGCCATATCTGTACTGGTCTATGATTGCGGCGGAGATGTGCGGCGCCGTGCCGGTCCCGCTGTATCAGGATGCGGTGGCCGAAGAGATGGCCTATGTGCTGGATCATTGCGGTGCGCGGTTCGTCGTGGTGGGCGATCAGGAACAGGTCGACAAGGTCATCGAGGTGCAGGACCGGCTGCCCGCGTTCGAGCAGATGATCTACCTCGACCCGCGGGGGTTGCGGAAATACGATCATGCCAAGCTGCACCAGTATTCCCATGTTCAGGATGTCGGACGGGCCAAGCGGGACGAGCTGCTGGGGACGCTGAACGCGCGCGTGGGTGCGCTGGATTACGACAGCACCTGCGTGATGCTTTATACGTCGGGAACGACGGGCAAGCCCAAGGGTGTGGTGCTGTCGAACCGCAACGTGATCGAGACGTCGAAGTCATCGTCGGAATTTGACGGGCTGCGGCAGAGTGACGAGATCCTCGCCTATCTGCCGATGGCTTGGGTTGGGGATTTCATCTTTTCGGTGGGGCAGGCGCTGTGGACGGGGTTTTGTACGAACTGCCCGGAAAGCGCCGACACCATGCATGTGGATCTGCGCGAGATCGGGCCGACATATTACTTTGCGCCGCCGCGGGTATTCGAGATGCAGCTGACGCAGGTGATGATCCGGATGGAGGATGCCGGGCGCTTCAAGCAGTGGCTGTTCCATCGCTTTATGGATCATGCGCGCAAGGTGGGGCCGGCGATCCTGGATGGGGAGCCTGTCGGCCTCGTGGACCGGCTGAAATACAGTCTGGGCGAGTTGATGATTTACGGCCCGCTCAAGAACACGCTGGGGTTCAGCAATGTGCGCGTCGGCTATACCGCGGGTGAAGCGATCGGGCCGGAAATCTTTGATTTTTATCGGTCTTTGGGGATCAACCTCAAGCAGCTCTATGGGCAGACGGAAGCGACGGTGTTCATCACAGCGCAGCCGGATGGTGAGGTGCGTTCTGACACGGTCGGGGTTGCCTCACCGGGGGTGGAGCTGAAGATCGCCGAGAATGGCGAGGTGTTCTATCGCTCGCCGGGTGTGTTTGTGGAGTATTACAAGAACCCCGAGAGCACGGCAGGCACCAAGGACGCCGAGGGCTGGGTTGCCACCGGCGATGCCGGATTTATCGAGAAGGACAGCGGGCATCTGCGGATCATCGACCGGGCCAAGGATGTGGGGCAGATGGCGTCGGGCGCGCTCTTTGCGCCGAAATACGTGGAAAACAAGCTGAAATTCTATCCCAACATCCTGGAAGCGGTTGTGTTTGGCAACGGCAAGGACGAGTGCACGGCGTTCATCAACATCGACCTGACGGCGGTGGGCAACTGGGCGGAGCGGAACAATATCGGGTACGGTTCGTATCAGGAACTGGCGCAGCATCCGCATGTTCTGGAGACGATCCAGAGCCATGTGGAAGAAGTGAACCGTTCGGTGGCGGAGGACGAGATGCTGTCGGGCTGTCAGGTGCACCGCTTTGTGGTGTTGCACAAGGAACTGGATGCGGATGATGGGGAACTGACGCGGACGCGGAAGGTGCGGCGGCGGATCATCGAGGAGAAATACGCCGACATCATTGCAGCGCTGTATGACGGGTCATCCGAGGTGTCGACGGTGACCGAAGTGACCTATGAAGATGGGCGCAAGGGCTCGATCTCGGCCACGTTGGAGGTGCGTTCGGCGGCGGTGCAGACGGCAGCGCGGAAGATGGCGGCCGAGTGATGGTGCGTGACGCTCGCCCGTTGGGCAGCGCCCCACCCACCCTCCCTTTTGGCGCTGATCCGGCGGCGCGGGGCCCGGTGGCAAATCGGCCCTTCGGGGAGGATTTTTGGGGGACAGAGACGGGGTCAGTCAGGCTCGAACACATGGCGGACCGCGCACGCGAGACGGTTGTCGCCGGTAAAGGCGCCGATGCTGTGGCGCATGATTTTGCGTGTATCGGCGGCGCTCAGCCCCTCGCGGCGGCATTTATGGGCGAGTTGCAACAGGTAGCGGCGTTCAAGTGTATCAAACATCTTGGGACCTCCAGTCCGGTGTGCCACGATCCTGCGCATATAATAGTTAACATGCCCCCAAGGCGGCGGGCGATGGAGGCGTGGCATGCTTGATCAGACGGACGGCTACGTCACCGCGGACGGGCGGCAGATTGGCCCTGTGGTGATGGAGATGCGCAATATTACCCTGCGATTTGGCGGGGTTGAGGCGATCAAGGACATTTCATTCGATATTCGCGAGGGCGAGATCCGGGCGATCATCGGGCCCAACGGGGCTGGCAAATCGTCCATGCTGAACGTGATTTCGGGGTTTTATGTGCCGCAGGAGGGGCAGGTCTACTACAAGGGCGCGCCACGCCCACCGATGAAGCCGTTCGAGGTGGCCCGCCAGGGGATTGCACGGACGTTTCAGAACATCGCCCTGTTCGAGGGGATGAGCGTGCTGGACAACGTCATGACGGGTCGGCTGACGCATATGAAGACGGGGATGTTTTCGCAGGCGCTGTGGAAGGGCAAGGCGGAGACGGAAGAGACCGAAAACCGGGAAGTCGCTGAAAAGATTATTGATTTCCTTGAAATCCAGGCGATCCGCAAGACGCCTGTGTCGCGGCTGCCTTATGGGTTGAAAAAGCGGGTCGAGTTGGCGCGCGCGCTGGCGGCGGAGCCGTCGCTGCTTTTGCTGGATGAGCCGATGGCGGGGATGAATGTCGAGGAGAAGGAGGACATGAGCCGCTTTATCCTTGATGTGAATGACGAATTCGGGACCACGATCGCGCTGATCGAGCATGATATGGGCGTTGTGATGGACCTGTCGGACCGTGTTGTCGTCATGGATTATGGCAAGAAGATCGGCGATGGCACACCGGATGAGGTGCGCAGCAATCAGGATGTGATCGACGCTTATCTCGGGGTGGCGCATGACTGATTTTCGTCTGTCACGGGCCGTACACAACCTGTGCACAACCTGTGCACCGCTTTGGTGCATATTGGCGTTCATGCTGGTCGCCGCGCGGCCCGCTGCGGCCGAGGAGCCGCCGATCTGTGATCCGGCGCAGGCGGGTATGGCGGGCCTGTGTGCGGTGATCGAGGCGCAGTGTCTGACCTGCCTGGACGCTCCGGCGAGCCTGTCGCCGCGCC